>ERZ773037.1137-NODE-1137-length-14055-cov-23.396571_pt1 | contig 14055 bp, 7 predicted proteins | sample MGYA00511466_ERZ773037 | MGnify/ENA primary metagenome ERZ773037 (study PRJEB29015, sample SAMEA2738146) | human oral metagenome | biome: human oral; feature: human-associated habitat; material: saliva | place: China | collected 2202 ... | reverse complement strand
CCGCCACCACCGGAAGCCTGCTCCTGCTCGTCAGCGTTACGGTTTAGATCCCAGCCAGCTTGCGCCAAGGCCTGCGCCGCATTGCGCAGTTGCGGGGCCAAAACACTATCCCAGTCATCCTTGAACTTATCGCCGTCGCTACCTTGCCAATCCGTAGCAGAAACCAAGGCCTTTAAAGCCAAGTTAACGTCGTTATCCAGAACCTGAGATTTGTTGTTAAAAGTCTGTGCCAGCTGTCGCAGACTCTCAACGTCTGCCCCATAAAGCGCCATAGAAACCCCTCAAACGGTAGTGTTAGAAAAGCTCTTTTAAAAAAATCTTAAGCGAAAGTTGGGGCCGAGGCGCTTAAAGCACCTCGGCCCCACTTTTAACACGCTAGAAGCCAATCAAGGCTGCTGCGATCAGTGACCAGAAGCCTGCTCCTGCTCGTCAGCGTTGTTGTTAGCGGTGGTCTGAGCCTGACGTAGGGCGTCAGCAACGTTGCGCAGCTGGGAGGACAGGGTGCCTTCCCACTCGCTCTTGAACTGGTCGGCGTCGGTACCCTTCCAGTCAACGGACTGGACCTGGCCGGAGATGGTGGAGATTACGTCCTCGACGGTCTGAGCCTTCTCACCGAACTGCTGCGCAAGTGCCCGTACGCCCTCAATGTCCATACCTAGGAATGCCATGGTATTTCCTTTCATGTAGTAGCTAAATTCCGTGCTTCAAGCCGGAACCTTTCGACAAGAAAATAATGCAACCTATCGCCACACCCAACAATGGGGACCAATCCCCCTACCAGCCCGGTTAAGTAGCAATTGCTTGCAAAACCGCCACTATCTGGGCTTTAACTAGCCACAATTTGCACCTTGACAGCCTTGGCAGCACTGATCCAGTACCCGCGTCCAGGCACCATTTCCCCACGCTGGATGCGCGGAGTGGGGGTACGCAGCAGGGTTTCGCCGTCGCCCGTATCAGGCTGAATCAGCAAACCGGTACGCGAATTCTTAATCTCTGCCAGCATCGGCGAGTAACCAGACCAGCCGGAAGTCTCACCCTCAGCAATCACCAAGTGACCGCTACGCTTAGCCTGCTTAACCGCAGCCAACAGGTCCTTTTCAACCGGCGTGCCCACAACTTCGGGGTAGTGCTCCACTACCAGCACCAGCAGCGGGTGGTTGTCGGGGGCCTGCATGGCAACGTAATCCTTGATTTTCTCCAGGCCTTCCTTGATCTGTTCGTCGCCCACCATGGTCAAATCCCACAGCCCAGCCACATCGGCCAAAGCCGAGCGGCGCGGAGAAATAAACACCCGGCGCACCTTGGGATCCCACTGCTTTAGTGAGCCAGCCAACCAAAGCAGCGCCGACGTCGTCGCCGCCTGAGGCGGACCCGCCACCATCATGGCCCCGGTAGGCACAAACGTAGCCGGATCCAGATCCTGCGAAGCCATACCCAGCACCGGCCAGCCCTGGTAAACCTTGGGCAGATCAGCCTCGCTAAGCTCAGTAGGCAGGTTAGCGATAGCTTCGGGCTTGATACGGCCCTGACGGCTCAGGTACTTACCGAAAGCCTCAATGAGCTGGGCCTGGGCCATCTCATTAGAAGAGTCACCCATAATCGCCAACTGCATTTCACGCCCGTCACCCATAATCATGGCGCGCCCAGGCGGGCTAGCGGGACTGAGCACATCCTTGGCCACGCCAAAGTTGATGTAGTCATCCATATTGGATTGGCGCAGCACCACCTTCATCAAGAAAGCAGACAAAACATTGCCGCGATAAGGCGTAGTCCAGTCACAGGTGGCCGCCACGTGCACACCCACGCTGCGTCCATCAGTCAAAATACGCTGCAAAATATCCAGGTTGGCGGCGCCGTAAACAGTCTTCTCATATTCACTGCGCATTGCCCCCAAACCATCAAGCAGCAGCAAAATCCGATGGTCATTGGTGTGACCACTAATGCGCTGATAGTCGCTGAGCGTGCCTGCACTAGCCGCCGTAAACCGGTCAGTGCGCTCATCAATAATGGAGCTGAGCTTACGCAGCAAACGCTCCACGCCCTCAGAGTCATCGCCAGAAACAATCGTGCCCACACTGGGCAGCTTCTCCAGCACCTTCAAAGAGGCCCCGGCAAAGTCCATGCCGTAAATATCCACCGCACCCGAGCGCGGCGTAATCGAGGCCGCCAAAGCCAAACTACGCAGCGCCGTCGACTTACCGCTACCGGCAGCCCCAAAGAAACAAATATTGGAGTCTTTCTCAGGCAGGAAGTAAGCGGGCACCTGGCTTTGATGCACCGGATCATCCACCACACCCAACACCAGTTTGGTGTCGCGCCGCTGCGGCAGACGGTTAAGGTCATAGGCGCTAGCCAGCTCATCAAGCCACGGTTTACGCGGCACCGGCAGCCCCGCCATACGCGCCGCCTGGCCCACCGTGGCCACCACGCGGTCAATATCCTTATCGATGCTACGCCCGCTGGTTTGCACTTTAGCCACCTGCCAGGGGTTAAGGGCGCCGAAGGTCATCTCATCGACGCTCACTGACGCGCCGGTAGCCTCCGCGCTGGTACGCGCCCCCGGGTAGGCCGACTGGAACGGCGTAATACGCCCCGGGCCGGTCTTAGCCGCCCCGCGTCCAGGAATTTCCGGCGGGAAGTGCGCGGCAATCTTCTCCCCCAGCACGTCTTGGGAGTCAGACTCGTCGGCCATACGCAGCGCCACACGCAAGTTAGTGTTAGCGCGCAGGTTGTCTTTAATGACGCCGGCGGGGCGCTGGGTGGCCATGATTAGGTGCAGTCCCAGCGAACGGCCACGTTGGGCGACGTCGACGACGCCGTCAACGAACTCAGGCACCTCACCTGCCAGGGCCGCGAACTCATCAACCACAATGATCAGCGACGGCGGGCACTCAGGGTCACCGGATTTTTCCAGCTCAGCCAGGTCTTTCTTGCCTTTTTCGTTAAGCAGGCGCTCACGGTAGTGGATTTCGGCGCCCAGCGAGGTCAGGGCGCGGCGCACCATGGCGGGCGAAAGGTCGGTTACCAGACCCACACAGTGCGGCAGGTGGGTACAGGCAGCGAAAGCCGAACCACCCTTATAGTCCACAAATAGGAAGGTAAGGCGGTCAGGTGAAACCGCCTGGGCCATACCCAGCACCCAGGACTGAAGGAATTCACTCTTACCAGCACCGGTGGTACCACCCACCAGGGCGTGGGGGCCGTGCACGCGCAGATCCAGTGCCAAGGGCGCGTCAGCCCCCTGCCCCACCAGGGCGGAGAGGGAAACGGGCCGGTCCATGGGCACAGTCTTGGTGCGGTCAATGATGGAGTTGGTGGCTTGCCAACGGGCCACCTGGGCGGAGGCGTCGTCGGCCAATTCAGCGCCGGTAAGCGAGATGAAACTAATCGAACGCGGCAGGTCAGAATCATCATCCACGGGCACACCCGCATCCACCATGGGCGACATGTGCTTAGCTAGCGCCCGCACCTGGCTTAACCCCAGATTTTCGGGGCGCACATTAGTGGCATTAACGCTGCGGCGCACAAAGCCCACAGTGGACTCATTGCCAGACACTGTCAGGTAAGAGCGGCAAGCAGCGGGCACCTGACTGGCAGCTTCAGCCACCCAAATCACGTGCACGCCCACATCTGGGCCGCACTCCACAATGCGGTTAAGTCGGGCCTGATCCACCTGGGATTGGTCAACAATCACCACCACGTCGGGCACATGCATGGGGTCTGTTTCTTCAACCGTGGGGTTGAGCGGGCCACGCGGGCGCGGGCGGGTTTGCAGACGCTGGAAAATGATTTCTTCCAGGTGCGAGACCAGCGAGGCACCCACCGCTGCGTCAGCCGCCAAGTGCAGCTCGCCTAGCGGTGAGAAGGGCGAGGCAGTGTGGGGCAGCCATTCGAGCCAGTCCCAACGTGAACGCCCAGCCGGGTCGGTTAGGCAGGCCACCACCAGCTCAGCGGGTGAATGCATACACACCAGCTGGGTGATTACCGCGCGCGCCACCGGGTCAATATCGGCGCGCAGCCCGCTAATACCAAAAGCTCCGTCTTGGCGCAGGTTAACCACAATCGGCACGTCGTCGATCATGGCGTATTGGGCGCGCAGTGCCGCAATGGTGGACAGGCACTGGGGCAGCCCGTTTTTAGCTTCCTTGTCTTTTTCCATCCGGGCCACGGGCAGGTCTGTGCCCAGGCCGATACGGATCTGCATAAATTCGGGGTGCTCAGGGCGGCGCGACCACAGCAGCGGCCCACCCATTTCGGCGTGGCGCACAATGGCTTCAATGGGAGGATATTGCTGTTTGCGCACTTCGCGTTCGTTAGCAAATACCTGCTCAATATGTTTTTGGGTTTCTTTGATTGAAACCTCGAAGGCTTCCAGCTGCTCTTTAAGGGCGCGTTTGCGCCGCCACTTGCCGTCAACCCACATACCACCCATCATCATGGGGCTCATGCATACGAACATGATCGAGTAGGGGTTGTGGGTTACTGAGTACATCATCAAACCCATAAAGGCCGGTGCCAGCATGGCGATGAACGGCAGCGGGTTTGGGTTTTGCTGGGTGGGGGCCTCAGGCAGTTTGATTTCTACCGCCGGGGTGCGCGGCACTACGCGCGGGGTGCGGATGAAGTTAATGCCGGCGCTTCCGGCGGCGTCGGTGGCGCTCAGGGTGGTGGTTACCAGGGCCACCTTCACCTCAGATTTACCAATCTTGACGCTGTCTAGGGGTCCCAGCTTTAGGCGCTGGACCCGCTGGCCGTTAACGACGACGCCGTTGGAGGAGTTTAGGTCACGTACTTCTACTTCGGTGCCTACTACCACCCGCATATGCTGCTTGGAAACCATGGGGTCGCTAAGGCTAACGTCTACATTGTCGTCGCGCCCCACCAGGTTGGAGCCCTCATAGAGCGGGAAAACCCGGCCCCTATCAGGGCCTGAAACCACCGACAATACGGCCACGTGTTCGCCGGCCACATTAGTGTCTGCCGGGTTTTGCATTAGGGAGACTTTAGCCCCCGAGTGCAGCCCGGAGTCTTCCAGCAGGGTGTCGCTGGTTAGGGCGCGGGCTCGCCCGCGCCCGGCGGTGTCAATAATGTTGATGGAGACTGTGGCCGGGTCTATGGCCTGGCCGGCTTCACTTGGTCCGGCACTGGCCAGTGCGGCAGCTACGTCCCCTACCGTCGCGGTGGCGTCCGTGGTGATTTGCAGGTTATGCGAGCCGTCGCCGCGCAGTAGGTTAAGACGTAGTTTCATTCGTGGGCACCATCTAATAGGGGAAGGTCTTCAGGGGTTACCAGGCGTGAGGACAGGGCGTATTCCACCAGCTGCACGCGCCGGTGGGAGGCGTGGGAGCCGGCCCCACCGCGCATCCCCTTAACGCCAGCCCGGTCAAGCTTGTCGCAGACATTGTCTAGCTTGCGGTTGAAACGAGTGATACCCCAGCCTAGGCGCGCGGCGGCGTCGACGTTACGCGGCAGGGAAACCGTGCCGGTACCAGCCCTACGCAACCACGGCTCGGCCAAAGACAAAATCAGGAGCTTTTGGCTTTCAGTAAGCACCACCATGCCCATAGTGGCCTGACCAGCGTCACTATCTGCCTCAGCGGCCTCAGCTTCCTCTGGATCGCGGTTTTCATAGGAGGGGCAAGGCACTTCCGCCAGGATCTCATAGGTGGTAGAGCCGGCACTGAAAACCACTGCCATCTGCCCAAACACCATGGGTACGCGCACACCGGGGGTAACCCAGGCGCGTGAGGCCCCAGCCATGTCGGCCACGGTGGCCCCCAGACGCGAGCCCTGGTTGTGCACCCACCATAGGCCGTTTTGGAATTCAAACACCAAGAACTTGCGGTGCAGGAAGGGGTTGTCGCTTAAAGCTAGGTCACCTTCACGGCCCACCGTGAAGGTCTGGGTGGGCTCAACCCGATAAATTTCCCCAGCAAAATCGATTACCAAGACATCTTTGCCGGTTACGTTATCGTCGGGCGTGGGCGCTACGCTCATGGTTTTACCTTCCTGTCTACGCGTTTAATAGGACTTTTATGCAATTGGGTGGCGCGGGCCGGGCGCGCTTAGTGAGCTACTGGCTAGCCGGAGTGTCGATGCAGTCAATGACTGGGTCTGATTCACGCCCTGCACTGTCGCGGGCGGCTACTTGCACGCAGGTGCGCGGCGGCGTTGGCTTTAGCGTAGCGTGGTGGGCGCCGGTTTCCTGCAGGCCTTGCGGGGTCTGAGATTTTTGCGGGACCCCCGAGTTGGTGACGCTGTAGAGGAACGTGGCGTTTTTGGCTTTATAGTCCCATGTGGCTTCCACCTGCCCGTTAGCATAGCTCAGCTTCAGGTTGGTGACAGGCTCAAGGTAGCCATTCACGTCCGGATCCATGGGCGCAGCAGTGCCTGCGGTGGTTACCGCCGGCTTGGGGTTAAGCCCGCCGCGTTGTAGGCCTCGGTAGGCCGCGAAAGCTATTACGCCTATTAATACCACTACTAAGGCGCTGATCAGCAGGGTTTTTAAGGATACGCTGGAGCCGTCTTGCGCTGCGCTAGCGGCCAGGGTGGAGTCGGGTGTCTCCGGTGAGAGCGGGCCCTGCTGGTTTGCGCTGCTCGCTAGGCCGCCCGGGCCGACGCCGCCGCTTTGGGCAGTGCCGACGCCGCCCGGGCCGACGGCGCCCTCTCCCGCCGCAGCTGGGGCGCCGTTTTGGGGGTTGAAGGGGCCGCCTGGGACAGTTCCTGGACCGGTCATGCCTGACAAGGCCGGATAGCCTGCGCCATAGCCAGAACCGGTATTGGCGCCGGGACTGGTCGCAGAGCCCAGGGTTGTGTTGCGGTTAAACCCAGAAGTGTTACCGGTAAAAGTACGCGCGTCGGCTGGAGACTGGTGGGCGTTGGGGTAGAAAGTGCCCGAGTGGCTGCCTGAGCCAAGCGAATCGCCCCAGCTATTGGCGCCGGCAGTGTTGATACGCGCATTGGTGTCGGCGGTGCGGCCAGTGTTTTCAGGGGAAATGGACACTACCGGACGCAGCCGGGTGGCGTCGTCGTCGCTACCGTCAGTAGCGATTACGGGCTGGTCCTCCCACACGTCAATGTTGGTTAGCGGCAAGCCCAAAGAAGACTGAATTTGGCGTAAAGCCCGCGCGAACGCCATCGCCGAAGCAAAGCGGTCTGAGGGGCGCTTAGACATGGCGGTAAACAGCACCCGCTCTAGCGCGGCGGGCACGTCATTGCGGCCAATGGGGGCGATAGAGCCGTGATGCAGGCGCTTAAGAATAGAGGCCGGGTCATTGTGCGCGCCCGGGGTCATATCCACATGCGGAGGTCTACCTGCCAGCATGGTGTAAGTGGTGGCAGCTAGTGAATAGACATCAGAGGCGGGCGTCAAAGGCCGGTTGAGCTGCTGCTCAGGCGGCGCCCAGTAGGGAGAAAACGCCGAATCAACCCGATCGGCGGGGGTGTCTTGACTGATCGCAATTCCAAAGTCAGTCAAAACCGGGTGGCCAAAAGCGGTGAGCAAAATATTGGCCGGCTTAATGTCACGGTGAAGATAGCCGGCGCGGTGAATAGTTTCCACAGCGCCAGCAATCTTAATGGTGATTTCTAAAGCCTGCTCCACCCGCATTGGCGAAGTAGTAGAAAAGCGTTTGCCCAGGTGAGGCGGGGGGCAATACTCCATAGTGAGGTAAGCACGCCCATCGCGCAGGCGCCCGGCGGCGTAAAGCGAAAGCACCGCCGGATGCGCCCCGAACTTGGCCATCAGGTCAGATTCGGCCTGGAATTTTTGTTTTTGGGCTGCACTGGCCCCCGAACGGATTACTTTAACCGCAACTTCACGCCGAGGCATGTCTTGGCGGTAAAGAAAAACGTCCGCGAAACCACCCGCACCGAGGAAGCGGATAAACTCCGCCCCCTCCAGGTGCGGGCCAACAGGTTCACGCAGCCGAGCAGCCATCAGGGCTCCACAGACAGAACTACACCGTCACCCAGATCAATCCGGTCGCCGTAACGCAGCAGTTCACGCTGCCCGCCGCCCAGGCGACGCGGCAACTGGCCTTCACGCAGCAGGTAGGTGCCGTTAGTGGAGTTCAGATCCTCCAAGTTCAGCTCCCAATCATCAATGTTGATGCGGCAGTGAGACTTGGAAATGGACTTGGTGGGGCTAGCCACCGCCATCAGGTGTACGCCAGCGCCAGGTGCAGCCTTAGGTAGGCGCCCCACAATGACGTCGGCATCTAAGGTTACTGACCCGCCGGTAGAAGCCACCAAAGTACCCAGGTTAGGACGCTTTACGTGGACAATCTTGCCGTTTAGAGCCCCACCGCAGATGCGGCAGGAGCTGGCGTGCACCGGGTTGGGGTGACCGTTTACGCAGTTAATCGCCAGTACTTCAGGGCCATCACCATCTGCGTTGGCACTGTCAGCTACGGGCGGCGGCGGGGCCTGCACACCGCCGGTGGGGACAGCGATGGTGTAACCATCGTGCGTCCAGGGGGTACCCGGGGCCACGTCCAGTGCGCCGGTGGGGGCCTGCACACCGGGTAATGGCACCGCATTACCTACGGGGTTGATCTGGGTGGCTTGTGCCTCTAGCGGGAGCTCAGCGGATTGGGTTCGGGGATTGGGAACCGGATCCGACCCCGCAGTGGCGGGGTCACCACCAAAAGGGGAAGAGCTAAAGGGGTTACCCTCGTTGATACCCTGGATCGGGCCGGTGGGTTCCGCTTTTTTCTCCCCCTTTCGGCGCGAGAAGTCCAAGCCTTCGCCTTGTTCAAAGTTGAACTCTAGACCTGAAGCCTCATCATCGCGTAGTTCACGCACGGCAGCGTTTTCCACATCCACCCCAATGGTTTGCCCGTAGAGGTGGCCAAAGTACTGGTCTTCGGGGTTTTGCTGGCTCTGAGGTGCGGCCGGGGCGCTGGGCACAGCCGGGGCGCTGTAAGCAGCCGGCTCCTGGAAGCTGGCAGCCGGAGCACTGGGGGCGGCCAGTGGCGCGCTAGGCACAGCCGGGGCGGCCGGCACAATCTCAGTGGGGACCGTGGCCGGGGCGTCATCCATGCGGTAGCTGGCGCCCGGGGCCACCGGTGCGCTGGGAGCCACCGGTACGCTGGGAGCTACCGGAGCCGGAGCCTGGTTTTTAGCGGCACTTGAGCCCCCCAGCATGGCAGCTAAAGCTGCGGCGGCCTTGGAAACCTTGGGTTGAGCCGGGGAGCTGGCAGGTTCTGCGCTAGCTACAGCCTCAGCGATTTCCGGGCTGGGGGCAGCCGGGGCCGGCACCGGGCCGGCACCAGCGGGCACATCCAGCAAGCTGGTGGGGGCAAAAGCGTTAGCAGCAGCTGAAGCAGCTGAGCTAGCGCTGGCCTGGCCAGGCAGGTCAACAGCTACTCGGGCGGCGTGCGCACCGCTAGGGGCTGGCGACGGCGCCGAGCTGATTGCCTCAAAATGCTCAGTGGCCGGGGTTTGAACTGCTGGGCTGGGCGCGGCAGGGCTGGAGCTAGCAGAGTTGAAGCTAGCCGGGCTGGGCACAGCCGGGCTGGCGGTGGCGATAGACAGATCCGGGTTTTGCCCAGGTACCAGCTCAGCTGCCAGTGAAGCGCTGGCGGCCACCGGGTTGGGGGCGGGGGCCGGCACTGCCGGCAGCTGCGGGCTAGGCACACTCGGGCTGGGCGCGGCGGGGCTGAGGCTAGCTGGGCTTTCGCTGCGCGCACTAGCGATAGCCTCACTAGGCTCCGGGGAGGGCACGCTGGGCAGCAAGCCGGCTACCGGCTGGGAGCTGACCTCACTGATCGGGGTGTCTTCTAGCAGGCTGCGGGCTGCGGAAGCTTCAGCGGCGCTGGGCACCACCGAGGCGGGGCTGTAAACCGAGGCGGCACTGCCGGCGCTGTAGCCAGAGTAGGCCGAGGCTACAGACTGTGCCGACCGCGTCGCCGGCGCGCTGGCTGCGCTGACTCCGCTGGCTGCCGAGTTGGAACTGTAAGCGCTGTAGACTTGACTTTTGACGGCTCCCACCAGGCGGTTAACCTCACGTAGCTGCCAGTGCAGCATGGAGGCGCGGGTAACCCCACTGCGTAAAGGTAGAGCCTCAGTACCAGCTCCATGAGCCTGAATTACCAGGGCGGCGACGTCGTCGAGACGTACTTCCTCCCACGCAATAGGGTTAAGTGCCGAGACAGTGCGCACGAAACCATTAACCTGAGTGACCTCAGCGGTGATAGAACCGCGCAGAGCCAGGTGGACGGCGCCGTCGGAGAAGACACCAGCCACAAAGTCAGGCAGGTGGAAGACGTTGTTGTTGTAGTAACCCGCCAGCACCTGCAGCAGACGCTGCAAATTAGCACCATCTTCAAGCTCGCGCCACAGGTCAAGCAACAGATCGTTGGGCCCCTCTAGGGCAACGAATCCGCTCTCGCTGACCGCACTGAGAGTGGTACCTGCGTACCAATTAACTTGAGTATTCATTCATTGTCCTTGAACATCCATGACCATTGCTCACTAGCAACCTCATCGCCGCCACGCCACGGTAGCGACCTATCCAGGGTGGGAGCATCCGGATCATAGTCCCAATCCTGCGTGCCAGGCAGGCTCTGGTGGTTCAGATCGTCATCCTCCCAAGGCGGATATGCGGCCGCAATATCCACCACGATCACCGAGATATTATCCCGACCGCCTGCGTTCCTCGCCGCTTTCACCAGCGCATCAACCACACCCTCAGGCTCACTAACCACAGCTGCGGTAGCCTCAATGAGAGTGTCGGTAACCATGGAAGAAAGCCCATCTGAACAGATGATGTAGCGGTCTCCCACACGTGCAGGCAAGACAAAATAGTCGGCGCGTACACGCGGGCCACAGCCGGCCCCTAACGCGCGCGTAATTACGTTACGACCAGGCAGGTGCTGGGCTTGTTCGGCAGAGATGAGCCCGGCATCAATCTGCTCTTGCACCTGTGAGTGGTCTTTAGTGATTTGTTCAAAGCCGTGTTTGCCTTGGTAGTAGGTGCGTGAATCACCAATGTTGAGTACACGCACGCACGGCATAGCCCCATTTTCGCTAAGCACCAAGCCGGTCAAGGTAGAGCCCGGCGCGGGTACACCCGGCAGGCCACTGACTGCCCGGGCTGCGCGTTTAACTGCTTTTTGCAGTTGAGAGGGGTCAACCAGATGATCCTGGGTTAGCTCAGAGAAAGCTGCCAGGGCGGTGGCGGAAGCGACGTCGCCCGCCTTGTGTCCACCCATACCGTCAGCCACTAAAAACACTGGGCCGGAAGCTAGGTAGGCGTCTTCGTTGTGTTGACGCACTAATCCCACATCAGTCCCTGCGGCGTATTTGACCGCGATGCGTGTGCGCATCACTCAACCTCCAGGCGGCGGTCGCCGAAAACAATTGAATATCCCTTAGTAACTGGAACCATAGCCCCAGTAAGTACATGTGTGCGACTACCGTCAGGAGCAACCACACTAGTGCCGTTGGTTGAGCCTAGATCGGTGACAAACATGTACTGTCCATCGACGCGCACCGCCAAGTGAGTTTTAGAGATAGAGAAGTTGGGGTCAACTACGGGCACCACGTCAGCTTGCGCCCACATGCCTGCGGGCACCGGGTTGCGCCCCAGCACCACGGCGGTGGTCACGTTAATGACGTCGCCGGTGTCGAGGCGCAGGCACTTACCTACATTGGTTTTGGCGATAGTGACATGCTCATCCCAATCCGTGCCGCTGATATCCACTTGGCCGGTTTCTTGGGCGGCGGTGGCCTCTCCCATTAATTCGTCGGGAACTACCACCGGGATGGGACCACTAAAAGGCTTGTTTGCCCCTAGCTGGCCAGAGACAGGGGCGCTGGCAGCGCTAGCTGGAGCCTGGAAGTTGGTTGGGCGCACTGGCTCCATATCAACTTCAGTGTTGGCGCTGGGAACAATGGTTTCGTCGTAGCTGTTGCCTAGCGTCTGGGTGGAGTTGGGGGCGCTGGCACCGGGGGCGGTTTGGGCGGGAGCTTGCAGGTTCCAGTCCAGGGAGGTGATTACTCCGTCGCTGTCACGTTGGCCGCCTTCAGGGCCGGGGCTGGTTAGCTGGGGCTGGGGAGGCTGGTTGGCTTGGTTTGCACTAAAACCGCCACTTTGATTGGCGACGCCGCCGGCAAAGTTGGCACTGGAGGCGGCGGGGGCGCCGGGGAAACCAGCGCCAGGGGCACCGTTAGCAGGCCCTACGCCGCCAGGTACGCCAGCGCCGCCAGCGCCAGGACCTGGGGTGCCGCCAGGAGCGCCAGCGCCAGGGTTGAAAGCACCATTTGGGCCTGGGGCTGGGGGCATGGCGAAAGAGTTTTGGGCCATCTGCGCCGCTGCCTGTACTCCAGGTAGCTGCGGGTGCAGCCCGAACTCGTCCATATCCCCTGCCCCAGGCCCGGTTTGGGGCGCGAAAGGCTGGTTGGGAAGAGTCAGTGGGTTGCTTTGTAGACGCACCGGGTTTACGCCTTGGCGCACATTAAGCACAATCACGCCGCTAGCGCGGTCAAACCAAAAGCGGTTTAGGTGGTCGCGGCTAAGGGCGTAAATAACTAGGTTGCCGATCCCGGCAGTAACTAGGGACACCCCTAGCTGCAGGGCTAGCTTGTTGAAAGCTGCCCCACGCGGCGGGCCACTGTTTTTAAAACCGGCCCATGCTAAACCCAGCATCCGCAAACCTGGGGTTTGCCCGCTGCGCATCAAAGCCACCAGGTAACCAATGCATAGCAGCACAGTTAGCGCAATTGATACACCTAGGCTAATCCAAAAAGGGGTGCGGTTAGATTGGTTGCCGGCACCAAAAAACATTACAGCCCCGCTGCCGGCACCAATGACTAGAGAAAAGATAAGCGAGTCAATTAGACGCGCAAACACCCTGGGCCAAAGTGCAGCAAGCCGGGTCCCCTGCAAATGCGCGGGGACCGGGGCCGGGCGACTATTTAGGCTCATTTCTTTCTCCTGAAGTTAGCGCGCATGGTCCGCAGCCACTGCGGCACACGCATCCCTAATGAAACTGGAGATACCGCAGCTAGCCATCGACGCGTGCGTCGCCTACTGGCACCAAGGTGCTGTTTAAGATTTTGCATCTCTAGCCATAAGGGTTCCTGGGAATCAGCTGAAAATTGCTGCTCAGTTAGCTCCAGATTGGCGTTATTTGAACGTTTTTTAGACTTTTGTTTATCTCCAAAGCGCCCCTTGCGTTGCTTACGGTTCGCTTGGGGTGCTTCGTAACCACTTTCGGGCCCAACTCCCTGGGGATCTAGCAGTTTTGTGGGGTTTTGGACGCCGTCAGCGGTAGTTAGGCTCCCCTGCCCCGACTGGCCAAAAGCTACTGCGTTGACTGACAACGCAAAGTTACGCACGGATCCTGGCGGGAAGTTGGAGCCAAAGACTGGCTCTAGCGCGTCGATTCTAGCCTGCGCTAGACGCTGGGAGCGTTCGCGGGCACGGGCCCATTTGGCTTTAAGGGCCTTAATGGGGTGACGACGGCGCTTTTGGCGCCCCTTAATGGGCACGTACAGGGGCGCCGCCACTGCGCCACCTGCACCACCAGCGGCTTGGCCGCCTGCAAACTGGGCGCCACCTGGCAAGCCTACGGCGGCGTCGTTAGTGATGCCGTCGCCACCAGAGCCCACCCCAACAGCAGCGCTACCAGCGACGTTAGCGGCCGCGATAGCCTCGGCGCCACGCAGTTTAGGCGCCAAATCAACCTGCCCACCCAGTGCCTGGGCGTTACGTTTAGCCTGCTGCTTGGCGCGTTTAGCCTGCGCTGCCTGGGCGGCGGCAGCGTCATAATCAGCCAGCGCAATATCCAGGTAGCGTGCCATCTGGGTGCGGGTGGCGTTAGCGGGCAGCTTGATGCCATAGTCGCGCATCCAGTCTTCCAGCTCCGCCCAGGCCCCCAGGGCACTGCCAAGCTCGTCGCGGTTACGACGCCGGCGCCCACGCACCGCTTTAAGCGCCAAAATCAGCGCAAACGGGGAGCTAACCAAAGCGGCCACGCCTAACCCCTGCCCCACCAACAGCAGGTAGTGGGCCCAGTCAAAGCCATGCTTTTTCTTAGTGTCGCGGTC
>ERZ773037.1133-NODE-1133-length-14097-cov-2.186654_pt1 | contig 14097 bp, 10 predicted proteins | sample MGYA00511466_ERZ773037 | MGnify/ENA primary metagenome ERZ773037 (study PRJEB29015, sample SAMEA2738146) | human oral metagenome | biome: human oral; feature: human-associated habitat; material: saliva | place: China | collected 2202 ... | reverse complement strand
GATCCCTCTGCGTATCCCGCACCGCACCGAGGTCATTGCGTGAATCGATATAGCGCTGGACGGAGGCGGGCATGCCTCCCACCACCACGTAGAGATGGAAGAGCTGGAGGAGTTGATCGTGCAACGATTCCTCGACGGGGGAGAGGCTCGTGAAATGCCGCTCGAGCCGGGTGATAAGCGAACCGGTCGCCCCCTGCGACCAGAGGAACTCCTCAAAATCGAGGGGATACATCGTCTCGATCCTCAGGGAGCCCACGGGGAACGAGCGCACACGGCGAAGCTCGACTCCCAGTAGCGATCCCGACATCACGAGTCGGAACCGTCCGTCCTGCACAAGGTATTTCGAGAGCGTGACGAGGTTTTGCGCCTCCTGCACCTCATCAAAGAAGACAAGGGTCTTTCCTGACACAATCTCGTGGCCCACCATCAGGGACAAACGCTCCACCAAGGAACGGACGTCCTGTGCCCCAGAGATAGAACTGGCCTGCGCATCCCTAAGGAAGTCCACTTTCACATAGTCAGCAAACTCCTGCCGAGCGAACTGCTCGATAAGGAAGGTCTTTCCCACCTGTCGCGCCCCATCAACCAGAAGCGCCTTCTCAGGTGCCTCAGCCTTCCAGGAGAGGAGCTTCTCATAGGCTCTTCTTTTAAGCATATGTACCTCGTATTTGTTTCTAACACAACCTATTCTGGCCTACAATTATAGTTCAACTCAACCACCTCACGACCTCTGTACCCTCCCCGATGCAATCCCCTGCTCCCAAAGAAGAATCATATTCCAGGCAAAGACCACCTCCTGGTCAGAGTGCGCTTTTACGTGAGGGCGCCGACTCAGAGTGCGCTTTTCCGTGAGGCGGTGCCGCGTTTGCGCAGGTGAGAAAAAGCGCACTTTACGGAAAAGCGCAGTCTGGCCCCTGCGGTATACGGAAAAGCGCAGTCTGGCTCCTGCGGTGTACGGAAAAGCGCAGTCTGGCCATCTACAGGAGGCCCGATAAGCTAAGAATGACCGCGTTGCCCTGAGTCTCGTTACTGTGAACATCAAAAAATACACTGGCTTTGCGATCGAGAAGGGGGCAGAATCCCTTTGAGAGCAAGACGGGAGCAGGGAGCGAGGCAGAAGCAGGAGGGGGCGTCCCATGGGGATGTCCGACTTCCTTGAGAGGAGCCTTTCACGATGAACACGCTTGCCCGGGGCATGGCCCTTGCGGGCGCCCTGTCGGCTGCGCTGGCGCGTGAGCTCAGGGCAAGGACGTCCAAGCAACGAGGTGGCGAAGCCGGAGAGGCCCTACGTCGTGTCTCGACCACATACCACGAGAACGAGTTTTGGGTAAACGTGGACGGACAGAACATTTACGGGCTGTCCTATGTCCCCGACGTCGGAGGCAGGTTGCCCCTCGTCATCCTCTCGCACGGCCTGGGTTCCGACCATGCGATCGCGGGGCCTTACGCACGGGAGCTCGCATCGCATGGGATCGTCACGATGACCTTCGACTTCAGGGGCGGTGCCGAGACGAACAGGAGCGACGGCACGCCTCGGGACATGTCAGTCATGACCGAGGCCCACGACCTAGAGACCGTCCTCGCTATGGCGCGCGGCTGGGACTGCGTGGACGAAGGGCGCATCGTGATCATGGGAGGTAGCCAGGGCGGTGCCGTGACCAGCATCGTAGCCGAGCGCGAGCAATCCCAGGTGGCTGGCATGGTCCTCCTGTACCCGGCGTTTTCCATCTTTGACCACGTGCACCGAGCCTGCAGCTCCCTCGACGAGGTACCCGAGAGCAACGACCTCCTCGGTTGGCTGACGGTCGGCTCCCGCTATGCGACGGACGTATGGGGCTATGACTTCTACCAGCATATGAGCTATGAGGGACCCGTTCTCATCATTCACGGCAGCGATGACAGCGTGATACCCATCTCGTACAGCAGGCGCGCCGCCCGAACCTACCGCAACTGCGAGTACCACACCATCAGGCACGGCACACATGGGTTTTCCGGCCCCGCATACGATGAGGCGATGTCCTACCTGCTTGACTTCGTGGCACGCGTGTGCGCGTAGGGCTAGCGCGATCCTTCGGCAGCCCTTTGCCCCCTATGCCCAGACCCCCCCATCCGTGCGCCAGCCGATGAACGCCCACACCACGGGCAGCGAATAGTCCAGACGCCAGCCCTCGCTCGCCTCGCCCCCGGCACCCACGTGCCACACACGCTCGAGGTGCTCGGTCGCGAACGCGTCGAGCAGCGTCCGCTCCCGCCCGTCAAGGGGCTCGGGACCCACCATCTTCCGAAGCTCTGCCAGCCCATCGTCCAGCGTGGCGAAGGTCATCGGACGAAGCGTGGGCAGGTACGCCACCACGGGAAGCCGCCCCAAGTCGCACAGGATGCCCACGGCATCCGAGACCCTCCCTGGGCGCTCGTCGACCTCACGACCCAGCAGCGCAAGCAACTTGGGGTCGCGCGAGGGCGTCACGCCAGCCGAGACGGTGATCGCCGCCTTGTGCCTGGCAACGCCATCCAGCCTCCGAAGGCACTCTCGCATGCTCCCGGACCCGAGCGAGCGTGACGCGATGGCCACGTCGACGCTGTTCTCTCCCAAGCCCTCCGCAGTCCAATCGTCTTCCCAGGCCAAAAGATGCGCCGTCACGGGCAGTCCCTCGTCAGCAACGACCCTGCCTAGGACCTCCAGCATCCTCTCGGCAAAGTCGCAGGCATGCACCACGTGGCCCCGCCGGCCGAGCGGCACGGCGAGGGTGCCGGTCGCACAGCCCATGTCAAGCACCGTCTGTCCCGGCTCAAGCGCCAGCAGCCCAAGGAGACGGCTCTCATAGGTCCCATCCGACCCTTGCGCAAACGTGGCGGCGCGCTTGTTCCAGTAGGCCCTGCCATCCAGAACCGACCCCTCCGCAACCGTCGCCCTCCCCCCCATCGCCATCCCCACACTGGTGTCATCTGCTGCCTCGCTACCCCAGTATAAGCGCGGACGTATGGATTCGACACGATTGCTGTAGGCATAGCTCTTATGCCGAGGGCATATGATATATCTTTGGTGCTGTAGGCTGCGCTCGGATGCGGGAACGGTGAGTTCGATGGGCATCACGTCTGGGGACAGGGAGCGGGGCTTCGGCCCGCCGCCTTGGCGGACCTTCCTTTCCGTGCGTCGCACCCTGCGGGAGAAATAGGAGTAGAGCATGACGCGCGCCAACGTACAGGCAGCCACTGACGTAGAGCAGCAGGCCGACATGGCTGTCGCCCATCAGAAGCTCGAAGACCTCAAAGACTATCTTTGCGAGCTGGGCAGTGTCGCCGTAGCGTTCTCCGGCGGGGTCGACTCGACTTTCCTCATGAAGGTCGCGCACAACACGCTGGAAGACCATGCCTTAGCCGTCACCGCACGCCTCAAGTCGTTTCCCGAGCGTGAATGCACAGAGGCGATCGACTTCTGTCACAAGGAGGGCATTCGCCACATCGCGGTCACCTTCGACGAGCTCAGCATTCCCGGTTTTAGCGAGAACCCGCCTGAGCGCTGCTATCTCTGCAAGAAAGCGCTCTTTACCCGTCTCATGGAGGACGCGCGCAAGCGGGGCTTCTCCCATCTCTGCGAGGGCTCGAACATGGATGACGAAGGTGACTACCGCCCCGGCCTCAAGGCGGTTGCTGAGCTAGGCGTCAAGAGCCCGCTGCGCCACGCGCAGCTCCACAAGGCCGAGATCCGTGCGCTCAGTCACGAGATGGATCTCCCCACCTGGGACAAGCCGTCCTTCGCCTGCCTCTCGTCGCGCTTCCCCTACGGGGAGGAGATCACGGATGAGAAGCTCGAGATGGTGGGCAAAGCCGAGCGGCTCCTGCTCGATCTGGGCTTTCGGCAGGAGCGCGTGCGGATCCACGGCGGAGGCGACCATAACAGCATCGCCCGCATCGAGGTGCCCCCCTCCTCGCTCCAGCGGCTACTCGACGAGCGAGAGAGAGTCTCTGAGGCCCTGCGCTCATATGGGTTCGCATATGTCACGATGGACCTCATGGGGTACCGCACGGGATCGATGAACGAGATTCTGTCACAGGACGGGAGGGCATGAGGCAATGGAGCGCGATGAGCTGAGGGCCCTTCTCAGGGCGGTGGCGGCAGGCCAAGTCGGTGTGGATGACGCCTGCGCGCGCGTGGGCGAGGCACCCTTCGTCGAGCTGGGCTATGCCAAACCCGACGTGCAGCGTGGCGTACGGCAGGGTGTCTCGGAGGTCATCTACGGCGCCGGCAAGACAGCCGAACAGATAGCCGGCATCATGGATGCACTTGAGCAGTCGGGGCAGAGGCGCATCATCGTCACGCGCCTCGACGCGAAGAAGGGCGAGGAGCTCGAGACGCTCCTCAAAGAGGAGATGCCGAGACTCGCAGACGGCTACCGCTACCTCGCCACCCCGCGCATGGGCATTCTCGGTGAGGCGCCCAAACCTACGGGTATAGGCTATGTGTTGGTGATCGCGGCAGGAACGAGCGACCTCTACTGCGCCGAGGAGGCCGCCGTCACGGCTGAGATGCTCGCTAACGAGGTGCGTCGCGTGTACGACGCGGGCGTGGCGGGCATCCACCGGTTGCTCTCGCATACAGGGGACATCCAGCGCGCCTCGGTCATCATAGCCGTGGCTGGCATGGAAGGGGCGCTCGCGAGCGTGGTGGGCGGGCTCGCGTCCTGCCCCGTGATCGCATGCCCGACGAGCGTGGGCTATGGTGCCTCGCTCGGCGGCATCTCGGCACTTCTCTCCATGCTCAACTCTTGCGCGAGCGGTGCCTCCGTCGTAAACATCGACAATGGCTTTGGGGCCGGCTACCAGGCAAGCCTCATCAACCACGTGGGAAGGTAGGACGACCATGGGCAAGACCCTCTATCTAGAGTGCGAGAGTGGCATCAGCGGTGACATGGTGGTGGGGGCCCTGTTGGACCTCGGCGCCAACCAAGAGAGGCTCCTCACCACCCTGGAGAGCCTCCCTATGGATGGCTTCTCCGTACAGATCACGCGCAGGGAGGTGAGCGCCATCGACGTCTGCGACTTCGACGTCGTCCTCGACGAGGGGCACCAGAACCACGATCATGACATGGCGTACCTCTATGGCGGCCTAGACGAGGCAGAGAGTCACAGCCATGAGCAGTATCACGAACACCATGGGCACGGCGAGGGCCACCACCATCACGAACACCACGAACACGTCCACACCCACGAACACGGTCACGGCGGGGGCCACCACCACGAACACCGTCATCTCAGCGACATCGAGAGGATCATCAACAGCGGTAAACTCACCCCCCGCGCCCGCGAGCTTGCGAAGCGGATTTTCTCGATCTTGGCTGAGGCGGAATCCAAGGCCCACGGCGTAGGCGCAGACGAGGTTCACTTCCATGAGGCGGGTGCCGTCGACTCCATCGTCGACGTTGTGGCAGCGGCCGTCTGCCTTGACGATCTCGATATCACACACGCGATCGTAGGGCCACTCGCAGAGGGCCACGGACGTGTGCGCACCCAGCACGGCGTTCTGCCCGTGCCCGTGCCTGCCGTCGTGAACATCGCAGCCTCCTGCGGCCTTGTGCTCGCGCAGCGCGCCATGGAGGGCGAGTTCGTGACACCCACGGGCGCCGCCATCGTCGCCGCCATTCGCACTGCCGAGGAGCTACCCACAGCCTACGTCGTCAGAGCCGTTGGCACAGGTTCGGGCAAGCGTGCCTACAAGCCGGTGAGCACGCTGCGGTGCATGATCATCGAGCCTCGCGGGACAACAACGACGGAGTCCCAGCCTAACACTCACACCACTACGGACGCTGCCCAAAGCAGACTCTGGAAACTGGAGACCGAGGTGGACGACTGCACGGGCGAAGCCTTGGGCCATGCGCTCGAACGCCTCTTTGAGGTCGGCGTGCGCGAGGCTCACTACGTCCCCGTCTTCATGAAGAAGAGTCGCCCGGCCTACCAGATGGAGGTCCTCTGCGACGAAAGCCTCCTCGAGGCTGTGGAGCGGGTACTCTTCGAGGAGACCACGACCATCGGCGTGAGGCGTCACCGTGTCGAGCGCACGACACTTTCCCGCCGCGAACAGACGATGGAAACGCCGCTCGGCCCAGCACGAGTCAAGCTCGTGACCCTGCCCAACGGCAGCGAGCGTCCCTACCCCGAACACGATTCCGTAGCCTCGCTTGCCAAGGAAAGGGGCACCTCCTACCAAGAGGCCTTCCGTACCACCCTACTGGCTGCCGAGAAACGGGACGCGAGGTCCTGAGAACTGTGCGTATCTCACACGCCCCTGATGGCTCGACTCTTACGGGCCCCTTTTCATGAAAGGACCGCATCGGAAGAGCTTCCGATGCGGTCCCAAAGCACGGTATCGATGCCACTGATGACAGAGAGCTGATCGCGCCCGAGCAGGGCCCGATGGGACCCGTGCTCAATCGGCCCTCATGTCAGCGAGACTGTAGCGACGGCCTCGCTGACATCTCCAAGCTATGCGCTGCAGGGCTTCACGATAACGGAGATGCCCTCGGGGATCACGGCTATCTTGGCGTTCTCGCCCTTCTCCTTCACAGCGATGTCTAGCGCCTCCTGAAGGGTCGGCACGAAGCGAATGTGCATGTCCTCGAGGATCTGCTTCGCGGATGGATCCGCCACGTACAGCACCTCATGGCGCGAGAGGATACGGGCAAGGATCTGGCTCTCCCACTGGTCAGCGATGGTGTCCTCCATCTTGACCTTCAGGATCATGTCCTCGACTTCCTTGGCGGAAGCGGCATTCTTAAAGGTCTGGTAGAAGCCCTCTCCCCCGTGCCCATCGTTGCACTTGGACATCTCTATGATGATGCCGTCCTTGTTGCAGCACGCCTCTGCGGCGGTCATGCTCTTGACGGACTGGTAGATGTTCTGGTCCAGTGGATATCCGCCGTTGGTGGTGATCACGATGTCCGCGTCCACACCGTCCACCGAGGAGAGATCCTTCACGAACTTGCAGCCGGTCTCGTGAGCCTCGGTCGGATCTCCCGCAAAGGCGGCGATCACCTTCTTGTCCGCGTCAATCGCGACGTTCAGTATGAAGGCAAGCTTTGCCTGCTCGGCAGCAAACAGCATGTCCTTGTGGATCAGGTTGCCATCCAAGACGCCGGTCCGCGACTTGTCGGACGCAATGAAGGTAGAGCAATGGTTCGCAAAGACCGTCTTCTGGGATGCGATGCCCGGAAGGATGGACTTCCTGCCGCCGGAAAAGCCCGCAAAGAAATGGGGCTCGATGAAGCCCTCGGAAACCAAAAGGTCAGCCTCTACGGCGAGCTTATTGATCAGGAGGCTTCCGCCCGAGGGAAGGGTGCCAAGGTGAACCATGTCCTCGTCCTTCTCGGACTCGTGAATCACGAACTTCTCGTTCTTGACCAGGTCCTCGCCGAACTTGTCGATCATCTCTTCCTTGGTCGTGGGCCTGTGGAACCCGGTGGCAATCAGGATCGTAATGTTACAGTCGGGGTAATTTTTCCTAATTTCCTTCAGATAAAGGGGGAGGGTGACCTTGCTGGGGACGGGCCTCGTGTGATCAGACGTGATGATCACAATGTTCTTCTTGCCCTCTGCGAGCTCGCAGACGCGCGCACTCCCGATGGGATGCTCCAAGGCCTCCTGCACCAGCTCCTCCTGGGAACCCTTGGGGACGTACTCCACCGCCTTCGACTCCAAGACCGACGTGGAGTCCGGAAGCGTAAGCTCGACCTTCTCTCTTCCAAATGGGAACTTGACTAGCATGGCTACCTCCTTTTTCGAAGCACCGCCTGAAACGTGCAAAGACTAAACACCCTTTTGCATCCCTATACCTACACCTCCATACTATTATGTTTTGGAAAAATGTACGTCAAGAAACCATGTGATTTGGCCTGCAAGCACCTGAAGTCGAGGGGCCTGCCGCTACTGCATGGGTCATCTGATCTTCCCCGTATTTTTCATGGGCATCCGAGGGTAGCGTCAGGTCACGGTGGTCGAAACTGGCCCATAATGATCAGGGCTCAGCTCACTTATCGAGCGACGCTCAGCTCACTTCTCTTTATGGTCGGAATCAACCAAGAATGGCAGTTTCCGATGTCGGAATCAGCCATCATTGGCAGTTTCCGAAGACTAGCATATACTGAGATGAAGACCGGAAGAGAGGCGACAGGGGTAAGCTGCCGCCTGCGCACAGGCATCTGCACCACATCGGGAGGTTGCATGAAGCGTGAGGCGATGTCACAGCTAGAGGCTTGGATGACATCCTCGAATCGAAAGCCGCTCATCGTTCGCGGCGCGAGGCAGGTAGGCAAGACGTGGCTTGTTCGCGAGTTTGCCCACAGGAATTTTGGGGCCCTTGCCCATATCGTCTTTCTCGAAAATGAGGTCATGAGAGCTGTCTTTAACGGAAGCCTCGATCCCGATCGGCTCCTTACCGCCATAGGCGCCTATACGGGTACAAACCCACTTGATGGGAATACCCTCGTCTTTCTCGACGAGGTTCAGGAATGCCCCCGAGCTCTCACGGCACTCAAGATGCTGTGTGAGCAGCGGCCAGAGGTGCCTGTGGTGGCTGCAGGCTCTCTTCTTGGCATCGCACTGAACCGCGCAGGCGACGCGCAGGGTAACTTGGCCCGCATATCATGGCCTGTCGGCAAAGTCGAGTACCTGAATATGCACCCCATGATATTCAGGGAGTTCTTGCACGCTGTGGGTCAGGGCCAGTTGGCTGAGCTCATCCGGCCCGATGCGATCGAGCTGGTAAGCGCGATGGGCGAAACGTATGAGGACCTGCTGCGCAGCTATCTGTTCACGGGCGGCATGCCCGAGGCGGTGCAGGCATACGTGGATACGCACATGCTGGGTGCAGCACGCAACGTCCAGCAACGCCTTCTGCTCGACTACGAGCATGATTTTGCGAAGCACGTGAAATCCGCATCGGAGACGGAGCATATCCGAGAGCTGTGGCGATCGATCCCAACGCAAATCGCCCGCGAGACGGGAAGCAACAAATTCATATACGCTCAGGTAAAGAGGGGCGGTCGAGGCCGAACGTACAAGGATGCCGTATCGTGGCTCACCGACTCGGGCCTTGTTACCAGGGTCCAAAGAATCACAAGACCCAACATCCCGCTTCGGGCCTATGAGGATGACAGCTCGTTCAAGCTCTACCTGCTCGATGTGGGGCTGCTGGGCGCCGCACTGCACCTCGACGCGCGGACCATCTTGAGGGGAAACGAACTCTTCACGCACGCAAAGGGTGTCTACGCCGAGCAATACGTATGCCAACAGCTCGTCGCGACAGACGGAATCAGGCCCTCGGCCACTGGCAGCGAGTCACAGACGACCAGCGTGGCCCCCTGGTACTGGTCGGCGGACGGCAAGCGCAGCAAGGGAGAGGTCGACTTTTTGTATGAGTACGACGGCAGGGTAGTTCCCCTGGAGGTCAAGGCGGGCACAAGCGTCAAGAGCGGAAGCATTGCCAGGTTTGCGAAAGAGCACGGCATCACGCGGAGCCTTCGGCTGTCGCTGAAGGGCTATGCCGACCAGGGCTGGATCGTCAACTATCCGCTCTATGCGGCAAATCTACTGCCGCTCGTACCGTAAGCGCCTGCCCATGGCACCATGCGGGCACAGGCTGCGAGCTATATTGGTCGTAGAGCATAGTAAACCTTGGACGCGGTAGGAGCACTGGGGGACAGGTGGCAGCGCAGGCCACGCTGCCACTCGATGGTGAACGTACGGGGCCGCACGCTCAGGGCCGAGTGGCAGTGCAAATCGATATGTCCTTTGGGGCCGTAGGCATCATACCGGTGTCGAGGTAGGCCTCGACCAAAGACACCTCGACCAGGGCGTGCACCTCATTTTGTCTAGCCGAGCGCACTGAGATCCACCTCATACGGCAGGGTCTCTGGATGCGATCTTGGCTCGAGGAACATGCTCATGTAGAGGGGCAGGTATGTGATCGCCCCCGACTGCCTGACGTTGCCCTTGCATAGGACATAGGCATGCCCAAGATCCCATTCGGAGACCTTGAGCAACTTGTCGAGGGCAGGGTGGGACGTCCAGTCATTTCCAGACTTCACCTCGATGGGTATGACATCACGTCTGTCTTGGACGACAAAATCGACCTCGCCGTAGCGCTTTGCGTTGAAGTAGTGGAGCTTGAAGCCATGGGCATCCAGCTCCTGCGCCACCACATTCTCCATGATTGAACCAAGGTTAACGTGCAGGTTTCCTTTGAGCAGATCAAATTGGATGTCATCCATAGAGGTGGCGCATAGCAACCCGACGTCACCCATGAAGAGCTTGAAGAGGCTGCGTTTCTCGTTTGCCTGAAGTGGTGCCACTGGCAGCGTGACGTTATAGCAGAAAAGCGCGACGCCCGCATCTGCCAACCAGAGAAAGCTGCTCTCGTAACGGTTCTGGCGTGCGGTCTTCCTAAGATCCGCCAGTACGAAGCGGCGAAGTTTGTCATCGAGCTGAGAGGGCATCGCATCGAATATCTGGCGTGCCTTGATCTTGTCAGCGCCATCAGCATACTTGCTTATGTCCTGCCGATACAGCTCTATGATATCCTGCTGAAGACGTATCGCCTGCGCGACATCATGGGTATCCACGTAGCGCTGCACAACCTCAGGCATACCGCCAATAACCATATAGGCGTAGTAGAGCCCAAGCATGGTCTGGTGAATTGCCTCGGGTATCGGCGTTCGATCATCGAAGTGAGTCCTCAGCGTTTCGATGGTCTCCTTCTGGACCCCACTGGCCCAACAGAACTCCTCAAAGTCCAACGGATGCATCCGAAGCCGCTCCTCAAACCCCACTGGATAGGACGGTACCGCTCTCGCCCTGACGCCTGGCAGCGACCCCGTCTCCACATAGTCGAAACGACCATCCTCCACAAGAAACTTGATGGCGGTACGTGCGAAAGGACATTCTTGGATCTCGTCGAGCAGGACCAGGGTGCTTCCCGGCTCCAATGGCATGCGGAGGAAGGCAGTCAGGTTCGAAACGATAGTGTTGGCATCCAGGCTACCAGAGAATATTTCCCGAGCACGTGGATCCTGAAGGAAATTCAACTCGGCAAAGCTGCGATATCGTTTCTTCGCGAATGCCCTGATGGCTGTGGTCTTGCCCACCTGCCGCGCCCCTGTAATAAAGAGGGCCTTATGGCCTCGTGAGGCCTCCCAGCGAAGGAGTGAGTCAGTGACCTTGCGTGTGAGCATGTCGTTCCTACAGTCTACCTACTGCGGCATGAATGTGCGGCCGATCATCAAGTGCAACGCTATTCCTAATCTAATGAGTCAGATTGTAACGTTTTTCTTATTTCTACACAAGATCGCGCAACGTTTTTCCTATCTCAAAACTCTGGGAGAATTCGTGAGCGCGCGACAAAACCGGCTAATCGGATCGAGTCTCTGGGCCGCTCGAGCCAACAGGGATACCAGAGCCAGGATCTGTACATGTTGTGCCAACGCTTGAGTACCTCCGTGGATTCGGGTGTGTTCTTTCAAGTACGCAGGAATCGTCTATAGCACAGCGCCACTCATTGTTCGTGTTTCCATGAGGGGTGATTACCCGCACCAAGCGCCGCCCGTCGGCATTGTCACCCTTCTGGGTCTGGTCATCATCGCGGTTGTCCAGTGCTGGCGACCCGGCGCGCCGATACGGGTAACTTCCAGAGACGCATGCAGAGACGCATGCGCTACTACACCTCGCTCGTGACGGCGGACAGGACGAGGCCGGGCACCCCCTTCGCGGACGTCCCGGACGTCTGCGTGGCGCTCGTCTGCGAGTTCGACCCCCTCGGGGAGGGCTGCTCGCTGTATCATGTGGACAGGGTCGTCAGGGAGGGCGGGCGTGCGCTCGACAACGGCCTCGAGGAGCTCTACGTGAACGCCCTGGCGAGGGACGGCGGCGAGGTCTCCGCCCTCATGAGGGTGCTCACGGAGGCCGAGGCGTACGACGAGGAGCGCTTCCCGGAGACGTCCAGGGTGAAGCGCAGGCTCAGGGAGACGGAGGAGGGGCGAGAGGACATGGGAAGCGTCATTGAGGAGATCTGCGCAAAGAACAGGCTCGAGGGCAAGGCCGAGGGCAAGGCCGAGGGCATCGCCGAGGGTGAGGCCAAAGGGACGCTCAAGACGCTCGTCCGGCTCGTGCGCGACGGGCTCGTGAGCGTGCAGGACGCCGCCGCATCGGCGGGGGTGGACGCCGACGATATCAGGCGCGCGCTCGCGGCGGAGGGATGAGGTCGACCGCAGAGGGGTGACGTGCTTGACCCATCGGCGGTCGGGGACTGACGTACGCTCGTGACCTGACCTTACCGGACAGGCTCTTGACAGGCTGAGGCCCCATATCTCGCCAGTAGGTCGTCCTCATGCTTCACGAGGTACTCGCGCATGAACGGCATCGAGAACGCCACGTACCCGGGTGCCGTGGCCTCGATGATCTGGCGGCTGATGAGTATCCTGCGGTACGTGTTGGCGCTGGCGGCCGGTTTTCCCATACGCCTCGCGACCGCGGCGGTGGAGGATGCGGCATTGTCTTCAGTCATGGCCAAAAGATAGTCCAGCGCGGGCTTGGTGAGTCCGGCAAGCGCCGTCTCGATCATCGACTGCCCATACTGCCTGACCGCCGCCGCCGTCCCACGACGCACGTCCTCCACGTCTATGGTCACGGACTCTGCGACGTGGCGCCGCCCCTCTCGCCAGGTGTAGTATCCGACGAGTTGGATGAGATACGCATAGCCGCAGGTGTCCGCAGCGGCCTGCGCGAGCGCAGCGTCTTCGATCGCAAGCCCCGAGGCCTCGATGGTCTTCCTGAGCGCTCGCGCGACATCAGCCCTCGGGATGCTCGCAAGCTCCTCTGCCTGGGCACGACGCAAGAACGTGACGCCCTCGCCGTTCAGAAGATCGAGCACTCCCATCGTGATGCCCGCGAACAAGAGCCCGACATTTTGCCCCTCGCGAATCATGTACTGCACGTTTGCAGCGATGACAGCCATGTCGTCACGTGAGGCATCCTGCGCCTCGTCCACCGTGATGAGCAGGCCTGCGCCATCCTGCGAGAGGGACCGCGTGGCACGGGCGAACGCCTCGCGAAACGAGGGCTCCCTGCCAGAGTCGCCAATCTTTGCCCCTGCCGACACAAACGGAAGGGAAATCTGGACGTTCAGGTCTCTGAGCCGAGTGTCCCCCACGAGCTGTTTCTGAATCGAGGCGCAGAGGGCCTCCTTGCCTGACACGTTGACGACAGACCACCCACGCCTGGTGGCGATGTCGCCAAGCGCCGTCAGGAGCACCGTCTTTCCGGAACCGCGAGGTCCGGTAATGCGCATGAGGCGACCAGGCGCATCACTGGGCCTCATCCAGACCATCCATAAAGTCATCGATCACCGATTCGCGGCCGACGAGCACCGGTAGGGTCATGCCTGCGGTTGGCTTGAAGGGATTAACGTAGATCTGACGCTCGGGCAAGGCCGCTCCTCTCTCGCCAATAGAAATCGTGTCTCTAGAAATTATAGAGGATCTAGAAGATATAGAAGTTCTCAAGCGACGTCATGACACTATCGGAAGCCATGCCGGATAAGAATCGCTAGCCTCTCACCCCGTGACGCAGACGACCTTCCCGAAGCTGTGTGAGCTCTCAAGGTAGCGATGGGCGTCGACCACCTGATCGAGCGTGTACACGCGCTCGGGCGCAACGTCCACGGCCCTCTCACGTATGTAGTCAAGAAGTTCCTGCATGAGGCTGGGGCTCACGTTTCCGGAGTATGCGCTCGTGAGGTAGCCGTTACGCGGCAGGTCATCGATGGGAGAAAAGTCGTCGTCCATGTACCACTGGCCGCCGAGCAGGCCTGTGGCGCAGACGATGCCGCCCTCCGTCGTGTGCCGACAGCTGTCCTTAAGCGTCTTGGGACCGATGAGCTCGAGGATACGGTCGAAGCTCTCGTCCGTCTGCAGAGCGCCGTCCGCATCAACCACGGCATCGTCGAAGCCCGCAGAGAGGAGCCTCTCTTGCTTTGCCACGGATCGGGTCGTACCGCAGACCGTGACGGACAGTCTCGCCGCGTGCGCGAGCCGCGAGAAAGCGACCCCCACG
>ERZ773037.1129-NODE-1129-length-14117-cov-9.147987_pt1 | contig 14117 bp, 9 predicted proteins | sample MGYA00511466_ERZ773037 | MGnify/ENA primary metagenome ERZ773037 (study PRJEB29015, sample SAMEA2738146) | human oral metagenome | biome: human oral; feature: human-associated habitat; material: saliva | place: China | collected 2202 ... | reverse complement strand
GTAGGTTTCTACCACCCGGCAGGACGCCCCACGGCGTCACCTGCCGGGTATTTTTATGCCCGTTCGTATATGACTTAGATTGATGGCTCTTCTCTAATCCTAGAGAAGGCGTATGCTTTTCTATTGCTCGCCTATCTAACGCTCACTCGAATGTATTTACTATCATCAGTCAGTCTAGCTTGGTACACTATCCTATGGATAGAGACTCGGGAACATGCGATAGGAGCTTCTGCACTTCGGACGCACTGAATCTCTACTAGAATTCGAGAACGATTACGACACTATTTTTGGGGGGCAAAGCGCATATGGCAAATGAGCGCATTACAGAAGACCTGGTAGAGGAGCAGCTGCGTGCTCTTGGCTTCTACGAGAATGAAGATGAGATTGTTGTTGAAAAACAGCAGTCGGCTATTGCTTCTATTCGTAAAGCGCTTTCTAAAGCTTCAAAGCAGGGAAAGGGCGGTGCTGGGTACCCGGAATATATTATCACTGCACCGGAGACCCCTGACATGGTGATTATCGTAGAGTGTAAGGCTGAAGTAAAGAGGCATTCGTCACCTCAGCGTAATAAACCTCGTGACTTTGCTGTCGATGGTGTATTACATTATGCGCGTTTTCTCTCAAACTCCTATACCGTAATTTGTATTGCTGTGTCAGGCACCCCGCAAAGTAACGAATGGTCCTTTTTCGTTGTCCCGAAGGGAGAAAAAGAGCCCCGTGTACTTACTTCTCCAAGCGGTGCTGAAATTACATCGATGGTCAGTATGAACGACCTTATTCAGGCTGCCTCGTTTGACCATGCCGTTCAAGCGCAACGAACTGCGGACCTCATTGCATTTTCGCAGGAAATGCATGCTTTCATGCGTGACGAGGCTGAGCTTGAAGAAAAAGAGAAGCCGCTTGCAGTTGCAGGAACGCTGATTGCGCTTAATGATTCTGTATTCAGGGAAACGTATAGTGCGTATTCTGCTAAAGAACTCCCGGATTTCTGGATGAAGTCTATAAAGAAAGTGATTAAGAATGCAGAACTGCCAAATGCAAAAATCACTAACATGACGCAGCCTTTTAGTGGTATCCAGGTCCATCCCGAGCTCTCAAAAGCAACTAAAAGCTATCCTAAAGGCCTGCTCAATGAAATTGTTACGATGCTTGCCGAGAAGGTTCTGCCTTTTATCACTGTTTACCATGATTTTGATGTAGTCGGAATTTTCTACGGTGAGTTTCTGAAATATACGGGTGGAGACGGCAAAGGTCTTGGTATTGTGCTCACCCCAAAACACGTCACCGAGCTATTCTGTCTTCTTGCAAATGTAAACAAAGATAGCATTGTTCTTGATACATGCGCGGGCACTGGTGGTTTCCTAATCTCAGCGATGAACCAGATGATGCGTAGCGCTACCGCTAAGGCCGAAATTGAAGCGATAAAACGTGACCGGTTGATTGGTGTGGAGCAGAATCCAAGCATGTATGCGCTTGCTGCATCAAACATGATCCTACGTGGCGATGGTAAAGCGAATCTGTACCAGGGCTCATGTTTTGATACTGCCATTAGTGACGGTGTGCGTAAGCATAAGTCTACTGTCGGACTAATCAACCCGCCTTATTCTAAGAGTAAAGAAGACCTGCATGAGCTTCGTTTTGTTGAACACATGCTTGATTGTCTGCAGCCCGGTGCGATTGGCATAGCTATTGTGCCAATCTCTTGTGCGACTGCCCCCAGCGATCATAAGAGGAACCTTCTAAAGAAACATACTCTCGAAGCTGTGATGTCAATGCCAATTGAACTCTTCTACCCGGTTGGTGTTGTTACTTGTATTATGGTGTTCACTGCGGGGCGTCCTCATCAACAGTCTAACCGTAAGACCTGGTTCGGTTACTGGCGTGAGGATGGATTCGTTAAGGTTAAGAACCTTGGGCGTGTTGACCGCAACAAAACTTGGCCAGATATCCAGAAACGTTGGGTTGAATCTTTCCGTAACCGAGAGGTTATTCCAGGTGAGTCAGTGATGCAGAAAGTCGGAGCTGATGATGAATGGGTAGCTGAGGCGTATATGGAAACAGACTATTCAAAGATTGGCGAAGATGATTTCCGTAAGGTTCTTCTTGACTACGCTCTTTTTACCCTCCGTGGCGAATCGTTTGCTGACGAAGTTAGTGGTAACAAATGAAACGTCTTGATTCTCTTTTCGCAATTGAGTACGGCAATAAACTCGATATGAATAAGATGACTGCTTCTACGCCTGAGCGCGGTGTTGCATTTGTCGGTCGTATCGGCGGGCTCAACGGGCGTTCTGGAGTGTCCGGGTTTGTTGAGCCTATTCCCGACATTACACCCTATCCAGCTGGTCTGCTGACTGTTGCCCTGGGAGGGTCACTACTGTCGACCTACGTTCAGCAGCGACCTTTTTATACAGCGCAAAACGTTGCCGTGCTTACCCCGCTCTCTGATATGACTACGGTTGAGCGTCTGTACTATGCAATGTGTATCCGCGCCAATGCCTTTCGTTATAGTACCTTTGGGCGCGAAGCAAACCGTACGCTCCCTACGATTGAGGTACCGGGCCATGTACCAAGCTGGGCAACCGCTATGGAAATACCAAGCCATGAAGGCCTTGCAGCTTCTGTGGGAACGCCTCGTGATCTTTCTGACCTATCAAATTGGGCTGACTTCATGTTAGACTCTCTGTTTGAAATTCAGAAGGGTAAACGAGTTACAAAGGCTGATCGCGCGCCCGGTACTACGCGGTTTATTGGCGCCTCCGACAAAAATAATGGAATTACCGATTACTGCAACCTGGTACCTAATTTTGATGCGGGTACACTCACTGTTCCATACAACGGTTCTGTGGGCTTTGCGTTCTATCAAGATCAGCCATATTTCGCCTGTGACGATATCCAAGTGCTTGTCCCAAGAACTCATATGAATAAGTGGGTTTTGCTTTTTATCGCAACGATGGTTCGTTATGAGAAAGACCGTTTTACATACGGATACAAATGGAATCTCGCACGTATGCGTCAGACGACAATTAAGCTCCCGGCTACTCCAGCAGGTAACCCAGATTGGGAGTTTATGGAGCAGTATATGAAAGGTCTGCCTTTCTCCGCTGCTATCTCATAGAACTGATACGCAAGGAGGAAAATACGCATAGCATAAGAGATGATTCTCTCCCAACCGCCCCCTACCCCGTACGGGGTGCGGCGGTGATTATCGGTTCCAATCCAGAGGAAGAACCGCGGTAGGTTTCTACCACCCGGCAGGACGCCCCACGGCGTCACCTGCCGGGTATTTTTATGCCCAATTGTCGGTCTGTTCTGGGGTGTACCGGCGTGCCCGAGGGCGCTCAGGTGACCGCATTGTAATGAGAACGTCATCAGAGAAGACGAAAACGCACCCTATGGCGTAGTATCGAAGGGTAGATATCGTTGTTCGGCGTTGATTGTTCATTCAATCTCACCGGCAACATTCGAGAGCAACCACAGAGCCACCAAACGAGCCACAAAGTAGCCGGTCATACAGAATAGCCGGTCATAGGGACGCCACCGCTACGACGCGGTAGCTACACAGCCGCTATGACGACCACTCAAGGACACACCATGGAAAACCAGATTCCCGCCCCCTCCTTCCCGGAGCAGAACAACGCAAACTCCCCGCAGCCGGTACCTGCAGGCGTAGCACCCGGCGCTCCCCTCGGCGCAGCACCCGCTGGCCCCGCCCTGGGCGTGGCACCCGCTAACGTGCGCGACCGCGACGACAGCTACCAGCGCATCCCGGACACCTACCGGGTTCCGGCTGAGCACCGCCGCCCCTACGGTGAGACCACCGGCGACTTCCGCGGCCCCGGCTACTTCTACTCCATCGGTGCGTTCGGCGCCTCCCTGGGTGCGCTGGTACTGACCCTCTACGCGTGGATTCAGGTCGCGGCACTCCACGCTGAGGCAAGGACCAGCTCCGGCGATTACAGCTCCTCTGCTTATAGCTCCAATCTGAGTCTGAGCCCCAACATCATGGTGATTGCTCTGTTGCTTGTGGGTCTGATCCCGGTAGGCGTGTCTATCTGGCTTGCCATCTACTCGGCAAAGGTGAACGCCGGTCACACCACCAAGTACACCTCGAAGATGACGACCTTCAACATTCTGGCGTACATCATCTCGGGTCTGAGCCTGCTGGGTCTGCTCGGCACCCTCACGATGCTGTCCTAAAACAGGCAACGCTTGCTCTCATAGCGATAACAGCGAGGCGGCGGCTTTCCACTGACCGGTCAGTGGAAAGCCGCCGCCTCGCTGTATTTTTACTGCCTCCTGCTCAGATGGAGGGGCACAGCCTAGGATCGGGGTGCGAGCGCCTCCAGCACCTGCTGCTGGACCGCCGCCGTATTACTTGCCACCAGGGACACCGGGTGCACACCGGAGACTGAAATGCCCGCGTGCTCGGGCAGATCACCCTCCAGGGTGGAAGCGACGCCACCAGCCTCGCGGATCAGCGGCAGTAGCGCCGCCACCTCGTAGAACGACAGGGATGCGTCCACGACGGTGTCCACAGCACCCTCAGCGAGCATACACGCCGCCCAGAACGAACCGTACGCACGGGAACGACCTACTGAGCACAGAAGCTGTACAAGCTCGCCAGAGCGGTCCACAGCGCCTTCCGAGGCTGCCTTCCAGGATGCGAGGTCGGTGTACGCGGCAGAGAGCTGATCCAGCTGAGTCAGCGAAGACACCTCAAGACGAGTCGCCTGCGCCAAGGACTTACCCGTGTACGCGCCCGAACCGCGAGCAGCCCACCAGCGGCGACCCAGCGCGGGCGCAGACACCACACCCACCACCGGCTCACCCTGATCCAGCAGAGCAATCAGAGTCGCCCACACCGGCACGCCGCGGCGAAAATTATCCAGCTCAGCAATCGGTGCAATCACCCACTGGCGCGCCGCCTGACCGTTATAGCCGGCATGCGCACCGGCAATACCGTCGCGAGTACGCACACGCGACAGCTGCGCGCGCAGAAGCTCCTCAACCTCCTGAGCCACACCCGAGGCGTAATCGTCAGGCTCCTGCACCGGCGCCTGCGGTTCCGCGGGCTGCTGAGTAGCCTGCTGCCACGGTGCCAACGGTGCTGCAGCGGGTGCCGCCTCGGCGGGCTCTACCACCTCGGAAGCGGGGGAGAAGACCGGGCGGTCACGAAAACGCATGGCGCTCACACGATCGACGCTATCGGCAAGAATATGCGCAAGACGCAAATCGTCGGTGTACTGCTGGGGACGGCTCATAGTAATGCTCTTCTTCAGGAATCGGTGATGTAGTCAGCAAAAATGTGTGTGTAGTGCTGTGTGTAGTGCAGGGGAGAGATGCTAGACGAGAGCGCCCAGCTCCTTCTCCGAATCGCCCTCTTCAGGAGTCAACAGCAGTAGCTTACGCAAGGACTCCAGGCGGGCGGGACCGCTCTCACCGGCATGACCGGCAGCAACGTACGCCTCCAGACCGCACTCGGGAGCCTGCGCCGCGTGAGTACACGCCTTCGGGCAATCCGCCGCACCGGGTGCCAAATCCACGAACGCCTCCACGACGGTTTCCGGCGGTACGTGGGCCAGACCGAAAGAACGAATACCCGGAGTGTCAATAATCCAGGTGCCCGGCTCCATCGGGTCGCCATTCGCATTCACCGGACGCAACGCCAACGCCGACGAGGAAGTATGACGGCCACGGCCCGTCACCGCGTTCACATGACCGGTCGCACGCTCGGAACCGGTCAGCGCATTCACCAGGGTCGACTTACCCACACCCGAATGGCCCAGAAGCACCGACACCTGACCCAGCAGCTCCTGCAGAAGCTCCTGAACCGGTGCAGACTCCAAACCGGCAGCGCCCTCCTGACTCGGCGCCAAACCATCCGAGGAAGAAGACAGCACAATCTTCAAACCGCTCGCCGCATAGTAATCCAGCAGGTTCTGCGGGTACCGCACATCGGTCTTCGTAATGCACAGAATCGGCTCAATACCGGCATCAAACGCCGCCACCACGGCACGATCAATGAAGCCGGTGCGGGGCTCCGGGTTCGCCGCAGCAACCACAATCACCAGCTGCTGAGCATTCGCCACGACCACGCGCTCCGACGGGTCGGTGTCGTCGGCGCTACGGCGCAGAATGGAGGTGCGCTCGCCCAGACGCACAATGCGCGCCAGGGTATCCTTCGCGCCGGAGGTGTCACCCACCAGATCCACAAAGTCACCGGTCACAATCGCGGTGCGGCGCAGCTCCTTAGCGCGCGCCGCAATGAGGGTACGCTCCCTCTCGGTACCCTCATCAACTACGACCGACCAGCGGCCGCGGTCCACCGTAATGACCCTGCCACGAATCGCTTCTTTGAAGGTCGGGCGGTCCTTCGTGCGGGGTCGGGAGCCCTTCTTGTTCGGGCGCACGCGCACATCCGACTCATCCCATTCGGAGAAATCGCGCACGTTCATGCGGGAAGAACCCATTTAGAAGACCTCCTGGTCGGCGGTAACGATGGAAGCGCCGGCCTGCCATTGCGCCAGCATGTCCTCCCACATTGCGGTAAATTCGGGCATGGTCTTAGCCACGGTGGCAACGTTCTGCACCACCACATTGGGACGGCGCAGACCAATAATCGTCGCGAAGGTTGCCATACGGTGATCGTCGTAGGTGCGTGCCAGAACCGGCTGAGCCTCAGCGGTAGCGGGGATGGGCGCCTCAAGCACCAGCGAATCGGCGGTGTCGTGGGCGCTGCCTCCCAGGCGGTTAATCTCAGCGGCGAGCGCGGCGAGGCGGTCCGTCTCATGACCGCGCAGATGCGCAATACCGCTCAGCTCAACGCGGCCCTTCACGAAAGCGCAGGCAGCCGCCATGGTCGGCGCCAACTCGCCACCGGCAGACAGGTCAAAGGAAAAATCGCCCTCGGGAAGCTGCGCCGGACCGGTCACGGTCAGATGTCCCTCAGCGTAGTTCACCCGGGCACCCAGCGCGGGCAGAAGCTCACGCCACATATCGCCCACCTGGGTCGTACCCGCCGACGAGTCAGCCGCGGGTGCCGGCCAGTGAGGAATAGTCACCGACTCGCCGGTGACCACGGCAGCGGCAAGGAACGGGCCAGCATTCGACAGATCCGGCTCAATGGTCATCTCAAAGCCGGGGAAGGAACCGGGGTGAACCGTCCAACGGTACTCGCCACCCTCTGCTTTGTTGTTGTGGCTCGGGTAGTGCTCCTGCACCCGGATACCCATCTGGCGTAGCGCCTCCACGGTCATCTGAATGTGCGGGATAGACGGCACCGAAGAACCCTCGTGCACCAGCACCATGCCCTGCGGCAGGCGAGGCGCCATCAGCAGCAGAGCCGAAACGAACTGGGACGAGGTCGAAGCATCAATACGAACCACGGGCGCCTCAGAGACACCTTCCGCGCTCGCCAGACCGGGGGAGCGTAGCACGAAGGGCAGCGCGTTCTCGCCCTGCTCACACTCCACCTGCACACCCAGCTGACGCAGACCCTCCAGAACCGGACCCATCGGACGCTGACGGGCATGCGGGTCACCGTCAAAAGCGAACTCGCCCGGCAACAGCGCCGCCAGGGCGGGCACAAAACGCATCACGGTACCGGCAAGACCGCACTCAATCGACACCGCGCGCGGCTGTGCGGAATCGGACTGGGGCTGAGTGAAATCTGCCTGCTCAAAGTTGAGGGGAGTGACCTTAATATCCGGGCCGAACGGCGAATCGGTCGGCACCAGCTCAATACCCGCACCCAGCTGGCGCAGCGCCTCAATCATCAGCGCCGAATCGCGCGAATGTAGGGGCGCACGCAAATATGAGGGGGAATCAGCCAGAGCGGCAAGTAGCAGATAACGGTTCGTGAGCGACTTAGAACCCGGAATATGCACCAGCGCGTTCTTGCCAGCGGCTTCGCTGGAGGCGGGTGCCAGGGGAGCGGGCCAATCACCGGGGGAAAGCTGCACTGCTGCGTCGCTCATATATCCTCTTCTGGTTCAAATCATGGGGAGGGCGCAGATTCAGAGAGGCTGCGCCGGTTGACGTCTACCCCTATTCTACCGGTTGAGGGTTTGCGAGCCGCTGAGGGCTGTCGCGCTGAGACAGACAGCGCGAACCAACCAATACGCGGGAAGGCGGCGCACCGTTATTGGTGCACCGCCTTCACTCATCGTCAGTTTTCTGTCCCCTCAGCAGGGCAACAGCTTGGGACAGCTTAGAGCTTTGCCTCAGCGCAGAATTTCTGCACATCCTGCAGCAGGCGAGCCTTCAACTGCTCGGGCGCCTGCTGAGCGCACGAAGAACGCATCTTCTCACGCACCATCAGCTCAAAATCCTTCACATCCGCGCACTCGGGGCAGGCATTCAGATGCGCCTGAATCGTGTGCACCTGCTCGGGGCTCAGCTCCCTATCGAGGAACTCGTAGAGGTGCTTGAGAGTCGACGAGCAGGGCTGGCCGCCGCAATCCTCCAGCGGCTCGGAAGCTGCGGGGACGGAAGAATTCTTGTCTGTGCTTGACATCGGGGTTCCTTTCACACGGAAGGTATAAAGCGTTAGGGGAGTCTAGCCTCAACCTCATGGGGGCTAGCTCACGTGTAGAAGAGCGGAACTAAGAATCCGCAGGCGCCTCGGAACGAGAGCCCGATGGCGGGGACTTGACGCCCTTTGCTTTGGTAGCCTTCGCGGCAGCTTTCGCCTCAGCCTTCGCTTCTATCTTTGCGATGGTCGAAGGGCGCAGGCCGTTCTCACGCGCATAATCGAGCAGCTTCTCACGCAGGATCCGGCGGCCACGATGCAGACGAGACATCACCGTGCCCATGGGAATATCCAGAATCTCCGCAATATCCTTGTACGCGAACCCCTCCACATCGGAGTAGTACACCACCATGCGGAAATCCTCAGACAGCTCATTCAGAGCCTCACGAACCTCCGTATTCGGCAGGGCACTCAGCGCCTCCGCCTCAGCAGAACGCAGACCCACCGCATCATGCTCACCGGCCTGAGCCAGCTGCCAATCCTCCACCGTCTCACCCTGAGACTGCTGCGGCTCACGCTGACGCTTACGGTACAGATTGATGTACGTATTCGTCAGGATGCGGTACAGCCACGCCTTCAGGTTCGTACCCTCGGTGAACTGGTGGTACGAGGCAAAAGCCTTCATATAGGTTTCCTGAACCAAGTCTTCAGCATCGGCAGAGTTGCGGCTCATCCGCAGGGCGGCAGCGTAGAGCTGATCCACATACTGCATAGCGTCCGCAGTAAAGCGTTCGCGCAGCTCGCGGGTATCTACCGCGGTGTTGGTTTCAGCCATGTTTCTCCTCTACAGGAACGCGCCAGGCGTTCACATCCATAACGTAGAATTCTTCTCTTTATTCCGCAGAACGTGCACAAACATCTGCGGGTAAAGCAAAACCCCGGGTCCGAATAATATCCGAAACGCCGGGGTTTTAAAGTGTATGCAAGATACCTTATGCGTTGGGGCGCTTACCGTGGTTTGCGCCGCCCTTACGACGGTCCTTGCGCTTACGACCGCGCTTGCTCATCAGAGCCTCCTTATAGTGTTCATGGATGCACGCCCCACCTTCGCGGTGCGCGCTCCCTATTACCTGCCCTAGCCGAGGCGGTCACCGAAACCGGTGGCCCACGCTATAAGGGCAACGCCGTCTATTTTTTCATAGAAACGGCATGATTGCATCTTGGAACCGGGATATGAGCTAAAAAACACGAACTTTCTTCGCATCAACTCACAGTCCCGCCCCGGGGGAGCGGGCTCTTAGCCGTGCTCAGGAATGTTCAGCCAGTTGTACCAGCCGCGGTGCAGAACCAGCCACGCCATCAGACCGTAACCGGACTGACCCGGACGACCATCATTCGCGGCAAGATCGTTGCGCCACTGCTCGTGGTGAAGCAGCGGGTTGAACGTATCCACGTACACGTGGTTACGGCGGGTCACCACATCCGCATACGCCGCCGACAGGTCAGCGATACGGCGGTTACGCTCAGCGTCCAGGGTCGGCGGCGGACCAACAACCAGAACCTTAATATTGTTCTGCGACGCCATGTCCACAATGTTCGCCAGGTTCAAACGCGAACGAGCGCTAGTCAGACCCAAATCAATGTCAAAGGTCGACGGAGCAATAATGAGGCGGTTATCAGCACCGGGAACGAAGCGGCGGCGCACCTCCTCGAACCAGCGTGCATTCAGCTGCTCGCTACCTTCATTGGGTGCGGCAAGGTTATATGCCGCAATGGATGCAGTGGTCTGCGGGGTGCGCGCCATAACGCGACCAAACCAGCCCAGGGTACGGGGGTCGCCAACACCGGCGAGCAGGTCATCACCGACTGCCACAATTCGAATATTGCGTTGCTCCACGGAATTCTTTCTTCAGCAGGATGCGCCCGCCGTGAGAGGCGGCAAGGCACGTGAGTAATAGTCTTCATATCTAGGATAAGCGCTCTTGAGCCTCTTTTCGAACTTAATACCCTTTTCGGCAAGCATCCGAGACTAAAAAACCCGTCTGCCCACCAGAAACATCTGACGGGAAGACGGGTTTTGAAGAGCTAAAACCTTAGCAGTTTAGCCGTGGAAGACCTTAGCCTTCGAAGACCTGCTTGAGCAGAGCCTCAGCCTCAGCGGCGTGCAGCTTACCGGTACCGGCAGCAGGGGAAGCAGCTGCGGGGCGGGACGCAAGACGCATACGGCGGTCGATCAGCGGCTGCAGGTTCAGAGCCATGAACGGCCACTGACCCTGGTTAGCAGGCTCATCCTGAGCCCACACAACGTCGGTAGCGTTCGAGTACAGAGCCAGCTGCTCCTTGATCTCGCTCTCGGGCAGCGGGTACAGCTGCTCCACCGAGACAATGGCGGTCTTGGTGTCGCCGCGGCGCTCGCGCTCTGCTTCCAGATCGTAGTAGAGACGGCCGGACACGAAGACCAGACGCTCAACCTGAGCCGGGTTGATACCCGAACGATCGCCAATCACCGGCTGGAACGAACCCTCGGTGAAGTCCTCGACGGAGGACGAAGCAGCCTTCAAACGCAGCAGCTGCTTGGGGGTGATCACCACGAGCGGCTTGTACGGGCGGTGCTGAGCGTGGCGGCGCAGCAGGTGGAAGTGCGAAGCCGGGGTCGAGGGGCATGCAACAGTCATGTTGTTCTCAGCGCACAGCTGCAGGTAACGCTCAACACGAGCCGAGGAGTGGTCAGGACCCTGACCCTCGTAGCCGTGAGGAAGCAGCATAACCAGCGAGGAACGCTGGCCCCACTTCTGCTCGGAGGAGGACACGAACTCGTCAATGATGGTCTGAGCGCCGTTCGCGAAGTCACCGAACTGAGCCTCCCACACCACGAGCGAGTCGGGGCGCTCCACCGAGTAGCCGTACTCGAAGCCGAGAACGCCGTACTCAGAGAGGAAGGAGTTGTAGATACGGAACTTGCCCTGGTTCTCAGAGAGGTGCTCCAGCGGCGACCACTCTTCATCAGTGATGTGGTCGTGCAGAACAGCGTGACGCTGAACGAAGGTACCGCGCTGAACATCCTGACCGCTCATACGAACGTCGGTGCCCTCCATCAGCAGCGAACCGAAGGCGAGCAGTTCACCCATACCCCAGTTCACGTTGCCGGTGCGGCCCATCTCAACGCGCTGCTCCATGAGCTTCTTCAGCTTCTTGTGGACGGTGAAGCCCTCGGGCTCCTTACCGAACGCGTCAGCGATGTGCTGCAGAGTCTCGCGGGAAATTGCAGTCTTACCGGAGTGAACGACCTCGGTGTTCTGCTGGGAAGCGGGCAGTTCCAGACCGGAAACGTGCGCGCCAGCAGGAGCCGGTGCCGAAGACTGAGTCTCGACGAAGATAGCGTCCAGCTTCGAGTGGTAGGAGTCCAGAACTTCGTCTGCCTCTTCCTGAGAGACATCGCCACGACCGACCAGGTCCTGTGCGTACAGGGTGCGGGTCGAGGGCAGGACGTCAATATCCTGGTACATCTTCGGCTGGGTCATCGACGGATCGTCAGCCTCGTTGTGACCGCGGCGGCGGTAGCAAATCAGGTCAATGACGACGTCGCGACCGAAACGCTCACGGTACTCGAATGCCAGGCGTGCGGCGCGAACCACTGCGTCCGGGTCATCAGCGTTGACGTGGAAGACCGGAGCCTTAGTCATACGCGCAATGTCGGTAGCGTGGGTTGCGGTGCGGCCGTCGTTCGGCAGGGTGGTGAAGCCAATCTGGTTGTTCACCACAACGTGCACGGTGCCGCCGGTGGTGTACGCCTTCAGGTCAGCCATCTGCAGGGTCTCCATGACGATGCCCTGGCCAGCGAACGCTGCGTCACCGTGAATCAGGATCGGCAGGACCGGGTGGCCCTCAACGCCCTGCTCGTTGTAGACGTCCTGCTTAGCGCGGACGATACCCTCGAGCACGGTGTTTGCAGCCTCAAGGTGCGAGGGGTTAGCAGCCACGTACACCTGGGTCTGCTTACCGGAATCGGAGGTGAAGACACCCTCGGTACCGAGGTGGTACTTCACGTCACCGGAGCCACCCTCGTAGGGTGCTGCGGTGCCGGAGAACTCACGGAAAATCTGAGCGTAGGACTTACCAGCAATGTTGGTCAGCACGTTCAGGCGACCGCGGTGTGCCATACCAATGGCAACGCCCTTCAGGTCGTTGTTAGCGGCCTTGTCCAGAACAGCGTCCAGCAGCGGAATCAGGGACTCGCCGCCCTCCAGGGAGAAGCGCTTCTGACCCAGGTACTTGGTCTGCAGGAAGTTCTCGAATGCCTCAGCCTCAACCAGCTTGGAGAGAACACGCAGCTGCTCCTCGCGGGTGGGCTTAGCAACGCCGCGCTCCAGGCGCTCCTGGAACCATGCGCGAACCTCGGGGTCCTCAGAGTACATGTACTCAACGGACAGGGAGCCGGAGTATGCCTCGTGCAGGCGCTCCAGGATGGTGCGCAACGGCAGACGCTCGGAACCGCCGAAGCCACCGGTCGGGTAGACACGGTCCAGATCCCACAGGGTCAGGCCGTAGTTCTCCAGCTTCAGGTCCGGGTGCGAACGCATCTTGTAACCAACGGGGTTGGTTGCTGCGGTCAGGTGGCCGTGCACGCGGTACGCGTGAATGAGCTGCTGGATACGTGCAACCTTGGAAATCTCGTGAGCGTCATCGACGTGGTTGTCGCGTGCCCAACGAACCGGCTCGAAAGGAACCTTCAGGTCGCGGAAGATTGCGTCGTAGAAGTCGTCGCCGCCGAGCAGGTAGTGCTCAACCAGCTTCAGGAACTCACCGGAACCTGCACCCTGAATGACGCGGTGGTCGTAGGTGCTGGTCAGGGTGATGATCTTGGACAGGCCCTGCTGGGTGATGAGCTTCTCGGACAGGCCGCGGAACTCAGCCGGGTACTCCAGAGCACCCACACCGATGATGGCTGCCTGGCCCTTGGAGAGGCGGGGCACCGAGTGGACGGTACCGATACCACCCGGGTTGGTCAGCGAAACAGTGGTGCCGCGGAAGTCCTCAATGGTCAGCGCGCCGTTACGGCCACGCTTAACGATGTCGTTGTACGCATCCCAGAACTCGCGGAAGCTCAGCTTCTCAGCGCCCTTGAGGTTCGGAACGACCAGGTTACGGGAACCATCGGGGCGGGGCAGGTCAATAGCCAGACCAAAGTTCACGTGCGCGTTGTGGATTGCAACGGGCTTGCCCTTCTCATCCACACCGTAGGTGACGTTCATCGAAGGCATCGCTGCCACTGCGCGAATTACTGCGTAACCGATGATGTGGGTGAAGGAGACCTTGCCGCCGCGGGTGCTTGCCAGGTAGTTGTTGATGGCAGTGCGGTTCTCAATGAGCAGCTTTGCGGGGACCGCACGAACGGTGGTTGCGGTGGGGACAGTCAGCGACTCTTCCATGGTCGTGACGACTGCCTTAGCAGGGCCGCGGAGGGGGACAATCTTGTCTTCAGCAGGTTCCACAGTTTCAGCCTTCTTGGTAGCAGCGGGAGGGGTGGTGGGGGCAGCAGATGCAGCCGCAGGCTTCGGTGCCGCGGGAGCGGGAGTTGCTGCAGGCGCTACAGGTGCAGCAGCCGGTGCGGCGGGTGCCGCAGCAGGAGCCGCGCTAGCAGTAC
>ERZ773037.1128-NODE-1128-length-14119-cov-28.196601_pt1 | contig 14119 bp, 12 predicted proteins | sample MGYA00511466_ERZ773037 | MGnify/ENA primary metagenome ERZ773037 (study PRJEB29015, sample SAMEA2738146) | human oral metagenome | biome: human oral; feature: human-associated habitat; material: saliva | place: China | collected 2202 ... | reverse complement strand
CTAAGACTCTTTGCGCCGATGGTACTGCACTTTTGTGGGTGTGGGAGAGTAGGTCGTCGCCGCTTTATTATTCAATAGCCCCGGCTTCGCCGGGGCTATTTTTGTTTAACAAACTATTCTGCTTGACGGGTAGTGCGCCCGGTGGAAGAAACTCCGGGCAGAGAATAATAGGGAAGAGGTGCCTCTCCTCCCTAACGTCCACGGTCGAGGCCGCTCAGACGCTTAGAGAGGCCGCGGATCCGCATCGCTACAGGTGCACGAAAGCCGCCCTCTATACTAGAATGGTATGGCTTATATCGGGCATTAAAGACGGGCCAAGCGCCCCTCCATAGAGTTGATGCCTCAGGCAGCGGACCGTCCGGACCGACTGCATCCACGACCCGCCACGAGCGGATACCTCCCAAGGAGATTCATGTCTGAGACCCCCCGCCACGAGTCTAACGGCTCCGGCCCCCGTCAGCACCGCAAGAACAACGGCGGCAAGGATTTCCGCTCCAAGAAGGGCGGCAAGAACTTCGGCGGTAAGGGCGGTTTCAAGCGTAACGATCGCGGAGGTAAGAAGTTCGACGGTCGCCGCTCTGACTCGCGTTCGAAGGCCCCCCGCTCCAATGGACCCGAGGGTGACGCACCCCGCGAAGAGGTACGTAGCATCGGTGGCCGTGCAGGCTACCGTCCCGCTAAGCCCAAAGCACCCGAGATTGACAGCGATGTGACCGGTCGCGAACTGGACGGTGCAACCTATCGTCAGCTACGTGCCCTGGAGCCTCGTAACGCTGAGACCGTTGCCAAGCATCTGGTGATGGCGGGTCGTTACCTTGACATCGACCCCGAATTCGCGCTGGCGCACGCCGTTGCTGCCTCCCGTAGCGCCGGTCGTATCGCCGCCGTGCGTGAAGCCGTGGGTATCGCTGCCTACGTGGCAGAGGACTACGAGCTGGCCCTGCGTGAGCTGCGTACTCACCGTCGCATCAGCGGTTCCGTGGACCACCTTGCGCTGCTGGTGGACTGCGAACGTGCACTGGGACGACTGCCCAAGGCACAGGAAATGATTGCCGAATTCAAGCGTGAAGAGTTGCCTGCCGAGGTGCGTGTGGAACTGGCTATCGTCGAGTCCGGCATCCTGACCGATCAGGGCAAGAAGAGCCAGGCCGTGGTAGCCCTTCAGATTCCCCAGCTGAACCCCAAGCGCGCATTCGAATACAGCCCGCGTCTCTTTAGCGCCTACGCCGATGCCCTCGCCAACGCTGGCCGCGATCAGGAAGCCGAGCGTTGGGCACGCCTATCTGTCGTGGCTGAGGCAGCGCTGGGCCAGGGCAACTTCGCGGAGCCCGAAATCTTCGATATTTTTGGCGAAGCAGACCTCTTCGAGAAGGAAGAGAAGCCCGCAGAAAGCCCGGTCAAGGCTGCAGATGAGGAAGCCTCCGAGAAGGCAGAAGCAACCGGCTCCGAAGAGAATACCTCCGAGGACTCCGCCGCGGAAGCACCTGAAGACTCTGAAGCCGAGGAAAAGGCCGAGGCTGACGTAGAGTAATAGCCTGTACATACCGAACCGCCGGATGCGGCTCCCCGAGAGCTCGCCTCCGGCGGTTCGCGCTATATCGGAGAGGCTACCCGTCCGAATAGGAACTGCCCGTGACGAACGATAGGCCCCGGTAGTGCGGAACGGGTACGATAGAGGGAATACTAGCCGCTCAGACCCCGGAAGAGGTTCCTATGACCACGACCGCGCTCCTTGCCCGATACGACGCGCTCCTCTCAGACCTGGACGGCGTTGTCTACGCCGGCCCCTTTGCCATCGAGGGAGCTCCCGAAGCCCTCAACCGTGCGGAGGAAGAGCTCAACGTACCGGTCATCTTCGTGACTAACAACGCTTCCCGTTCGGTAGAATCCGTCGCAGAACACCTTCGCGACCTTGGAGTGCACACCCGGGCAGAACGAGTCGTGAGCTCCGCACAGGCCGGTGCAAAGCTTCTCGCGCAAAAGATTCCTGCGGGCTCCAAAGTGCTGATTACCGGTACCGAGGCCCTCGCCGACTGCGTGCGCGACGCAGGCCTGGAACCCGTACGCACCGAGGCCGAGGGGCCAGTAGCCCTCATTCAGGGCTTTGACCCGAAGATGGGCTGGGAGGATCTCGCGGAAGCCGCCTACACCCTCGCTAACCCCGAGGTGCTGTGGATCGCCACTAACACCGATCAGACCATCCCTAAGGAACGCGGCCAGGCCCCCGGCAACGGCACCCTCGTCGCAGCCGTGGCAACCGCTTCGCGCCGTACCCCGCTCGTTGCGGGCAAACCCGAAGCCCCCATCTTCCATACCGCAGCACAGGCCTTGAACTCCGAGCGTCCCGTCATTGTGGGTGACCGCCTGGATACCGATATTCTCGGCGCTAATAACGCGCAGATGGACGGCGCGCTCGTGCTCACCGGTGTGCAGACCTACCGCGACGTCATCGAAGCCGTACCCGAACAGCGCCCGACCTACGTGCTGCGTACCCTGGACGACTTCTTCGCACCCTACCCCGAGATTGAGGTGCTCTTCGAAGGCTACGAGGTGATTGCGACCGGCCCCACCTGGCAGGCACGGGTGCGAGGCGAGAACCTGATTCTCACAGGCCCCGAGAACCTCGACGAGGGCACCTTCGCCGGAAGCGAGAGCGAAGCAGAGGCCTGGCGCGTCGCCTACGCCGCCTGGTGGGCAGCCACCCCCGAGCAGGCCGCCGTGCCCGTCATCAAGGGTCTTCCCGGTGCCTAAACAGAACGAAACTATGAACGCCGAGACCACCGACCGTTCTATCGCGGATGCCGAATTTGAGCGGCAACTGGCGGCGACCCTCGCCATGGACCCGGTAGAACGCGTCAAACGTCTCGAAACGATGAGTGAGCAACTGGAAAAGGATCTCGAGAATCTCTCCTAACCTCGCGGCGGTGAGCTCTCAGACGGTAATGTTCTGAGGGTTCACGGCACTACACGACGACAGAAAGAAGATATGGGCAAAGACACCGCGCGCCTCGATAAGTACCTGGTCGAAGCCGGATTCGTGAGCTCCCGAACCCTCGCCGCAAAGCTCATTGCCGCTGGAGACGTGCAGGTCAACGGCAAGGCCGCGCGCAAAGCATCCATGCTCGTGGGACCGGAGGATACCCTCTACGTGCGTCAGAGCGAACTGACCGAATACGTCAGCCGCGCAGGCCACAAGCTCGCGGGTGCCCTCGACGCGTTCCCCGATATCGAGGTTGAAGGCAAGCGTTGCCTGGATGCGGGAGCATCCACCGGAGGCTTTACCGACGTGCTACTTCGTCGAGGGGCCCGGCATGTGGCGGCCGTGGACGTGGGGCACGGACAGCTCGTGGACGCGTTGCGCGAAGATCCCCGAGTTGGCGTGTACGAAGGCCTCAACGTTCGTTACCTGAAGCCCGAAGATATTGGCGGACAGGTTGAGCTGACGGTCTCGGACCTGTCGTTCATCTCGCTGACCCTGGTCATGGAGGCGCTAGCGAACGCCACCGAAACCGGCGGTGATCTGGTGCTCATGGTCAAACCGCAGTTCGAGGTCGGCAAGCACCGCATCGGACGCGGGGGAGTGGTCTACGAAGAATCCGCCCGCCGTGAAGCGGTGGAAAAGGTACAAACCTCCGCCATCAGTCACGGGCTGCGGGTGATGGGCATGGAGCCCAGTCCGCTCCCCGGTCAGGACGGCAACGTGGAGTACTTCCTATGGTGTCGAAAAGAAAATAAATAGCGTTGAGATAGTCTGAGAGGACTCCAATCGAGCGTGAGTAAAGCGCTACGGCCGGGGACTTCTCGGGCTATCGCGCTATCGAGGCGCCTTGGCAACGGGCCTCCGCAGATTATTCGAAATAATTTTCTAAAAATAGAGTATTTTAGAAAATTTTCGAGAACATATTCGGTATGATGGGTGTAGATACACCAACTCAATACCCCCAACCATGAATGGGAGAGAGTCGTTATGGCAGAACAAAAGAGCCATGTAGAAAAGGGAGCTGCTCTCGCGCAGGTGCAGCCGGAGGGCGAGCATCACGCGGCGGAACGTTCGGTTAATCGCGGGCGAAAGATCTTGGTCTTTGCGCACGTGGGACGCAAAGAAGCACGAGATGCCGCTCGCCAGGCCTGTGCCCAGCTCTATAAGGCCGGGCTGACCCCCGTCATGACTCGCTCCGATCTGGAAACCCTGAGCGAGAACTGGGATGAGCCCGTTCCCGTGCAGGTGGTGCATGAATCGGTGGCCCTTATCGATATTGAGCTTGGCGTGGTGCTGGGCGGCGACGGCTCGATTCTGCGTGCCGCCGAGATGGTGCGCCGAACCAGTATTCCCCTGATTGGCGTGAATCTGGGGCACGTCGGCTTTCTCGCCGAATCCGAAGAGAGCGACCTGAGTGAGACGGTGCGTCACATCGTTAACAGCGAGTACACGGTCGAAGAGCGTATGGCCATTGACGTTGAAGTCTGGAACGACGGTAAGCGCGTGCATAGCGACTGGGCACTGAACGAAGCCAGCGTCGAAAAGGGTAACCGCGAAAAGATGATCGAGGTCATCATCGAGGTAGACTGCCGGCCGCTGAGTACCTTCGGCTGTGACGGCGTGGTCATGGGGACCCCCACCGGCTCGACCGCTTACGCTTTCTCGGGTGGTGGTCCGGTGGTCTGGCCCGAGGTTGAAGCGATCCTGATGGTTCCGCTCTCGGCCCATGCGCTCTTTGCGCGCCCGCTCGTGGCGGCTCCCACCTCAACCCTGGCGGTAGAGCTCATGCCCGAAAACGGTGCCTCCGGTGTGCTGTGGTGCGATGGTCGCCGCACTGTGGAGCTTGACCCTGGCTCGCGTATTGAAGTGCGTCGATCCGAGAAGTCCGTGCTGCTGGCCCGTATCCACCCCGCGCCTTTCTCGGAGCGTCTGGTGCGCAAATTTGAGTTGCCCATCCGCGGCTGGCGCGGTCCGCAGGAGGCTGAGACGCAGTCCTCCAAGTAGGGGAGGCTACTTACAATATTCGCTGCGCGACGGCAATCGTCACCTCTGCAGAGGGGGCGAGAAAAGTTCGAGATGGTCAAAAGAAAAGGAATGAACGTTCGTGATTGAGGAAATTCATATTCGAGACCTCGGCATCATTACCGATGCGAGGCTCCCCCTCGAACCGGGGTTCTCCGTTCTGACCGGTGAAACCGGTGCGGGTAAAACCATGGTTGTCACCGCCCTCGGAATGCTTCTGGGCGCTCGCTCGGACGCCACCAGCGTGCGCAACGGTGCCAAGAATGCGCTCGCCGAGGCCGTCATCCGCTTGCCGCGAGGCCACCGTGCCCTCGCCCTGGCCGAAGAAGCCGGCGGAACCACCGAAGAGATTGACGAACAGAGCTCGGAGCTGTTGCTGGCTCGCACCGTCAATGCTTCCGGACGCTCGCGCGCCCACGTCGGCGGTTGCTCCGCACCCATCGGCACTCTCGCCCAGATTGGGCAGAGCCTCGTGGCCGTGCACGGCCAGTCGGACCAGCTACGCCTCAAATCGCCCGCAGAACAGCGCCAATCCCTCGACCTGTATGCGGGGGAGGAGCTGGCCTCCCTACTGGAGAAGTATCGAGAGAACTACGAACGCTACCGTGCCGCTGCCGCGGAACTCAAGGAAGTTCGGGAGAACTCTCGCGCTCGCGCACTAGAGGCGCAGAGCCTGCAGGGGGCGCTCGAGGAGATCGCCGCCGTCAACCCCCGCGCGGGTGAAGAGGACGAGCTCAAGGCCGAAATGATGAAGCTCATGAACGTTGAGGCTCTGCGGATTGCCTCCGCGACCGCCCTGACCGCGCTGAGCGGTAGCGAATACTCGAGCGGCGAGGAAGCCAACGTTATGGGTCTGCTCGATGCCGCCCGTAGCGCCCTGCAGGGACAAGCCTCTGCCGATGAAGAGCTTGCCGCCCTGGAAGCTCGTGTCAACGAGCTCATGATCCTGACCACCGATATCGCCTCGGATCTTTCCTCCTATGCGGCTTCCCTGGATGTGGAGGGGCCCGAGCGTCTGGCGCAGGTGCAGACCCGCCGCGCCCAGCTGGCAACGCTCATGCGCAAGTACGGGGCGGATATCGCCGAGGTGCTTGAATGGGCCGAGGAATCCCGCGCCCGCCTGGACACCCTCGTTGACGACCCGCAGCGCCAGGAAACTCTCGAAACGGAACTCGTGCAGTTGCGCAAGGTCTTGGGGGAACAGGCAGAAGAGCTGACAAACCTGCGCCGCGCGGCCGCCCAAAAACTTGCCGATGCGGTGAGCGAAGAGCTGACCGCCCTGGCCATGCCGAACGCCTCCCTTGTGGTGGAAGTTGCCGAGGCGGAGAAATTCTCGGTACACGGCCGCGACACCGTCACCTTCATGTTGGCACCCCACCGCACCGCCGTGCCCCGCCCGCTCGGCAAGGGTGCATCCGGCGGTGAGCTCTCCCGCGTGATGCTCGCCCTCGAAGTGGTACTCGCCGAAGTGGATCCCGTGCCCACCTTCATCTTTGACGAAGTCGACTCGGGTGTGGGCGGCAAGGCCGCCATCGAGATTGGTCGCCGACTGGCCATGCTCGCCCGGCACGTTCAGGTGCTGGTGGTGACCCACCTGCCGCAGGTGGCAGCCTTCGCCGACCAGCACATCCTGGTGCTCAAGAACGACGACGCCTCGCTGTCTAAAGTGCAGGTGCTCACGGAGGAAGAGCGCGTGGTGGAGTTGGCTCGTATGCTCTCCGGTCACGATCAATCCGAATCGGCTCGCGAGCACGCCCGGGAACTATTGGAAGCCGGGCGGCAGGTGTCCCAGAACCAGGGGTGAAACGCCCCGAACTGGGGGTAACGTACCTCGGAATCCGCCGCCTGAAAACGGGCGTGCCGGACGACCAAACCCCGCGCACGTGGGACGGATGGTATGAGATACTCAAGGGGTACTCGAGGAAAATCTCTGAACGGCGCGGTGGGAATATAAAACCCCCGTGCGTGTTTACAGTGGAGACAGACCCCGAGGGGAGGGCTTCGGCCTGCGAGAATCATCTCGCGGCGTAGTTCTCTGCTTGGATAGCAGACAAGAAAATGGTAGGCTTGAATTCCGTGGTGAATGAAAAAAATAACGCTCAGAACGCGTCCTCTAACGACAAGGTAACCCGTCAGATTTTCGTGACCGGCGGTGTTGCATCTTCTCTCGGTAAGGGCCTGTCGGCCTCTTCCCTCGGTCAGCTTCTTCGCTCTCGCGGCCTCTCCGTGACCATGCAGAAGTTCGACCCCTACCTGAACGTCGACCCCGGTACGATGAACCCCTTCCAGCACGGTGAAGTCTTTGTCACCGACGACGGTGCAGAAACCGACCTGGACATCGGACACTACGAGCGTTTCCTGGACGAGAACCTCGACCAGTCCGCTAACGTGACCACCGGTCAGGTTTACTCCTCCGTTATCGCGAAGGAACGCCGCGGCGAGTACCTCGGCGACACCGTCCAGGTGATTCCTCACATCACCGACGAGATCAAGTCCCGCATGCGTCACGCAGCGGAAATCGACAACGCCCCCGACATCATCATTACCGAAATCGGCGGCACCGTTGGCGATATTGAATCCCTGCCCTTCATGGAAGCTGCACGCCAGGTGCGCCGCGATGTCGGACGCAAGAACGTCTTCTTCCTGCACGTCTCCCTGGTGCCCTACATCGGCCCCTCCGGCGAGCTGAAGACCAAGCCTACTCAGCACTCCGTCGCAGCACTGCGCGGCCTGGGTATTCAGCCTGACGGCCTGATTCTGCGCTGTGAGCGCGAGGTTCCCGCATCGCACCGCTCCAAGATCGGTAACGCCTGCGACGTGGACACCGACGCCGTTATCTCCTGCGCCGATGCCCCCAGCATCTACGACATCCCCAAGACCCTGCACAGCCAGAAGCTCGACGACTACATCCTTGACTACTTCGGCATCGAGGCACCCGAGCCCGACTTCACCCAGTGGGACCGCCTGCTCGACGCAGTGCACCGCCCCGCCGCAGAGGTGAACGTGGCCCTGGTCGGTAAGTACATCGACCTGCCCGACGCATACCTCTCGGTCTCCGAGGCTCTGCGCGCCGGCGGCTTCGCAAACAACGTGAAGGTTAACATCAAGTGGGTTGCCGCCGACCTGTGCGCAACCGACGAGGATGCAGACCACCAGCTGCGCGGCATGGACGCCATCCTGGTGCCCGGCGGCTTCGGCATCCGCGGCCTGGACGGCAAGATCGGCGCCCTCAAGTACGCACGCGAGCACAAGCTCCCGACCCTGGGTATCTGCCTGGGTCTGCAGTCCATGGTGATTGAGTACGCCCGTAACGTGCTGGGTCTGCCCGAGGCGTCCTCCACCGAGTTCGACCCCGAGACCCCCGTGCCCGTTATCGCCACCATCGAAGAGCAGAAGCAGTTCGTCGAGGGTGCCGGCGACCTGGGCGGCACCATGCGCCTGGGCCTCTACAAGGCTAACCTGGTGCCCGGCTCTCAGGTGGCTAAGGCCTACGGCGCCCCCGAGGCATCGGAGCGTCACCGCCACCGTTACGAGGTGAACAACGAGTACCGCGAGCAGCTCGAAGAGGCTGGTCTCGTGATTTCCGGTACCTCCCCGGACTCCTCGCTGGTTGAGTACGTGGAGCTGCCCGCAGAGGTTCACCCCTACTACGTGGCAACTCAGGCACACCCCGAGTACCGCTCCCGCCCGACCCGTCCGCACCCGCTCTTTGCAGGTCTGATTAAGGCTGCCCTGGAGCGCCGCGGCGCATAAGGCGACCGAACGCGTTGAGCGCCCCATCCGTCCCCGCGGCGGCTGGGGCGCTCGCCGTTTAACCGTCTTAACCCATCGGGGGTCCGCCGAGTAACGGGGAGACGCGCGAGGGAGTTCCGAAATGAACCCTCTAGAATAGAAATATGAGCGAAAACCAGCATATTATCGACGAACCCTCCGAACGCACGATTCGCACCCGGACCGTCATATACAGCGGATACGTCATCGAAACCGCGGTCGAGGAATACGAGCTGAATGAGGACACTGTACTCACCCGCGATGTCGTGGAGATGCCCGGTGCCGTGGCCGTGGCCGTGCTCAACGAACACAACGAATTGCTGATGCTCAACCAGTACCGACACCCGGTGCGCATGAACCTCTGGGAGGTACCCGCCGGCCTGCTCGACATCGACGGTGAGGATCCCCTCCACGCCGCGCAGCGCGAGCTCGCCGAAGAAGCCGACCTGCGAGCCGCCAGCTGGCACGCCCTGACCGACTACTTCAGCAGCCCCGGCGCAACCAGCGAGGCCGGCCGCGTCTACCTGGCCCGCGACCTGAGCGAGCTGCCCCGCCAGGAATGCACCGAACGCACCGAAGAAGAGGCGGAGATGACCTACCGCTGGGTTCCCCTGCCGGATGCGGTGCAGCTGGTGCTGGACGGTAAAGTGCACAACGCGCTGGCCATCCAGGCGATTCTTGCCACCTACGCGGCCTCGGCACGCGGCTTCGAGGGCCTACGCGAAGCCGCCGGTGGCTGGGATTTCCACCCCTACATGGGGCATCGCCGCCAGAAGCCGCAGACCTTCCGTTAGGGTTCGGAGCCTTCTCGCCTGATTCCTTAAGGAAGTATTTAGCGCTGCCGTGCGCATCCGAACGAACCTGAACGACCGCGTGGGAAGGGAAGAGATATGGCACAGCCCGCGCTGAAGAGCGCTACCCCCGCGGTTGAGGGGACCGGCGAGCAGACACCCCTGGAGCGGGCCATCGACCAGTACCTGGTGCATCTGCGGGTCGAGCGGGGGAGCAGCGAGAACACCATCGCCTCGTACGCGCGAGACCTGCGCCGCTACGCCGCGTACCTCTCCACCCTCGGGGTGATTGACCCCGAACGCATTACGACCGCGCAGGTGCGTTCATTTATGCGCGAGCTTGCCGCACCCACCGTGCCCCTACCCGGTCTGGCCGTCCCAGCTAAAAAGCAGCCGGGGGAAAAGAACTCCGTGGATGCCGAGGAGGCCGCAGAATCCCTGGCTGTCCTCATTGCCGCCGAAGGAGGCTGCAGTACTGAGTCGGGGGAGCGGGGGAACGGCGAGGGAAGCATCCCGCTGCCACTGGGTCCTAACTCCATCGCCCGCACCATGGCCGCCGTGCGCGGAGCCCACGCCTTCTGGGTCTCTGCCTTTCTGGTGGAAAAAGACCCCGCCGCGACCGTGACGCCGCCCAAAAACGTCAAGCGTCTGCCCAAAGCTATTACCGTGGAGCAGATGCAGCGCCTCCTCGCCGTGCCGGATCGAGACACTCCCATCGGCCTGCGAAACCGCGCCATACTTGAATTCCTGTACGCCACCGGTGCCCGCGTGAGCGAAATGCTCAACGCCGATATCGACGACGTACACAGCGAAGAAACCCTGACCGACGAGGACGGCAATGACATCACCCTCCCCGGGTACGTGCGGCTCTTCGGCAAGGGGAGCAAAGAACGCCTTGTGCCCCTCGGAAATTACGCCCACAAGGCCATTCAGGATTACCTGGTGCGCGGGCGGCCCGCGCTCGTGGCCCACGGCAAAGGCACCGCCGCGCTCTTCGTCAACGGGCGAGGTGGCAGGCTGGGGCGCCAGGGTGCGTGGCTCATCCTTAAGGAAGCCGCCGAGGCGGCGGGCCTCAGCGCGGACTTCTCTCCGCACTCCATGCGGCACAGCTTCGCAACCCACCTGCTGCAGGGCGGCGCCGATATTCGCGTGGTGCAGGAGCTGCTGGGGCACGCCTCCATCGCGACCACGCAGGTGTACACCAAGGTCACTCCCGAGGGGCTCATGGAGGTCTACCGGATGGCGCATCCGCGTGCCCACGAGCGGGGATAAAACCCCGCCAATCCGCGGAACAGCCGCTCTTGAGGTAACCTTATAGACAACGCTTAAACTTAAAACTTCGAATTCATTGATGAAGGTGAACCATTGACTGAAGCTCAGGCACAAGAACTCGGCCCCACCGGTCGACCCCTGCGCGTGTACCCCGACCCGGCTCCGCTGAGCAGCCACGGTCCCGCCCGCATTATTTCTATGGTGAATCAGAAGGGCGGCGTGGGTAAGACCACCTCCACCATTAACCTGGGCGCGGCACTGGCAGAGTGTGGCCGCAAGGTGCTGCTGGTCGACTTCGACCCGCAGGGTGCCCTCTCCGCCGGTTTCGGCGCGAACCCGCACGAACTGGACCTGACCGTCTACAACGTCATGATGGACCGCAAGGTCGACATTAAGGACGTTATCCTGCCCACCGGCGTGGAGAACATCGACCTGCTGCCCGCGAACATCGACCTTTCCGCAGCCGAGGTGCAGCTGGTCAATGAGGTGGCTCGCGAGCAGGTTCTCGCTTCGGCCCTGCGCAAGGTGCGCGACGAGTACGACGTCATCCTCATCGACTGCCAGCCCTCCCTGGGCCTGCTGACCGTCAACGCGCTGACCGCCTCCGACGGCGTGATTATTCCGCTGATTTGTGAGTTCTTCGCCCTGCGCGCCGTGGCCCTGCTCGTGGATTCCATCGAGAAGGTGCAGGACCGCCTGAACCCCGACCTCGAGATTGTCGGCGTGCTGGCTACCATGTTCGATGCGCGCACCATTCACTCCAAGGAAGTTCTGGCGCGCATCGTGGATGCCTTCGGCGACAAGGTGTTCGACACCGTCATCAAGCGCACCGTGAAGTTCCCGGATGCCTCCGTATCCGCCGAGCCGATTCTCAGCTACGCCTCGAGCCACCCCGGTGCCGAGGCGTACCGTCAGGTTGCTCGCGAACTGATTTACAAGGGCGGCGCACGCTAACCCTTCCCTCGACGCGCCCCCTACCGATGCGGCTTGCACGACCCCTTGAGCCGCGCCGATAGGGGGCGTATAATTATGGGGATTCATTCCCTCCCGCACCGGCTACTTCGCCGATTAACGATCGAAGATGCCACCGAGAAATCGCTGAGAAATCGCCGAGAATGCGAGCCGCACGATACCGGCAGGCTTACCCGGCGCATCGACCGGATGTAACGCCCAGACCGCGGGACGGAAAAACACATAAGGAGAACAGGTCTTTATGACCACACACGTCGCTGCCGTGAGGGTACCGACACCGAACGCAGAGGCCGCCCAGAACGCCCAATCCGACGGCCACGGCCTGCAGAACCCGGAACGCGGTTTCACCCTCACCCTCAGTAATTTTGAGGGCCCCTTTGACCTTCTGCTGACCCTCATTTCGCGCCGCAAACTCGACATTACCGACGTTGCGCTCGCCGAAGTGACCGATGAGTTCCTCGCCTACCTGCAGGCCCTCTACGCCGAGGGCACGGAGCGAGCCCTGGACGAGGCCAGTGAATTTCTGGTTACCGCCGCAACCCTCCTCGAGCTCAAGACCGCGCGCCTGCTACCGCAGCACCGCGAACCCCTCGAAGAGGATGTTGCACTGCTGGAAGCACGCGACCTGCTCTTCGCCCGTCTGCTGCAGTACCGCGCCTACCGCGAAGTCGCCGACATTTTTGCCGAACGCTGGGCGCAAGAAGCGCAGCGTTTTCCCCGCGCGGCAGCCCTCGAAGAACGATTCGCCCAGGCGCTGCCTGAACTGGTCTTTACCGGAGGCGCCGAAGAGTTCGCCCGCATCGCCGCCGCAGCGCTGAGCCGAACCCCCAAAGAGTCCGAACCGGAACCCGAAGAAATCGTTGAAGAACTCAACGAGCACCTGCACGTTCCGGTCACCACCATCGCCGCCGAAGAACACTATCTGCTGCACACCCTGCTGGACGCGTCAGGGCGCGAACTGCGCTTTGACGAGCTCGTGCGGGGCGTGGGCGACCTGGAAATTGCGGTGGTACGCTTCTTGGCACTGCTGGAGCTCTACAAGGAGGGGGCTCTGCACGTGGAACAGGAGCACCCCCTGGGTGAGATTCTGGTGCGAGCCAGCGCCACGGCGGGAAGCTTCGTGATTCGTCCCGAAGCTCTCTCAGGTTCTCGGGACGGCTCGGAGCCTGTACTCCCCGAGAGCGCGGAAGCCCGCGAAACCCCGGAGGCGGAGTTCGCCGAGAACGGCATCGAACCGGAGGAGGAACGTGACTAACCCCGAGAACGGATCGCGCTTCAACCGCGAATTCACCCCCGATGACCTGGCCATCGTGAACCTGGGTTACTGGGATCCGAACGCCGAGGACGATACGGGGCCGGCCGCCTCGGAACCGGCTGGGTCCACAGCCGAACCGGTAGCTGAGAGCCGAGAGTCGGTAGCGGCCGAATCGGCTGAACCCGCCGGGGAACTGGAAGAGCCTGAAACGGCGGAGGCACCCGACAGCCCGGAAGCACCGCAGGAACCTGCACCTAGTGCAGAGAAAAGCCCGGTGAAAATACCCGCGGGCGGGCCCTCCACAGCACCCAGCGTGGCGGTCGACCCCGACGCCGAGTTCTCGCGTGTCGAGGCTATCCCCGGCGGCGTCAAAAGCGCCATCGAAGCAATCCTCGCCGTCGCCGAGGCCCCCGTGAGCGTGCGCGAGCTTTCTGCCGCGCTCATCGTGAGCGAGCGGGCCGTCGAACACGCCCTCGATCAGCTGTACCGCGAGTACAACGGCGAGGAGACGGAATACGGCGAGGAAGGCATCTCACCCGAGCCGCGCGGATTCCAGCTGCGCCGCATCGCCGGTGGCTGGAAGCTCTACGCCCGCGACGACTTCGCCCCCTGGGTGGCGCGCTTCGTGACTCGCTCCAAGAGCGCGACCCTGAGCAAACCCGCCTACGAGACGCTTGCCGTGATTGCCTACCGGCAGCCGGTGACCCGCGCGAGGGTCGCCTCAATCCGCGGCGTGAACGCGGACGCGGCCATCCGCCAGCTGCTACAACGGCAGTTGATTCGCGAGGCCGGGCGAGAAGCCGGAACCGGCGCGACCCTCTACGAAACCACGGACCTGCTGCTGGTAAAGCTTGGGTTGAACTCCCTGGAGGAACTGCCGGCGCTCGCGCCCTTCCTGCCCGATGACACGGAAGCCGCAGTGCTTGCCGAGGGCAACGACTAAGACAACGAATCAATAAGACGAACGAACGTTCGGGAAGTACCTGAAACGTTCGCACTATACGACAGAAAAGAGAAGAACACCATGGCATATGGAAACTCCTCCCGCGGCGGCCG
>ERZ773037.1126-NODE-1126-length-14121-cov-25.170482_pt1 | contig 14121 bp, 9 predicted proteins | sample MGYA00511466_ERZ773037 | MGnify/ENA primary metagenome ERZ773037 (study PRJEB29015, sample SAMEA2738146) | human oral metagenome | biome: human oral; feature: human-associated habitat; material: saliva | place: China | collected 2202 ... | reverse complement strand
AAAATGTTTTCAGCCATAACGGCTATTTTCTCATATTCACGGCATTCTCTCAGCTTTCAGCGCCGGCCGTGCGCCGAGGATGTGGTGAGTCACGGCCTCGATGGCCGTTTGCGGGGTGCTTCGAGGGGTTGTCAGGGGCGTTCGTAGCGGGTGATGGCTTCTTCGAGGCGGCGCAGAAGCTGGTCGTATCGCGGGGCGAAACGTGCGCGACGCAGGGCAACGGCGGGTCCGCGGGAGTGAAGGAGGGCATCCCAGGAAGCGGGGTCCAGGTAGGTCTGCCCCAGGAGTAGATGTACCTCGACGGGGTAGGGGGTCCCTGTGGATGCTCGGTGCGCGGCGGCTCGCTGCTGTAATTCTCGGCGGCGGGTTCGGAGGTCGGTGATGCGGTGGCGTTGAGATTTCACGGTGGTGCGGTGGATAGGGGACGGGGGAGAGGGCTCGGATGCGCTACGCGGAAATGCTGCAGGAATAAGTCATTAATACCCGAAGATAAATGTGTTCCGCGGATCATTTCAACACGTGACCGGACCCTATGCAGGCATCATTCGGGGGCGTAGACTGAAATAGTACCAATCCTGAGGAGGCATTGATGAGTACGTTTAGTTTTTTTGGTTTGGGCGCTTTCGAGACCGCCGTTCTACTGATTCAGGTGGTACTGGTGGCGGCATGCATCGGGCACCTTAGCTTGCGAAGCGGCTATGGGGAGGCGCGCATGCGCTTCGTTCTTCCCATTATCGCTTTCGTGCCGGGTGCCGCGATTCTCTATCTCATGTCTGCACGCGAGGGTACGGTTCCCCCGGACACCGTGAAGACCGGTAGTAGCTCGCCCGTGTACTTTGAGCACCGCCTCGGCTACCGTGATGGTGGCCGTAGCCGCTGGGGTCTTCCTCGTCGCCGCAAGTAATCGGGGGGACGAGGTTCTTTTGAGCCGTGAAAACCGAAAAAACCAAAAATGTATGCCCGGTGTGTTTCGTTGTAGAGCACGACCGGGCATCGTTTTATTAGGATAAAGATATGACTAAGAACACTTACATTCCTCCATCTCCCTTTCGCTCCTGGGCCGGAGACGGCAAAGTGGCCGTGGTGACCGGCGCATCCAGCGGAATTGGTCGAGCTACCGTGCATCAGCTGGTTGCCACCGGGTGGACGGTGTACGCTCTGGCTCGCCGCACCGACCGTCTTTACACCCTGCAGCAGGAGACCGGGGCGCATCCGGTCACCTGCGATGTAACCAACGAGACCGCCGTTGCTTTTGCCGCCGAGCAGATCCTGGGTGAGCAGGGAACCGTCGACGCCCTGGTCAATATTGCCGGGGGAGCCATCGGCCTGGATCCCGTCTCGGAGGGCAAGCCCGAAGATTACCTGCAGATGTACCGCATGAACGTGCTGGGAATCCTGAATACGGTCCGCGCCTTCAGCGGGGCACTGCGCCAGAATGGTCACGGCACGATTCTGAATCTGACCTCCACCGCTGCCGAGCATGGGTACGAGGGCGGCGCCGGGTATAACGCCGCAAAGTTTGGCGCTCGCGGCCTGACCGAGGCGCTCCGCCTGGAGGAGGCGGAACATAACGTTCGCGTCATCGAGATTTGCCCCGGCATGGTGCACACCGAAGAGTTCTCGCTGAACCGCCTGGGTTCGCAGGAGGCCGCCGACCGCGTGTATGAGGGCGTACCGAATCCGCTTACCGCCGAGGACGTTGCGCAGACCGTGACCTTTGCGCTCAACGTTCCGCACCACGTTAACCTGGACCGCATTACCCTGCGCCCGGTGGCTCAGGCCAGCCAATTCAAGGTGATTCGCGCCGAGGGGTAGCGGGTCATCAACCCTCTCTGTAACCCCTCATTGAGAAGTTCTGCGGATAATACGCACATAACCCCGCTTGGAGGATGGGTGAAAGCTCACTCCCCGAAGCGGGGTTTTCTCAGGTAGTTATAAGGTTTTTCCTCACTGAATAACGCATAGGTTTGTTAAACGTCAGTAAAAGGGAAGTTTAAGAATCGTCATATCCTGATACGGAGAACTTGAGTAAGCAAATTGGTATGTATGCAACCTCTTTATAGGGGAGTGTTTTATAACGATTTGATAACACTTGAATAGAGGATGCGATAGGGTGCCGGTAAGAACAGGGGCGAATGTTAGCCTTTTAGCATCACACCCATATTGAACACCCGATGGCCTTCGATGAGGGGGGCGCATATTCCCGGGGTTCACCACCGATGATTCAGAGATCGAGGAACAATGTCGAAGACTACCCGTCGCGTCTACAAGATTGCAGCAGCGGCAGCCTTTACCGCAGGCTCCGTTGCCGCTATTCCGGCAACCTTTGCGGCTGAGGCTCCCGCAGACCAGAGCGGTACGACTGTTGCCGTCACGCAGCACCCCAACGGCGAGGTAAACGTAGAGGTTACTGCTCCGGCCCCGGTTTCTACCGAAGCACCCAAGGCTGAAACCCCTGCTGCCACTGAGGCTCCGAAGACCGAAGCACCGAAGGCTGAAGCACCGACCCCCGCTGCTACCGAAGCACCCAAGGCTGAGACCCCTGCTGCCGCTGAGGCTCCGAAGACTGAAGTACCGGCCCCTGCTGCTACCGAGGCTCCCAAGGCTGAGACCCCTGTTGCCGCTGAGGCTCCGAAGACTGAAGCACCCAAGGCTGAAGCACCGACCCCCGCTGCTACCGAGGCACCGAAGACCGAGGAAACCCCGAAGGCTGAGGCCCCGGCCCCTGCTGCTACCGAGGCACCGAAGACCGAGACACCGAAGACCGAGACACCGACCCCCGCTGCTACCGAGGCACCGAAGGCCGAGGCACCGAAGGCTGAGGCCCCGGCCCCCGCTGCTACCGAGGCACCGAAGACCGAGGAAACCCCGAAGGCAGATCCCAAGACCGAGCAGGCCGATCCTGCCATCGAGATTGAGGAAACTGACTTCCCCGCAGACGCCACCATCAATACCATTACGGTTCGTGCATCCGGTTTCCAGGGGGCCAAGGTGGGTGCCTCTGTTAACGTGAGCATCTACGCTCTGGACGCTGACCAGCAGATTACCGGTGAACCGATTGCAACCATCACCGTTGACGCTGGACAGATCAAGGACGGTTCATTCAACGCTTCCCTCAGCGTTCCCGCAGCTCAGCTTCCCGCCGGCGCATCCTACGCTCTGGTTGCTGTCAGCAACCCCCAGGCTCAGCCCGCCGAGAAGCTGGTGGCTCTTTCCTCCTTCAAGGTAACCGAGACTACCACTCCGCGTGCTCAGACCCCCAAGGCTGATGAGACCCCCGCCCCCGAGACTCCGGCTCCCGAAACCCCCAAGGCTGATGAGACTCCGGCCCCCGAGACTCCCGCCCCGGAGACCCCCAAGGCAGACGAGACCCCGGCCCCCGAGACTCCCGCCCCGGAGACCCCCAAGGCAGAGACTCCCAAGGCTGACGAGACTCCGGCTCCCGAAACCCCGGCAGCCCCTGAACCTCAGAACGCAACCCTCACCACCGAGAGCGCAAGCCTGGACCCGAACGACGAGTACAACGTGGTGACTGTCAACGGCGCGGGATTCACCCACGAATCTGCTTCCCGCGGCGTGCAGGTGGCCATCTACCGCCTGGATGCCGACGGCAACATCACCGGTGAGGCTCTGGCCGTTCAGGATGTGCCCGCATCCGAGATTATGGAGGGCACCTTCACCACTAAGCTTTCCGTGCGCGCCGATCGTCTGCTGCCCGGCTACGTGTACGCGCTCGTGGCTACCAGCGACCCGAACGGCCTGGTGCACCAGGTGGCTGTCACCACCGCCTCCGTGAGCGATGCGGACCACCCGGCCCCCACGGTGCCCGCGGCAAGCAACGACGATAACACCACCGTTCGCGATAACGGCGACGGCACCACCAGCGTCTTCACCGCGGAAATGAGTGAGGACGGTTCCGTGACCGTGACCGAGACTCGCGTTCCCTCCTCGCAGGCCCCCAAGGCCAAGGTTGGTAACACCCCGGTGACCGCTTCTTCCCAGAGCGGCCACACCGTGAGCGCTCGCGATACCGCCGGCCGCACCACTTCGGATAGCTCTTCGAAGCCGCAGCTGGCTCACACCGGCACTGAAGGTGTCGCAGGTATTGCCGGTGTCGGCGCCGCAGCGCTGATCGCCGGTGCTGCGCTGATGCTTCTGCGTCGTCGCAGCCTCTAGGGTTGATCCTTTCGCGCAACGCCGTATGAAACGTCCTCGCGGTTTCCTCGGGATTAAAATAATCTCGGGAGACCGCGAGGACGTTTCTGTGTGTTCAGAATAGTGAGGGCGCACGATGCGGCGCTCCACGGAACGCTGCAGCCGCAATGGATGGACAGACCGGTGTCGATTTGTTCATGACAGGGTTCCCGCGCTCGCGGGGTGGGGGTTTATCGGTTCCGAGCATCCCGGAAGTGAAAGCTTCGAATTTCGAGGGGCCCGGATAACCCCGTCGAAGAATTTGCTGTAGCCCGCCTCCATTGGTTTTGAGCCCGCGGCCGCAATGGGTATCGCGGCCCTGACCGTGGGAGGCGCCTTCCGCCATATTGGCGTGGGTGAGGGCGATACGGTGGTCATCTCCGCGGCTTCGGGCGGAATTGGGTCCGTCGCCGTGCAGTATGCCGTGGCTCGCGGTGCACGCGTCATTGGCATTGCAGGGGCCGCGAATGCCGAGTTTATCAGGTCGTTGGGGGCCATGCCGGTTGCCTATGGCGAGGGCGTGAGGGAACGAGTGCTCAAGGCGGCCGAGGGTCGCGTGACAAAGTTCCTGGACTGCTACGGTGGCGACTACGTGACCCTAGCCTTTTCGCTGGGGTTGAAGGGTAAGGACATTGGAACCCTCGTTCCCTCGCCCAAGGTCATGATTAGGGGAGCACAGTTTACGGGCCCCCGCCATTCGGAACACGGGGACTTCGAGACCCTAGCCGAGCTGGTCGCCGATGGGAAGGTGTCAATTCGCTTGGATCGCGTGTACGGGTTCACGATTGAGGATGTCCGTGCGGCCTACCGCGATTTGCAGGCCGGTCACACGCGTGGCAAGAGAGTCATTCGCATCGCCGGTGAATAGGGGGTTGGCGCTACTGATTGATGCGAGACCTCAAAAACCTTACACCCGAAAGAAAATAACTATATGTGCATAAATGTGCACATATAGCACTGCGGAGTCTACCTATTTACGTTCGCTCTAAACCCTCACCTTGAAGGGAGAGTTGAGGTATTTTACCTAGTCGATATGTTTTGCGGATGATTAGTGGGGGAGATTTGGACAAAAAACCCGTTTTGTGGTTCATTGCATAAAAAAATAGTTGGCTCGTAAAGCGTATTGGGCCTCAAGAGGCTTTTTCTATTGATAGTGTGGAACTACCGATAAATAGAGCGATTCCCCTCGCGCAGACTTCCACCTCAGATGGAGATTGAGAGTTTTACCTCTCGGAACCCATCGCCCATGCCGAGGAGACCCCTATCGCAAGGCTACCAACCTCGCGAAGGAACCAACCGTGCATCTTCCCGCCGGGAATTGAGGCGTCGTTGTCGCGTAAAGGGTATCGTTCACACTCACAGAAAAGGTGTGTTTCATGCCCGATCCCGCTCACTCAAAGACCCGAGCAACGGCCGCCATTGCGGCCTCCGTTCTGACCGCCGGCACCGGTGCGGCCCAGGCCGCGATTCCAGTGCACAATGCGGGCGGCCTTTCCTCCTCTAACGTTCAGCAGAACCGCGCCCAGCGTTCTGACCGCGATGTGCGCCCCTCGGTGCAGGTCGAACAGGGTGCTGCCATCAACCCCGCGCGTTCCCAGAGCATCACCGTTAGCGGTAGTGGTTTTCTGGGCGAGGACGTTGAGAAGCATGGCATCGCCGTGTACGTCAGTGAGTACCGCAAGTACCCCCTGGCTGCCCTGAGCCGTGCCCGTGCGGTGACCATGACCCTCGTCCCCGTCTCCGATGTGCACGAGGGTAGCTTTAGCACCCAGCTCACCCTGCCTGCGGGAATCCTCGACCCCAACCAGCAGTACGTGGTGGCAACCGCCGTCGTCAACCCCGATCTCGGCTATTCCGTCGAAGACACCTCCTACAATTCATGGACGCCCCTGGAGGTGCAGCCTGCGGATACTCAGGATGAGCCGCTCAATGCCCAGATCCTGTCGGGTCAGTTGGAAATTCCGCAGGAGCAGAACCTAATCGTCTACAAGGCCACCGGCCTGGGCGATGCGCAGGCCTTCGAGATTATGACCTCGATTTACGCCGTTGATGAGCAGGGCAATCGCCACGTACTGGCTGCCTCCCCGGCACGGGCCGATGTTGTCAACGGCACGCTTCTGGACGGCATCGAGGTACCCGGTGCGCGCCTAGCCGTTCTGCAAGATGTGCATCCCGATCTGCGCTACGTGCTGAACGTTGAAATCGCCCCTTCGGCTTCCCGAGGCCTAGCAGCTCAGAGCGTCGAGATTCCCTTCACCAATGGCTGGAGCGTTGCTGAGACCGCAGCCGCTGAGCCTGCCGACGAAGAGGCTGAAGAGGTTGGAGCGCAGTCGGAGGAGACCCCGGCGGCCCCTCGCCCCGCGACCTCCGAGCCGGAAGCTTCTGAGGCTTCCGTTGTTCCCGCTGAGGAACAGGACCCCGTGCTCCCGGAAACCGACCCTCGACGCCACTACGACCTGCCGCGTAACACTCGGTTCGACCGGGTGCGCGACGCCTCGGCAGATCGCGCGGAGGAGCAGGAGTCAGCCAAATCGACGAATCATTCATCCGTGGCCGTGGGTGCTCGCCTGCGCGTGGAAGAGACCGCAGTCCCCGAGAATGACTCGGAAAAGACGCTCACTTTCACCGGTGAAGGTCTCGAGGGTTCCGGTCCCGTGGCCCTGCAGGTGCACGCGCTGGATTCTAACGGCCGAACCGCCGGTGAGGCCATTGCCTCCGGGAACGCTCGTGTGGAGGACGGCTCCTTCTCCGTGCAGCTTCAGGTGCCGGGCAACGCCCTGAAGCCGGGTACGACCTACCGTGTAAGCGCAGTCTACGAGGACTCCCGAGGAACCGTGCAGATCGTGACCGGTGGCTTCACAGTGGAGCGTGACGGCGTGGATGCTTCGCGTCCTTCCGACTCGCTGCCTGCCGAGCAGACCGAAGCGCCGGCAACCGAGGAGCCGAGCTACGGTGACTCCGCTGCCGAAAAGCCGACGGAGGAGAAGCCCTCGGTTACTCCCTCCGATAGCGCCCCGGCACCGGCCGAAGAGTCGAAGGAGTCCGCTCCTGCGGCTACTGCATCCGAGGCTCCTGTATCCTATGAGTCGGCTTCGCCCAAATCTGCTCCGGTTACCGAGGGTGCTACCGGCGGCGCTACCGACCGTGCCGGACAGAAGCCTCAGAAGGCTACGGCTTCGGCCTCCAAAGGTGAGCGTGAGCAGCTGGCTGCAACGGGTACCTCCGGGATGCTGACGATCAGCGCGGTAGGGTCGCTCTCTCTGGTTGCGGGAGCCTTCCTGACCCGCCGTGGCCGCCGTGATGTGCAACTCACTTCCCGGTCCTAAAAATCTGATAAATACCCTCTCACAAGCCATAACGTGAGATAAGACGAGGGGATGCTTCTTTGTAACAAAAGAGGCGTCCCCTCGTCTTTAACTTTTTCTAAGGTTATACCTATAATTTAGAGTGCATTGACCGGCGGTACTGCCACTCTCTATGCTCCGCCCTCGCGGAGCAAAACGCGTTCTAAAACGCACATGGTCACCGATAAGAGAGGCCGCCTCCCCGCTCTCACTTCCGAACTTCTGAGCGTGGGGGATTGCACAACCTATCGCTCACTTACTCACTCACGAAAAAGGTGACCATGTTTACCACGCAGCGAACTGCTCGCGGCGCGGCCCTCGTAGCATCTGCAGCCCTCGGGCTGGGAGGTGCGCTGGCCCCTGCAACCTTGGCCCCCGCTTCCTTCGTATCATCCGCACATGCACAGCCGCATGGTGCGTCTCCCTCTGCGAACACTCCTGAACCCCAGGCTACGAACGTTGATGTTTTCATCATGGATTTGCTAGGCCAGAGTGAGGATTACATCCTGATTGGTCTGGGCGGGGTGAAGTCTCTCGATCACGTGCAGGTGCGCCTTGTGGCAGTTACCATGGAGGGTCTGGAAGTTGCTTCGATGGTGGTCCCCGCCTCACAGCTGACCGCGTCGAAGAATGAAGACGGCTACCTCGATGTGAGTATTCACCAGCGCCTGAATATCGAACAGGCCTACATGGTGGAGGTTACCGACCTTCAGACCGGCAACTCCTCTTTCGTTGAGCTGCGCCCCGAATACGGCGAGAGCGTTGAGGGTCTTCTCGCCTCACGTCAGAATCTTTTCTTTCCCGATACCCCGGGTGTGCAGCGTGCACCCATCGATGCGGTGAGCCCTACTCCCCATCCTGTGCCGAATCCCGAGCCTTCGAAGGATGAGCGAGAGGACCGTCCGCAGCCCACGGCCGCTCCGGCCCCGGCTCCGGTTGCCTCGGAGAGCGCCTCGCCGACCCCCTCCGCTACTGCATCTGAGAAACCCGGTGATGTGGGGGAGCCCCGTAGTTCTGAATCTACCACCGACGTTTCTGATACGCCCAAGCCCGAGGGGGACCGTATCCTGGTGCATAACCGCTCCTCGAATCAGATTCCCGCGGAAACCCGCGAGGCCATTCTTGAGATTTCCACCGCGGAGCTGCGAGGCTCAAGCGATCTTCAGACGATTCACACGCGCGTCAAGAACGTGGGGGAGAGCTCCCTGGGCTATGACGTCATGGTCTTCGAGATGCCTGCCGACGGGGGAGCCGTCGGCGCACCCCTGGCCACGACCCACGTGAGCCCCGAGCAGGTCAGGGACGGCGCGTTCTCGGCTGATTTGAAGGTCCCCGGAACCTCACTCGTTGGCGGTAAGCGGTACCGGGTGGTGGCGGTGGGGGGAGAGTCTCCCGATGAGCTGAGGCTCATGGCAACCTCTGCCTTCAGCGTGAGCATTATTCAGCGCGCCAGCTCGGCGGATTCAACTGCAGACGCCAACAATCAGCCTAGGCGCACTGTGGTTCATTCTTCGAGTGAGCAGCTGCCGGCAGATATCTCCTCACCGAGTGATGCTTCACCCTCTGCGGTTGAATCTTCGTCGGCTCGAGGAATCCCTGGGGAAACCGTTCCCCATATTCCTTCGACAGGTGTCGATCTGAATCATGTCGCTCATGCCCATGCCTCGGCTGCGCGGGCAACCCCGCAGGCTCATGCGGTCACGAGTAACCCCGTTACCGCATCGAACGTCACCCCGGTCATGTCGGGATACGCAGCCTTTATTGGCGGACGCACCATCGTGAATCTGATGGGGTATCAGGCATCAGCGGGAAGCACTGAGAGCGTTGCCCCTGCTGCACGGGAAGGTTCTCGCCTGAGCTCCGACGGGTTCTATACACGAAGCACGAAAGCTCGCGGTGGTTCCGATTCTCAGAAACTGGAGGCAAGCGCTTCGGAAGATGTACCCCTGCCGGATGGTACCGTGCCGCTGGGAATTGCGCTGGCCGGTTCGGTTGTCTTCGTGGGTAGCGCCGTGGTGGTGAACCGGTATCGTCGTCGGGCGGAGGCCTCTGCTGAAGTAGCGGCAACTGAGACGATGGACGCGAACGCATAGGCGCGGGGGAGCAGAGCATTTACCTCGAAGGGCGCCCCGTGGCGGTGATGCGCAGCATCACTGACCGCGGGGCGTCTTTGCATTATGTGAGATGTGTGTCGCATTATGCAATGGATTTTTGTCAAATCTTGTATGACGTGTAAATGATTTTGATGGTTTATAAGAGGTGGATTTGTGGGCCCCCGGCGCGAACGTTTATACGTTATAACACCGTGAATGGCCTGTGTTCAGGGCTTGGATTGGACACTATATGTCGTGCACCTGGGCTTTTACGGCGATTGAAATAATTGTTTGCGGGATATTCGACCTTCCCTCTAAACATTCGTATTTTTCGATAACGATGTTTTTAGGGGTGGCCATACAGTGTTTTACTCTGAGGTGCATATACTGCCTAACAATAAGCACGCAAATGCAATGAATTTAAAATCTTAATACTCGTGTTAGGCTGGGATGTAACCGATGTACCGGCACGCATAATTATTGCGTTAGAGGGGCTTGTGGTGAGCTACTCCTTATCAGCAGGTTGTGCGTCCGCTTCGATTGAAATGGCACTATCATGATCACTCAACGACCTCGAACTTTCCGCGCCCTGACGCTTTCCGTTTTAGCAACTACGGGTGTGTTTATGTTACCCAATGCTTCCGCGGTGGAGGGAACCGGTTTTTCTGTCGATCAGCAGTGTATTATTACTATTCTCAATTCGGAGAATCCTCAGAATTGTCCCTCGCAAGATTTCAACCTTGAACTCGATACGCTTGAGGTTCTAATTCATTCTGTGGAACAGAACCGGGTGACCCTCAATCTGCAACCTCTCTACGAAGAGAAGTACATCAATGATTCGAGCCGCTATCTCGTGGCCGTTCAGTACTACACCGTCTCCGGTAAAGCATCCGGAGAGGTAGTCACCTATACTCCCCAGCAGCTGAGCGTAGTGAAAGCCCAGGATGGCTCTACCCTTCTGACGCTCACGCTACCGAGTACGCCGAAGGAAGGCTACTACACCATCTCCGTCCTCGACACGGACAGCTTCGATGAGGGATACGGGGAGTTCAAAATTACTGCCGGCTCGCTTATTCCCCATATCGTTCCTGTCGGTGACGGGGACGTCGACAGTGATTCGTCGGGAATCCGTCTTGACGACGAAACGCAGAATATCCTGGATAAAGCGCGTGAAGAGGCCCGTCATCCGCAGCCCTCGATTTCGCCTACCCCGAAAGCAGCAAGCGGCCTGGAGCGCGGCACTCAGATCGTGAGCGAGGTACCCGGAGGCCTGACCGCCTCCCGAGACAACGCGAACCTGAACGCTCCAACGCTGAACGTTCGTTACGCCGAGCTGCGCTCTGACGCAGAGACGAAGCCCGTGACCGTTGTCGGAAAGAACCTGCCCGCCCGAGAGAACGGGTACGACCTGATGGTCCTTGAGACCGATATGCAGGGTAATCCCCGAGGCGATGCCGTCTCGTACACCCACGTGGACGCTGCACACATCACCGGAGGAGAACTCGAGGTGGCTGTTGGCGTTCCGGGGTCGCTTCTCAAGACCGATTCGGTCTATACCGCGTACCTGGTGTACGTCGATGAGCAGAACAACGACACCGCCGTGGCCTCGGTTCGGTTTAAGGTGAGTGCCGGGAAATCGCAGGATACCGCGGAATCCTCCGCCACCCGCCGCGATGAAACGGGCGCTACTTCAACGTCCACTACCGCGAAGAGCGACAACTCCGCGAGCGCCTCCTCTCATGCTTCTTCTAACGCAGCCGACGGTAGCTCGAACGCTTCCCGTTCTAGCGGGGCCGATTCCACCGCAACCCGTGAGAGCCAGGCGCGTGCCGAGCGCCGTCAGCAGGGGCTTCAGGCTCTGGCGCAAGCGCGCACTATGGCGCCCCAGACCAATGCATCCACCGGGCAGTCACCCCTGACCTCGGCATACGCCGCGGGGTCCGATACCGCAACGCTGAATGGGGAGGACGGCGCCTCCGTAAAGAGCGGATCGGCATCTGCCGCGCAGCCCGTGACCCCTACCGACGGCGCCAAGGGACTAACCCCCACCCGTCAGACGGAGGGTAATTCCCGTTCCGCTGAGGTTAACGCCCCTATCTCTCAGGTGCACTCCGGATCGACCGCGGGGCAGCAGGAAGGCGTGAAAGCGGCGTCCTCTTCGGAACACGTTATGGAGGAAGCCTCCGACTATAGGGTGACCTTCTGGACCGTAGGACTGGTGGGATTGGGCCTGGTGACGGGCGCCGTATGGATGGCCATTCGGAGGAATACCTTCTCCCTGTCTCGGGTGTTCCACCGGTAAACACCTACGGGACTTGTTGACTCCCCCGAGCGTAAAGACAGCGTTTAGGGGAGTCAAAATACCCTTGAGTGAATAAACCTCGGAGTTCATGGTAGGGTTGAGGAAGCCGATATATAGACGTGGACTCCTCCTTACCCTGACCCCACATCTCAGTGGTCGTATGGCGTGGATGCCACCGGACAGATACTCTGTCCAGGGCCCGGTCGATTACCCCGTGTGGGATTGGAAGAATAATCGGGGGTGGGAGCACCTCGTTAAACACCACGAAAAGACACATTGCATGAGCACATTATCTATAAAACGCCGTGTAGTTGCCGTTGCGACCCTTGCTGCGGGACTGCAGAGTGGGGTGCTTGCCCCATCCATGGCCGCCGATACTGTTGCCGACCCTACGCCCTCTTTACACGATGTCGCTGGAGTAGGCGACTCGGACGCCCCCATAACGCAACGTCGCGAGGGGGAATCGAACGTCGACTTCGATGACCCTAACGAGGGTGATATTAACCTGACCATTCACCGTGAGAACGGTGCTGCCCTGCTCGTTTGGTCGGGTTTTCCTCAGGGAATATCTGCCGAGAGCGTGCTGGTAGAAGTTACTTCGTGCACGTCGACGGAGGAATGTACCCACCGTTCTGTCTCCCCTACCGAAGGGGGTTCCCCCGGGGAAGTAGCGCTTCTGCTTGATTTGCCCGCTGAGGGAACGTTCTACGTCATCACCCTGACGGATGCGGCCTACGGCATCACGCACGTAGATTTTCTGACGCGAGATCGCGACACCCTGGTGGAGGTTCCCTCCGATCCTCGGTATTCTACTCAGCCGGGAGTTACCCCGCCCCACGGCGAGGATGCGTCCTCGAAGGGCCCCTCAGCAACCGACTCCACACCGGTAGAGAATAAAGACACCCCGGAGTCTCCCTCGCCGCAGCCCAGCCCCACGCATATTCCTTCTACCGTAGCCCCCACTCCTCAGCCGGTGGTGACCCAGTCCCCGAACGTCACAAAGGAACCGGAACATATTCAGCTGATTAGCTCCGAAAAGATCGAGGCTCAGGCAAGCAGGCAGAATCACCGAGACAGTCCTCGCCTGACAATCCAGAACTCCCAGGTTAACTCGAGCGATTCGGTAAAGCCCGTTACGGTGCGCGGCAAGAACTTTGCAACGAATGACAACGGGTATGACCTGATGCTCATGGAGCTCGACAGTGATGGGCATACGGTGGGTGACGCCCTAGCTATTGTGAGGGTGAACCCTTCGGACCTCTCCTCCGGAAGCTTTGAGGCGGTGCTGGGTGTACCCGGCGCCTCCCTGCAGACCGGTCGCACCTACTTGGTAGTGGCAATAGACGCCACCAGCGGTGGAGATGTCCAGGTCAGCACGGTACGCTTCACCGTTTCTCGAGGAAGTAACAATACCGGAAATTCCCAGGGTGAAAGCGACGACACCTCCACTGATGATTCCTCGGATTCTTCATCCTCCGCAGTGGCTGGCACCTCTTCTGCGGCCCCCTCAACGGCCTCGAGCGGTGAGGAGCAGAATGCCGTGAAAGTGGCTGGTGACGGGAATAAGACGAAGACCCGAGGCATACGTTCTGCAACCGCCCTGGCCGGGGACCGGAAGGACCCCACCATCTCTGTCGAAGAGGGGGCGGAGGCCGTTGCCCACCCCGCTGCCTCTTCTTCATCTGCGCTAGGCTACCGCACACGCGATGCACAGGACGAGCAGGCTACCGCTCGTACGAGCGCGCCCGCAGAAACCGAGCCCGCTACCCAATCGCGACGGTCTTCGACGCTGGATGGTTCTCCCTCGCAGGTTCGTACTGAGCACAGGGCGCCGGATGGCGTGAAGGCAACGGAGGCGCAGATTACCCGCAATACGGGTAAGAGCTCGCCTCTTCTGCCGATTTTGGTAACTTTGGGTGGCGGCCTAATTCTTGGTGCCCTGGGTGTGTCGCGTGTGCACACTCCGAAGAAGGATTAGTTGTCTAGAGGCCGGGGGAGTGGCGGCCCCCGGTACTTATTGCGGCATACTGGCGTGGGGTAGTTGTATCCCCGTCAGTGTGCTGCGAGGTGTTCTGTCATAAAACGCTTTCTTGGAATCTGATGTTGAGAAATACTCACACTGTCGATATAGTAAGCCTGTCCTAACAATGTCGATAGTATGGATACACACCAATGAAGATTTTCACAT
>ERZ773037.1121-NODE-1121-length-14144-cov-10.993612_pt1 | contig 14144 bp, 11 predicted proteins | sample MGYA00511466_ERZ773037 | MGnify/ENA primary metagenome ERZ773037 (study PRJEB29015, sample SAMEA2738146) | human oral metagenome | biome: human oral; feature: human-associated habitat; material: saliva | place: China | collected 2202 ... | reverse complement strand
GCTTCCTGCTGGATGCGTTCAAGTACGGCGCACCGCCCATGGGTGGTATTGCGTTTGGTTGGGACCGTATTGTGTCTCTGCTGGCTGGCGTTGATTCGATCCGCGAGGTTATTGCGTTCCCGAAGACCGGTAATGGTTACGATCCGCTGACTGCGGCTCCTGCACCGATTACTCCGGAGCAGCGTAAGGAAGCTGGCGTTGATTTCAAGCCGAAGAAGAAGGACGAGGAGTAATCTTCTCTAGTCTTTGGTCGTGCGCCCCGTAGGGGGTGTGGGCCTGTGCGGCGTGAACCCGGCGGGCGTTGAGTTCTGCCGGGTCGCCGTTGAGGGTGGGCTGTGTATTCTGCTGGTGCAGGGTCGCAGCCCACCTTTTGTATCAGCTGGCGTGTGTGCTGATTTGTGTACTCATCAAAGGGGAGGGGAGCATGCGTATTGTGGTTGCCGGCCCGAGCGGTAGCGGTAAGACGACGTTCGCGGCGCGGTTGGGGCGCCTGCTGGACATTCCGCATACGGAGATGGACTCGTTGCATTGGGGCCCGAACTGGACTCCGCGCCCTAGTTTTGAGGCGGATGTTCAGAGGCTCATTGAGCAGCCTGCGTGGATTACGGAGTGGCAGTATCCGCAGGTGCGTGGTCGTCTGCTGGAGCGTGCGGATGTGGTGATTTACCTGCGCTATAGCCGTTCGGTGGTCATGTGGCGTGTGGTTCGCCGGACGGTGCGTCGTGCGGTGACGGGTCAGAGGCTGTGGGCGGATAATGTGGAGCCGCCGCTGAAGAATATTCTGCGCGACCCGGACAATATGATTCGGTACACGTGGAGGAGCTACCCGCACGTCGGGGAGTTGCTGGCGGAGGCTCGCGGGCAGCATCTGCAGAAGCGTTTTATTGAGTTTCGTACCCCGCGGGCGGCGAACCAGTTTTTGCGTGCCGTGCAATTGCGCGGTGTGCTCTGATGGCGGCTGCCTCTAAAACGGCTGCGTCTATAACAGCTGCTGAGTGTGGTGTTGAGAGAGATGTATGAGCCCGGTGAAGGCCGGCTCCAAGTTGAAAGATGAACCCAGTTGAAAGGTGAATGATGCGAGTAGTTATTCAGCGCGTGACCCGCGCGGCGGTGCGCGTGAACGGTGAGACGGTCGGCGCGATTGATCAGCCCGGCTACCTGGTGCTGGTCGGTATCACTCATGGTGATGGTGCGGCGCAGATTGCGAAGCTTGCCGATAAGACCGCGAACCTGCGCCTGCTGGAGGGGGAGAAGTCCCTCCTCGATGAGGGTGCACCCGTGCTGGCGGTCAGCCAGTTCACCCTGTACGGGGATGCTAAGAAGGGGCGCCGCCCCTCCTGGTCTGCCGCTGCGCCCGGTGCGGTGAGTGAGCCGCTGTTCAACGATTACGTTCAGGCGCTTCGTGAGCGTGGCTTGCACGTGGAGACCGGCGTGTTCGGTGCAGACATGCAGGTGGAGCTCGTCAATGACGGCCCGGTGACCCTGATTCTCGATAGTGAGACCCTCTAGGCCGGCGCTAACCCCGTGTGGTGTCACGCCGCGAGCTAAATCCGCAGCTGTATATCCACACCCCGTACCCGCCTCCAGATTGTGAAACGATAGAGTAAGACTATGGCTGATTCCCTCTTTGATCTTGAGTTGCCCGATGACGGGGACCGTGTGAGCCTGATCGGTGCGCCCGCTGAGGAGCCCTCCTCGCGTGCCTCTGCCTCGCGTACGTATTCTGCGCGTTCGGCGTCTCGTGCGCCATTGGCGGTGCGTATGCGTCCGCGCACGATTGATGAGGTTCTCGGCCAGGAGCACCTGCTGACTCCCGGTGCGCCTTTGCGCGTGTTGGCGGGGGAGAATGCCGGCCCGGCTGGCCCGTCCTCGGTGATTCTGTATGGCCCGCCGGGTACGGGTAAGACCACTCTGGCGCATGTGATTGCGCGCGCGCCGGGTCGTAAGTTCGTGGAGCTTTCGGCGATTACTGCGGGCGTGAAGGATGTGCGCGCGGTCATGGATCAGGCGCTGCTTGACCGTGACATGTACGGTACGACCACCGTGCTCTTCCTCGATGAGATTCACCGTTTTACGAAGGCTCAGCAGGATGCGCTCCTGCCCGGCGTGGAGAACCGCTGGGTGATTCTGGTGGCGGCTACGACGGAGAACCCGTCGTTCAGCATTATTTCGCCGCTGCTCTCGCGCTCGCTCCTGTTGCGGGTTCATTCGCTGGAGCAGTCCGATATTGAGCATCTGATTGACCGTGCGCTGGCTGATCCGCGCGGTTTTGGTGGTGCGGCGGTCATTGATGAGGATGCGCGCGCCCACCTCGCGGCGGTTTCTGGAGGCGACGCTCGCCGCTCCCTGACCTCGCTGGAGGCGGCGGCTGCGATTGCGTTTAGCGAGGCCGAACAGGCGGGGGAGAAGGACCCGGAACCTGCCGAGCCGGTGCGCATCACCCTGGCGCATGCTACGGAGGCGGTGGACCGCGCCGCGATCCGCTACGACCGTTCGGGCGATCAGCATTATGACGTGGTGAGCGCGTTCATTAAGTCCATGCGCGGCTCTGACGCGGACGCCGCGGTGCACTACCTGGCGCGCATGCTGGAGGGCGGCGAGGATCCGCGTTTTGTGGCGCGGCGCATCATGATTTTGGCAAGTGAGGATATTGGTCTGGCTGACCCGCAGGCGCTGCAGGTGGCGACGGCTGCGGCGCAGTCGGTGGCGCTGGTGGGCATGCCGGAGGCGCGCATTATCCTCTCGCAGGCGGTGATTTATTGTGCGCTCGCGCCGAAGTCGAACGCCGCGTATAACGCAATTAACCGTGCGATTGCGGATGTGCGTGCGGGGGCTGCCGGTCAGGTTCCGGTGCATTTGCGTGATGGCCATTATGCGGGGGCGAAGCAGTTTGGCCACGGTGAGGGGTACATTTACGCCCATGATGCGCCGGGGCATGTGGCGGCGCAGCAGTACCTGCCGGATACTCTGCGCGGCACGGTCTACTACGAGCCGACGCAGCATGGTTTTGAGCGTACGTTGACGGAGCGGCGTGAGCGTATCCGCAGGATTCTTGACGGCGGCAACTAGCCGCGCATCAATCACGCGAAACCACCCGCGCCGGTCGGTTATTCGCGCGAACCATCAGCGCAAGCCACCCGCACCAAACAGTAGACAAGCAGAAAGCGGTGCGTAGTACCTCGGTAGTACTGCGCACCGCGTCAGAGTTTTGAGTTGTGATAGACGTCTTGACTATCGGCCTTCCCGGAAGGGCGGACGCCAAGCTTGTTATGGTTTCTAGTCTAGGCGATATGGGGGCGTGATTCAAGCTATTCCCATAAAGACACAGGTTAAAAATAACGAAATGATTACAATCCAACATCTTAGCGCCGCAATTTTCTGGGGAAGCCGCGCCTAAAGAGTCCTGACGGGCATAAATAATTCCTGTGGGGGTCGTGTGGGTATGCATCAAAAACCCACATGCATAGTGATTTGAACCAAAGATTTCCCAAAAGGCTGGTAAAGCCCGGGTGCATCCGGTAAGCTTGACGGGTCTGGCAATTACTATGCCCGCTTCCGTGCGGGTGTCAGTAATGTAGCTGCGGGGTACTCTGCCCCGAGCTCTCCGCCCCACCGCCGTACAGCAACGACCGAATCGGTCGCGTACGGATCCCGGCGGGGTCAACCGAGGAGGCCAGTATTCAACAGACCGAGGCCCCACCCGTGAGGGTGCAGGAGCCTCACATATGAAAGGTAGATTGTGGCTAAGCACAACCGCACCCGCCGTACCGTGCGTCAGTCCCGTGCCCTGGGCATTGCACTGACCCCGAAGGCAGAAAAGTACCTCGAGCGTCGTCCTTACGGCCCCGGCCAGCACGGCCGTGCCCGCAAGAAGGCTGACTCCAACTACGCTACCCAGCTGAAGGAAAAGCAGCGTCTGCGCGCTCAGTACAACATCCGCGAGGCACAGATGCGCCGCGCATACCTCGAGGCAAAGCGTACCGAGGGCCAGACCGGTAAGAACATGGTCGAGCTGCTCGAGACCCGCCTCGACGCTCTGGTTCTGCGTGCAGGCTTCGCCCGCACCATTGCACAGGCACGTCAGATGGTTGTTCACCGTCACATCATGGTTGACGGCGTTCGCGTGGACCGCCCCTCGTTCCAGGTCAAGCCCGGCCAGCTGATCCACGTTCACCCCAAGGCTGAGAAGACCACCCCCTTCCAGGCTGCGGCTGCTGGCGAGAACCAGGCAGTTCTGCCCGAGGTTCCGGCATACCTGAACGTTGAGATCGAGAAGCTGCACGCAAAGCTTGAGCGCAAGCCCAAGCGCGAAGAGATCCCCGTGATCTGCGACGAGCAGCTGGTCGTTGAGTACTACTCGCGTCTGGCATAATCTCGATTTTTCGAGAAGCAACCCGTCCTGCACCGTTCGGTGGGGGCGGGTTGTTCCCGTTTAACGCGCGGGTTTTTGGGGTATATACACCAGAGGGCGGTGGTGCCGCTGAACCTGTGAATCTTCCTTCGCTGGGAGTTTCATGAGAGTTTAGGGGGCGCTTGAAAGATTTTTCGACTAAAATAGGGGATTGAACTGTGTATACAGTCCTGAACTGTACGCACGATCCGGCTGCGTGCCACGGTGGCACGCGGTCCTGTACGACTATTGATAAGCATCATGCATTGAGCGGAATGGGGTTATAGATGACCGGCGGAGATATTGCGGGCCTGATTGCGGCAGGAGTTTTTGCGATTCTGGTGGCCCTGCTTGCGCTACCCATTATTCGCCTGACCAAGGTGTTTGATGAGCTTATCGTGACGATTCGTTCGCTGAACCAGAGCACCGGCCCCCTCATTGAAGAGGTGACCCGCACTGTGGTGACCACCAATGAGCAGCTGGAGAAGGTTGACGACATCACCTCGAACGTTTCGGATGCGTCCGCGAACGTTTCTGCGCTGTCCTCGCTGGTGACCTCGACTGTGGGTCAGCCGCTGATTAAGGTTGCGTCCTTCTCGTACGGTGTGCGTCAGGCGTTCCGCGGCGGCAAGTCCGGCGATGCACACGGCACCGGCAACACTGGCAACACCGCTGGTGGTCAGTACGGTTCGGCACAGTCCTCTTACTCTGCAGGTGGTGAGAACTAATGGGTCTGCTTCGTTCAGCTCTTCTGCTTGGCGCCGGCGCGGCGGTTGGTTACTTCGCTTCTAGGCGTGCCGCCTCCGAACCTGCTCAGCGTACCCCCGGCAGCGCCCTGCTCATGCGTGAGCACGGTGAGCTTGCCCTCAACCCGGAGTCTCAGATGGGAAAGTTCTTCGATTCACCGATTGGCAAGCCCCTGCAGCCGTACGCGCTGCGTGCTGTTGAGTTCGCCGCCCGCGTGCGTGAGGGCATGCAGGAGAAGGAGATGGAGCTCAACGCTAAGGTGGAGCGCCAGAAGCAGGATCTGCGTCCTGGCTCCCTGGATACGTGGGACCGCCAGATGAGCTCTGCTGAGATTGAGTCCACGAACCGCCGCCTGGCTGAGCGTGAACTCATTGAGGTGGAGGCTGAGATTGCCTCCTTGGAAGAGGCTCAGGAGCGAGCGCGTGAGCAGCGTATTGCGCGTGACCGTCAGCTCGGTGACGGCTTCTTCAACTAGGTTTTAAGGTGGTGTCTTCGCCCGTAAACCACGGTACGAGCCACGGTACGAGACTGGCTCGATTAGCCATTTTGCTCTCGGGCAGGCACCATAGGTCAGTAGACTAATTTAGAATTTCGCACAGATTACTCTAAGGAACGAGATGCTCTCACAGGAGATTTCCAAGCGCTGGATCGATTTCTTCGCTTCCCGCGGCCACACCGTGGTGCCTTCGGCATCGCTGATTTCGAACGAACCCGGCGCCATGTTCACCATCGCCGGTATGGTTCCGTTCATTCCCTACTTCCTGGGCCGTGAGACCCCTCCGTTCTCCCGCGCGACCAGCGTGCAGAAGTGCATCCGCACCCTGGATATTGAAGAGGTCGGTAAGACCGCACGTCACGGTACCTTCTTCCAGATGGCTGGTAACTTCTCCTTCGGTGATTACTTCAAGGAGAAGGCTATTCCCTTCGCTTACGAGCTGCTGACCACCCCTCAGGATCAGGGTGGCTTTGGTCTGGATCCCGAGCGTCTGTGGGTCACCATTTACGAGGGTGACGAAGAGGCGTTCGAGATTTGGACTAAGACCGTTGGTTTCCCCGCTGAGCGTATTCAGCGTATGGGCATGAAGGAAAACTACTGGTCCACCGGTCAGCCCGGCCCTGCAGGCCCCGACTCGGAGATCTTCTACGACCGTGGCCCCGCCTACGGTAAGGAAGGTGGCCCGGCGGCTGACGACGACCGTTACATTGAGATTTGGAACCTCGTGTTCATGCAGTACCAGCGTGGCGAGGGCATCGGCAAGGACGACTTCGAGATTCTGGGCGATCTGCCGAAGAAGAACATCGATACCGGCCTGGGTGTTGAGCGCCTGGCTATGCTGCTGCAGGGTGTTGAGAACTTCTACGAGACCGACCAGGTCCGCCCGGTTCTGGACGCTGCGTCTAAGCTGTCCGGTAAGAAGTACCACGGCTCCGAGTCCCCCGAGGACGAGGGCTACGAGGACGACGTGCGTATGCGCGTGGTGGCTGACCACATCCGCTCCTCGCTGATGCTGATTGCTGATGGCGTGACCCCCTCGAACGAGGGTCGCGGCTACATTCTGCGCCGTCTGATGCGCCGCGCGATTCGTGCGATGCGTCTGCTGGGCGTGACTGAGCCCTGCCTGCCCGTGCTGTTCCCGGCTTCTTGCGAGGCTATGAAGGGTGCTTTCCCGTACGTTGGCGAGGACTTCGAGCGTATTTCCCGCATTGCGTACGCTGAGGAGAAGGCGTTCCTGCACACCATTGAGACCGGTACTGAGCGTCTGGAAGAGGCAGTTGCTGCCGCTAAGAAGGACGGCTCCAACGCTGTTTCCGGTGCTGAGGCGTTTGCTCTGCACGATACCTACGGCTTCCCGATTGACCTGACCCTGGAGATGGCTGCTGAGGCTGGCGTGAAGGTTGACGAGAAGGCTTTCCGTGAGCTGATGGCTGAGCAGCGTCACCGTGCGCAGGCTGACGCTAAGGCGAAGAAGGGTGCGTTTGCTGACCTGTCTGAGCTGCGTAAGCTCGTGGACGAGCGCGGCTCCATCTTCACCGGTTACACCGAGCTGCGCACCGAAACCAAGCTGCGCGCCATCCTGGTGGACGGCGTGTCCGTACCCGCCGCTAAGGCTGGCGACAAGATTGAGGTCGTCCTGGATGAGACTCCGTTCTACGCGGAGGCTGGTGGCCAGGCAGCTGATACCGGTGTTATTACCGGCAACGGCTTCATCATTGACGTTCAGGACGTTCAGCAGCCCGTGAAGGGTCTGAGCGTTCACCGCGCCGTTGTGCGTGAGGGCGAGGTTCACGCCGGTGCCGATGTTGTGGCACAGGTTGATGTTCAGCGCCGCCGCGACGGTGAAAAGGCACACTCCGGTACCCACATCATTCACGCTGCCCTGCACCAGGTGCTCGGCAACGAGGCTACTCAGCGTGGCTCCTTCAACAAGGAAGGCTACCTGCGTTTCGACTTCGCGTGGAACGAGGGCCTGTCCGAGTCCGCTAAGCGTGAGGTTGAAGAGGTTGCTAACCTCGCGATCCGCGATAACCACGAGGTGATTACCCGCGAGATGCCGCTGGCTGAGGCTAAGGCTCTGGGCGCTATGAGCCTCTTCGGCGAGAAGTACGGCGACGTGGTGCGTGTTGTTGAAATCGGCGGCGAGTTCTCTCGCGAGCTGTGCGGTGGTACCCACGTTGGTTCGTCCGCTGAGATTGGTTCGCTGACTCTGCTGACTGAGAGCTCTGTTGGCTCCGGTAACCGCCGTGTTGAGGCTCTGGTGGGTCTGGATTCCTTCAACCACCTGGCTGCTGAGCGTACCCTGGTGAACCAGCTGACCGGCCTGATGAAGGTTCAGTCTTCCGCTGATCTGCCGGAGAAGATTAACCAGACTCTGGCTAAGCTGAAGGCTGCTGAGAAGGAACTGGCTCAGCTGCGCCGCGAGAAGCTGCAGGCTGAGGCTGGCAAGCTGCTGGAGAACGCACAGACCATCGGTTCTGTTCGCGTTCTGGCGCATGACGCTGGCGAGCTGGACGCTAACGGCGTTCGTGAGCTGGCCCTGGATCTGCGTTCGCGCTTCGGTTCCGAGGCTGCGGTTGTTGCTGTGGTGGGTGTGGCTAACGGCCGCCCCGTCATCCTGGTGGCAACCAACGAGGGTGCTCGTGAAGCTGGCGTGAAGGCTGGCGCTCTGGTCCGCGTCGCTGCCGGTGTTCTCGGCGGCGGTGGCGGCGGTAAGGACGACGTCGCTCAGGGCGGTGGCCAGGATGCATCCAAGATTGGTGCCGCACTGGACGCCGTTCGCGACGCTATCGCACAGGCTCAGGCCTAAACATGGCAGAATTCCAGCGCGGAGTGCGGATGGGTGTCGATGTGGGTAACGCCCGCGTCGGCACCGCCCTCAGCGACCCCGACGGTATCCTCGCCACCCCGCTCAAGACGCTGCGCCGCGACGCGAAGAAGAACTCTGACCGCCGTGTTTTGCGCAAGCTGATTGAGGTGAACGAGGTGGTGGAGGTTTTCGTCGGGCTTCCGAAGACCATGCGTGGTGGGGATTCTCCCTCCACGGAAATGGCTCGGGAGTACGCTCAGGCTCTGCGCTCCGAGCTGGATGCCGAAGAGAAAACACACATTAACATTTGGCTGGTGGATGAGCGACTCACCACCGTGAGCGCTCACCGTGCACTGCACGAGGCTGGGGTATCCAGCCGAGACTTCAAGACTATGGTTGACCAGGTGGCGGCTGTGAACATTTTGCAGTACAGCCTGGATGCCCTCAAGGCGGGGCAGTCCGTAGCCGGGTACAAGGTGAGCGATCCGGCCCACGAAGAAAACCGACCGTCCGAGTCAGAAGGGACCACGGTCGGTGCCGTCAACGAAACGGAGAACCTTCAGTGACCGAACAGAATAAACAGCCCGAAGAGAGCGGGCTCGACCTCTTTAGGCCGACGGCTGAGGACGAACGTAAGGGCATTACCGGCATCACGATGGAACAGGAAATCGTGTCGGTGGCTACGTTGCGTGCGCGTAAGCGCCGCCGCCGCGCCGTCATGCTGAGCGCAATTTCCTTGTTTGTCGTGGCTCTGGTCATCATTTCTGGTGCCCTGATTACTCGTTACGACCCGTTTAAGACTCGTGACTACTCGGGTGGCGGTAACGGTACGACCGTGACGTTCACGATTCGTTCTGGCCAGTCCACCGCGCAGGTGGCTGAGGAGCTGGAGGCGGCGGGCATCATTGCTGATGCTGATAAGTTCGTTGAGGTGTACACCAAGGAGAGCAAGGGCAAGTACCTGCAGCCTGGCACCTACGAACTGCAGCAGCACATGAGCAGCTCGAGCGCGATTACGACCATTATCGAGGCGAACAGCAACGTACTGTACCTGGCGATTCCGCAGGGTAAGCGCATGACTGAGACCATCGATCTGATTGTTTCTGGCTCCGATGGTGCGTTCACCCGCAAGCAGGTTGAGGACGCAGTCAGCAACTACACCCAGTACGGCGTGCCGAGCAACTTCCCCTCGATTGAGGGTTGGCTGCATCCGGGTGAGTACCGCTTCCCGAAGGGCACCGACATCAAGAAGGTCATTCAGACCATGGTTGATAAGACTAAGGCTGACCTGAAGGAAGCCGGCGTGAGCGGCGACCAGAAGATCTTTGAGGTGCTGACGATTGCCTCCATCGTGGAGCTTGAGGCTCAGCCGAAGGACTACGTGGCGGTTGCTGGCATCATTGAGAACCGTCTGAACAACCCCGATGGTGAAACCTCGGGTCTGATTCAGTCGGATGCGACCGTGACTTACGGTCTGGGTGTCCGCTCGTACCACCTGACGGAAGAGCAGAAGGCCGATAAGAGCAATAAGTACAACACTTATGCGAATAAGGGTCTTCCGAAGGGTCCGATTGGTTCCCCGCAGCTGGCTTCGATTAAGGCTGCCGCGGCTCCCGAGAAGAACCCGTACTACTACTGGGTGACTGTGGACCTGGACTCTGGTGAGACCAAGTACTCCCGTACTTATGCTGAGCACCAGCGTTATGTTGAAGAGTACAACCAGTGGTGTTCTAATCACCCGAACCGTTGTAGCTAAGTTGCTGCTGATTGGTTCAGCCGGTAGCTATGATTCGGTAGCTTTGGACTGAAGGTTCCTTGCTGAGGCGGGTACCGCCTCCACGAGAGTGGGGGAGGTGCCCGCCTTTGCTGTACCCGAATGCCGGGGGTACTCGGTTGTACTCGGTTATGTGGCTATACCCGAATAGTGGTTTGTCCCTTAAAATGGGTAGAGTGCGCCTGCGAACGCGGGTTCGTGGCGTGCGTGTCCGCAAGCCCCAAGCGTTGAGAGTGTTCCCCAGCGTTGAGAGCGAGAGAGTGCCGATGAAGACTGAACCGTACCGTGAAGCCCCGTATCTTCGCCGTGCCTACGTGCTGGGGCACCCGATTAAGCATTCCCTGTCACCGGCGCTGCATCGTGCGGCGTACGACTTTTTGGGCGAGGCGAATCTTGAATATGATCGCCGCGATACTCTACCCGATGATTTGCCGGCGATAATGCACGGTGTGCGCCACCCGGACGGTACGGAGGACGCCCCGTATATTGCGGGTCTGTCGGTGACGATGCCGTTGAAGACCGCGGTCATTCAGTATTGCGATGAGATCAGCGAGATGGCGCAGGTGACCGGTGCTGTGAATACGGTGTATCCGCGCGGCGAGAAGGTGCTGGGGCATAATACGGACGTCATTGGCATTGTGAACGCGCTGCGCCACGCCGGTTTGGAGCCGCACCCACTCAAGGATTCCGCCGCGATTGTGGGTGGGGGAGCGACCGCTATTTCCGCTTTGGCGGCGCTACACGCGCTGGGGTATTGCCGCGTGAGCGTGTACGCCCGTTCGTTGCATAAGCTCGGTAGCGTACAGGAGGCGGCGGACCGCCTGGGTGTTCAGCTGGAGCAGATTGCGTTGGCTGATTTGCCGAAGAATCTTGCTGAGCGCGGTCATCATCCGGTGGTGTCTACTCTTCCTGCCCGTGCGGCGGATGAGTGGGCGAGCCAGCTGACCGGGCTGAAGGGCGCCTCCGCGACGCACCGGCCGGTACTGCTCGATGTTGCGTATAACCCGTGGCCTTCGGTGCTGGCGAGCGCTTGGGAGGCGAACGGCGGCACGGTGGTTTCTGGTTTGGAGATGCTGCTCTATCAGGCGGTGGAGCAGGTTCTGCTTTTTACTGACCGCACCCTGTCTGAGGGTGAACTGCTGGGTTTGGTGAATGCGATGTGTGCGGCGGTCGGTCTTCCGCTTCGTGCTTCCGTTTCGTGAAAAAAGCGTGCTTTCACTCGCTCAGTAAACGGGCATTTTATACACTATTTATACACGTGAAGAATTATTATTCCTTCCACCTGCGCGCTGGTGCGGGTGCGATGAAAAGAGGTTAACCTATGGCCCTGCGTTGGCTCACTGCCGGAGAATCCCACGGCGAGGCGCTCGTCGGCATTATTGAGGGCGTACCCGCCGGTGTGGAACTCACCAGCGACATGGTGCGTGACGCCCTGGCTCGCCGCCGCCTCGGCTACGGCCGCGGTGCCCGCATGAAGTTCGAGGAGGACCGCGTGCGCATCCTGGGTGGTGTGCGTCACGGCCTGACTCAGGGCGGCCCGGTCGCGATTGAGATTGCGAACACCGAGTGGCCCAAGTGGACTGACGTGATGAGCTCCGATCCGGTGGATCCGAAGCTGATTGAGGGTCGTGCGCGTAACGCTGCGCTGACTCGTCCGCGCCCCGGTCACGCCGATTTTACCGGCATGCAGAAGTACAACTTCTCTGAGGCTCGTCCGGTGCTGGAGCGCGCCTCCGCGCGTGAAACTGCGACCCGCGTGGCTCTTGGCGTGGTTGCCGCCCAGATTTTGAAGGCTCTGGGTGTTGAGCTGGTTTCTCACACCGTGGCTGTGGGTGGCGTGCACGCTCCCGAGGGTGCCCCCGTGCCTTCGCCCCGCAACGTTGAGCAGCTGGACGCTGACCCGCTGCGCTGCTTCGACAAGGCGACCTCCGAGGCGATGGTTCAGCGCGTGGACGAGGCGCACAAGGACGGCGAGACTCTCGGCGGTGTGGTTGAGGTGCTCGCGTACGGTATGCCTCCCGGACTGGGTTCGTACGTGCACTGGGACCGCCGCCTGGACGCGCGCCTTGCCGCAGCGCTGATGGGTATTCAGGCTATTAAGGGCGTTGAGGTTGGCGACGGTTTCGCGACCGCTGACCGCCCGGGCACTGCCGCTCACGACGAGATTTCCATTGGCGAAAACGGCGTAACCCGCGATACCAACCGTGCAGGTGGTATTGAGGGAGGCATGAGCATTGGCGACCTGCTGCGTGTGCGCGCGGCAATGAAGCCCATTGCGACCGTGCCGAAGGCTCTGAAGACCATTGACACGTCCACCGGTGAAGAGGCTCGCGCCCACCACCAGCGTTCGGACGTGTGTGCTGTTCCCGCCGCCGGTGTGGTTGCGGAGGCTATGGTCGCACTGGTGCTCGCTGAGGCGGCGCTGGAGAAGTTTGGCGGCGACTCGATTGGTGAGACTCGCCGCAACATGGATTCCTACCTGGACGCTATTCCGGCGTCTTTGGCGTGGGAGTCTAACGTGGCTGGTTGGGACGCGTAGTGCCCCTTCCGGCGGAGTCTGAGGACCGCGACACGAAGGGTCGCGGTTCCGGGGAGGTTTCTGTGGAGCAGGGTGTTCGCCCGGTCGCTTCGAGCCCCCTTGCGCGTATTGCTGCGGCAACGCAGCGTGCGCGAGGGGGCGCTTCGCCGCGCCCGGAATCCGGTGTACCTGCCGCGGCTAAGCGGGCTGTTGAGGCTAAGCCGGCCGAGGTTACCGCTCGCGAGGCTTCTTCCCGCGAACCCGGTGCGGGTGCCGAACCTAACGCGGGTTCCGAGGCCGCCGGCTCTGCTTCTTCTGCGCGCGTGGCTTCTCGCGTGCCCACCCCGGCTGACCTGATGCGTTCTGGCACCCGCCCCCTGCCCGCCGCCGCTTCGGCGAGCACGCAGGGTGTGCGCCTGTACGCCTCCTCGGTATCTGAGGATGCCGACCCGGCGCTCGGTCTGGACGAGGACCTGCGCCTGAAGCTGCTCAGCGCCCTGCAGGGCATGGGCACCGCTGAAGAGGAATCCCGTAAGGAGCCCGCGAAGGCGGAAGCGCCCAAGCCGACTGCGCCCAAGCCTGCCGCGCCGTCGGTAGTCGCAGCTCCTAAGCCGACTGCGCCGAAACCTGCCGCGCCTAAGCCGGCTCCTCCGAAGCAGGCTCAGCCTGCAGAGGCAGCGGGGGAGAGCGCTCCCGTGCAGAAGGCTGAACCCCAGTCTGTGCCGACGGTGCCTAAGCCCGCAACTCCCGTAGCTGTGCCCGCGGCCGAACCCGCCAAACCGGTTCGTCCGACCCCGGCGCTATTCGGCAAGGTGCAGGTTTCTGCGGCCGAGTCTGTGGCTGAGGAAATCGCGGCGGTGGACTCCACCGAGGCCGCGGTCGAGATTGAGGCGCGCGCCGCATCCGAGGCGGAGCTGAACGCCGAGCTCGAGCCCGGTGAACTTGAGCCTCTTGAACTTGAGCCCGGCGAGATCGAGGAGTCCGCCCGCATCCACCCGCAGCAGGTGCGTGAAATGCACGAGAACTTCGCGGAACGCTCTCGCCCCATCGTGCTCATCGGCCCCATGGCGGCAGGTAAAACCTACATTGGTACGCACCTGGCGCGTTTCTACGGCTACGAGTTCCTCGACGCCGACCAGCTCATCGTGGAACGCTACGGCGAAGTCTCCGAGATCTTCGAGATTTTCGGTGAGGCGCACTTCCGCGAGCTCGAACGCAAAACCATCGAAGAGGTCCTCACCTCGCCCGTGTACCGCAACACGGTCTTCTCCCTGGGCGGTGGCGCACCCATGACCGATTCGGTTGCGGAGCTGCTCAAGGACGAATGCGTGGTGTACATCCTGGTTGACGCCGAGACCGTCACCCCGCGCATTACCGGCAACAAGACCCGCCCGCTGCTGCAGCCGAACC
>ERZ773037.1108-NODE-1108-length-14217-cov-37.133597_pt1 | contig 14217 bp, 13 predicted proteins | sample MGYA00511466_ERZ773037 | MGnify/ENA primary metagenome ERZ773037 (study PRJEB29015, sample SAMEA2738146) | human oral metagenome | biome: human oral; feature: human-associated habitat; material: saliva | place: China | collected 2202 ... | reverse complement strand
TAATAAACTTCTCGATCAAATTAATTGATTCGGGCAATATCCAGCTTTGGAGAATTTTCTGCTCGTCTGAGTTGAACTTGCCTAGGACAAAATCTACGTCACCGACTTGGCGTCTGAGCAAATTATCTGTGCCAATACGAATATGCCAAAAATCTGATCCAACGTGAGCGTGAAGGGATTTTAATCCGTTGCTGCCCGCGTCTCGTCCGCCTTTGCGAGTTCGAATTTTACCGAAGTCTAGCGCCGTGTCGTCGTGAATAATTAGTAAATCGTCCAATGTCAATTTGTAAAAATCTAAGATTGCTCGGGCGGAAATTCCGACCTCATTGTAAAAAGTAGTTGGCTTAACCAGCAGGATTTTTTCCCCAGAAATATTCAGCTCGGCAATATCGGCGGAAAATTTTGGCTTATTGCAAAAAACTGCATTATTCTCTGACGCAAATTTATCAATAGCCAAAAACCCAGCATTATGCCGCGTGTTTGTGTATTTTTCGCCTGGATTTCCCAATGCTAAGATGACTTTCATAGACTTAGTATATCACCTTGTGAAAATGACGTATAATAAGCATATGGCAAAACGCGACGATGATTTAGAATTTAGCATTAATGCGCCGTTTGATGATGGGCGAGCGATTGTCGATAAAGTTCCGTTGTATTTGGTGAATGGCTCGTTGGGCGCTGGGAAAACTAGTGTCCTTGAATTCTTATTGCAACAAAGCGACTATAAGGGTTCTCGGGTGATTGAGAATGAATATGCTAATGAAAACGTTGACGGTTATCGATTAGAAAAGCTGGCGGATATTGTGACGACTTTGGCTGGCGATTGCGTTTGCTGTTCGTCGAAGCATGCATTGACGCGGATGTTACTTGACTTTTGTCGCAATTCCCCCGCTCCGGTGTTTATCGAAGCGACTGGCGTGGCGCGAACGATGAATTTGGTCGAGAAGTTGATTAATGCACAAATATTCAATAAGTACGAGTTGGCGCAGAGTTTTTATGTTATTGATGTGCATGAGATTTTACGTGGAATTGAGCCGGCGCATGAAATTGAGTTGCAAGCGGCTGATATGATTTTAGTGACCAAAGAAGATTTGTTAAGTGACGACGAGCGACTGCAATATGAATCCAAGCTGAGCTCCCTGCCTTACGGAAAAATACTGAGCGCGCCACGAGGTAAATTTGATATCAATAAAATGACGACGCCGTCGGGGCTACTAACGTTTTTTGATAAGTATGACGGCGAGTTGGTTGTGCCGGATAATCCGACGTATGCGGTGCTGGATGTTTCTGGTATGAAAATTGCTGCGGCGACTCTGGAAAAAATTTGGCCGGAACTTTTTGATGCTTATAAACTCAGGCGAATGAAGGGCTGTTTTATTGATGATAATGGCGCGCGGCATCATTTGGAGGCAACGGAAAATCAGATTCAAATAGCTAATTCTGCGGCGGAAGAGCCAGCAAAAATTGTGTTAATTGGTGAACGTGCGGACGAAATTACGCGTGAAGTTTTGTCGGCACAATTGATGATGTTTGAATAAAAGTTCGCTTTCGTCGTTTCCGACTCATCAGCACAGATACGCATCTATGGAGCGAACTGACAAGCAGGAGAATATGTACGACGGAGAGAGACCGCCAAGTATCCTCGGTGGCTGCCAGCTCGGTAGCGTTAGTACCCGCAGGTGCCGGTGGGCTCCTGATCTGTGGGTGTAACGCTTTCGATGTTCCAGAAGCTTGAGGCCAACGGAACACGCCAGCCATAGGATTTAATCACGTAAGTCCTACCTGGCTCAATGCGGCCGTATACTTCTGAACTATTGAATCTATGTCCGTTAATACCGTAATAGTCTTTGACGACATAGACTTGGCTCGAAGTATACACGCGGTATTCATGAGAGCGGTTGTCGCCGCTCCCCGTCTGGACGGACTCTTTGCTGCATACGATAGAGATTTCCGTGTGAGTGTTTAGCTGCGCCACCGAAGTGGCGCAGCCGTCGAAACCGAAGACGACAACGATAGCCAGAACGAACAGGACGGCGAGTCCCGTGATGCCGTTCTTGTTACGACGCACGGATGGACGACGCATGACGAATCTTTCTCCTCACCCGGACGGAATGTCCGTGTTTTATAAAACTGCTCTGGCGCCCGGATGGCGTGTGGCAAGGTGAGGTTTCACGACACTATTTTGCTTCCGCTAAAATAACGCCATAAAATCTCACCTTGCTTTATTCTCAACTGCTTGTCAAAGTACGCTTTTGGACAAGGAATAAGTCTCGACTTGTCAACAAAAGCTAATGTTGTTTATATCACGTAATAGTGTTTAAGTCAAGAGAAGTTGGCGTAAAATAGGATCAAGCGAGCTTTTCGGCGTTCTTGGCCTGCTTGTAGGCTTTGGTGACTGGCGTCAGACCGCGCGCGACGCGTTCACGGTTGGCCTTTAATTGCTTTTCGTCACGGAAAGACATTTTAATCGGAGTTCCCGCAAAATTGAAAGCTTCACGCAGAGTTCGCTCCAGATAACGTTTATAGCTCCAGTGGACAAATTTCAGATTGCTACCGTAAATAACAAACCACGGCGGAGCAACGTCAGTCTGGACAATGTAGCGCAGCTTCGGGTGCGAGTTCTTCAGACCAGCTGGCGGATGTGCGGCGATGGCTTTCTGTAAAATGTCGTTTAAGGCACGAGTTTTACATTCTTGGCGACGACGCTTATAGATATCAAGCGCTAGGTCAAACAATTTGGCAACATTCTGCCCTGTGACGGAAGAGGTGAATATTAACGGCGCGTACGGCGTGAACTTGAAGTTATAGCTGATTTGTGGCGCAATTTCATCGTGTGTGTAAGCGTCCTTACCTTCGACAGAGTCCCATTTGCTGACGACCAGAACAAGTCCCTTGCCCGCTTCATCAATGATTCCAGCTAGGCGCTGATCCAATTGAACGTTAAGCTCATTGACGTCCATAAGAAGCAGACAAACGTCGGCTTCGTTGATGGCTTGCATGGTGCGAAGAACTGAGAACTTCTCAATTCCCGTTTCTTGCTTTCCTTGGCGGCGAATTCCAGCGGTGTCGAGCAATTCAATTGTTTGTCCGTGATAACGAACTTGAACGCGGTTTACGTCGCGAGTTGTGCCGGCGACGTTGGCGACAATGGCTTGCTGCTTGCCCGCCAAGGTATTGAATAGATTACTTTTGCCGACGTTTGGTCGACCAATTAGCGCGACACGAATAATGTCATCAGGTGCGGTTTCGGTGGCTGGCGGAATAAGTTCGGCAATGCTATCAAGAAGCTCCGAAATGCCAATGCTGTGCTCGGCGGAAGTTTTTATGATGTTTTTAATGCCGAGTCGTTTGAATTCGTCGATAGAAAGAGAACCTTTTAAGTCTGCTTTATTGGCGATTAGAATGACTGGCTTGCCGCTTTTTAGGGCTTTTTTGGCTAATTGGCGATCAGCGTCGGAAGGATATGCGGTGGAGTCTACAGTTACGAGGATTACATCAGCGGCGGCGGAGGCGTCAGCAATTTGGTCCTGAATGGTCGCCTCAAATTCGTCCTCGGCAGTCTTAAGTCCAGCCGTGTCGATGAGCCAAAATTGCGAATAGTCATCTGACAGCGTAGAGTCGACGTTGCGTCTTTTATATGAGACTTTACCAACAACGTTGTCGCGAGTTGTTCCAGCTTCTCTGGCGACGATGGCCGTGCGAGAGCGCGTCAAGCGATTGAATAATGAGCTTTTGCCGACGTTGGCTTGCCCGATGATGGCGACTGTTGGTAATTTAGACATGATTGTATATTATAGCAGTTTTAAGACATTTTGGCGAGCACACTGTTTATATAAGCCTCGCATGGGCGAACTATTTTCAGGAAATCCTCAAAACATCTCAGGCCGCTTTTTGCTATGAATTTCTCGGTCTCTACGACTCGCCTATATCCCTCGTTATCGCTATTATATTTGTGGATGTAGGCCTTTGGAGATTCTTCGTTAATTGGATTTGGGTAAAGTGTTATGTAGTAATTTTCTTTAGGGTTATTTATGCAGTAGTAAACGTTATTGTCGTCATCTTCGAACGCTACGGATATAGGATATTTAAATTTCTTAGTACGTTTCTCAATCTCTTTAATGAGTTCGATGTAAGCGTAGATTTGGTTTTCTAGGAATTTTGGTAAAATGTCGGACTTATCCTTCTCGTAGAACAATCTTTCTATGGTATCCGATCTTTCTTCCTTAAGGTTGCATACGACTGCTCTTAGTTTTTCTGAGGACAAAGGCTTAGATTCGCGCCCTAGCGTTTCCATTTTACAATTATACTTTCTATCAAACTTAGCATAAAAGCTATATTACAATATTTACCGTAAAATGTAAAGAGCTGCGGAGTAAATTATGAATTCGTGAATTTCTCTTCTCGCCATTCGCCTCTCTTGAGGTCGCCGAGCGAATAATTGCCGAAGTTTGTTCTGTGGAGTTTTTTAACAGTGTAGCCTAACGCATCGAAAGTTCGCCGAATTTGACGATTCCTTCCCTCGCTCATTTCGACTATCCAGCGATAATCATCACCTTCGTGTTGTCTTCCTAATGTCAATTGACTGCGTCCGTCAGGAAGCTGCACGCCAAAATCATTGATCATTTGTCGGTGAAGTGGCTGTAGTGGCTGGTCAATCGTGACGAGGTATCGCTTAATTTTATAAAACGACGGATGTGTCATACTGTGAGCAAAATCGCCGTCGTTCGTCATGAGAATCAACCCAGAGCTGTCTTTATCCAGGCGACCAACGGGTTTTAAGTGGTGAAGATTCTTCGGTAGCAATTTGTAGATTGTCGGAACGCCGCCCTGAGAGGCGCGCGAACATAAGTATCCTGTTGGTTTATGTAGGATAATGAGCTGTTTGGACTGTAGTTCTAGCAATTTGCCGTTATAGGAAATTTTATTTGCGTCAGAAATTTGTTGACCCAATCTGGCGGGCTGACCGTCAACGATAATCTTTCCCTTCTCTATCAATTCGTCGGCTTTTCGGCGAGAAATACCCAAGCACAGCGCCACAAATTTATTGAGGCGCCAAGATTCTTGCTTTGTGTCTGGGTTTATCATTGTTGCGGATTTATCGATGGAAATTGTGTCGACTGAGAAGTTTCTGATGGTTGATGCGGGATGCTTTGCTCTTGAGGCTGCACTTGGACTGGAGGTATTGCGCTAGCTTGCTCAATAGGGTTCGGTGTTGGCTGCGGCGTTGGAATTGGTTGCGGCGCTGGAGCTTGCGCTGGCTGAGGTGCTGGAGTTGGTTGAGAAATAGTCTGCGTATTGTCCAATTCTTGCGCCATAAGCTTGGAAATATCTACAGAATTCTGAGAGTCGTCAGCTGGCAAAGGTTGAATCACACGATCACCAAGCCCTGACGGTCGTGGTGCGGGCGATGAAAATGGCGCCATAGGCTGCGGCAGAGTTGTCGGCTGAGGCTGAGGTGTTGGAATTGATTGCGGTGCTGGAGCTTGCGCTGGTTGAGGTAGCGGTTGCGGCGCTGGAGCGAATACCTGTTGCGGGTGTTGTTGCGTAAGCGGATTTACTACAGAAGCTGTTGGCGTTGCAGCGGGGGCGGCTGGTTGCGGCGACAATGAAGAAATATCAGGTCTAGTAACTGGCTGCGGCGCTGCTGGAGTTGGCTGAGGTGTTGGAGCGACTGGCTCATATGTATGAGCTGGTTGTGAAACTGGCACTGGATTTGTGCCGACTCCCGGAAGATCTCCCAAGGTTTCGTGAACTGCTCTCACAACGTCCTCTATTCCTACCTGAGATTTCACCAGGTATTTATCAGCACCAAGCTGCTCGCCACGCTTTCTCTGATCCTCTGAGGATAGCGCGGTCATAATAATAACTTTAACGTCTTTTGTTTCTGTCGTTGAGCGTAAAATATCCAGCATATCAAAGCCAGAGATTTTTGGCATCATCACGTCGCTTAAAATTAATCGCGGACGTTCTTTAATTGCCATGGCTAGAGCTTCTTCTCCGTCGCCCGCCGAAACGATATCGTAGCCCTCCGCCAAAAGTCGTACACCGTAAATTTCGCGTAAACTTTTGTCGTCCTCAACCAATAAAATTTTTGTCATATGTTTATACTATACTGAAGTTTTGACAAAAAATCCATAGTTCTTATGGCTATTATTCGCGACCAGGAATTGATAATTGCTGGCGTTTTCGTCGCAATTCTTCCTCAATTTCAGCCAGCGTCGGCTCGGAAGAATTTCTGGCTGGTTGTGGAATTTCTGGCTGGGTCGTCGGGACTGTAGGCACGGCTGAATCTGGATTCTCTGAAGTTGCGATTGCGGCTGGATTTGAATCGGCAATTTCGCTACTATTTTCAGCTGTGGCATCTTCCGTCTTCTCTCCTGTGGCAATTTCAATTTTTTCTGAAGTCAAAGAGTTCGGCGTTTTATCTTCGAGCTTTTCAGCTTCCGCAGATTCTAATCGCTGCTTGGCTTCCGAACTACTCATACGAGGAATTTCCAGATAGAACGTACTTCCCTCTTTATATTTGCTTTCAACTCGCAAGTTTCCAGACATCGCCTCGGCCAAGCGGCGGCTCAAATATAGCCCCAAGCCAGTTCCGCCAATTTCTCGCGTGTCGGAATTGTCCACCCGATAAAATTTCTGGAATAAATGTGGAATATCTTCGGCTGGAATGCCAATGCCGCTATCTTTTACGCTTATGGAAATCTGCTTATCGTCGCCGGTAACGTTGACGACAACTTCGCCCGATGGCGTGTACTTGATGGCATTCTCAATTAAATTACTGACGACTTCCCGAAAATGATCAGGGTCAATATTGGCATAAAAAATCGGCTGCAGCGACTTCTCCTTACCTTCATCAATTATATCTGGCATGAAGATATAATTGAGCTGCTTTTCGTTAGCTTTCGTCGCTAGACCATCAAAAATATCCTTCAAAAATTCGTTTACGTTGATGATCTTCGGGTTATTTTTCATTCGCCCGTCTTCAACTTTGCTAATGTCGAGGAGATCTTGGAATAGCCGTCCCAGATGTTGCGCCGATTCGTGGGCTTTGGTGATGAAATCGCGAGCTTTCTCGTCGATGTGAGCGGTGGCTGGATTTAATGCCAGACCCAAATAGCCCTCAATTGACGCAACTGGCGTGCGCATCTCGTGACTGGCGGTGGAGATGAACTCGGCTTGCTCGCGTTCCTCGGCTTTTTCTTTGGTGATGTCGCGGAAAACTACGATAACTCCTTCGCCCTCAGTGCCGACTGGAGAGCTGACAATTGACACTAAAATGCGCTTTTCGGAGCTGGTTAATAGGAATAATTTATCGTTATGAGTTGGTTGGTTTTTTGATAAAGATTGGGCTATTGGATTCTCGAGTTCTTCTACGTCTTTTCCGTCTGAGGTGACGAGTTTTAAGACACTTTTCCAGTTAAGTCCGAGTGCGTCGCCTTGGTCCCAGCCGATAATTTGTTGGGCGGATGGATTTATCAGTTCGATGTTGCCGTCTTTGGAGATCGCCAGAACGCCGTCGTCGATGGCATTAATCACTACGTCAGACTTACTTTCAACGGCGGAAAGTTTATTCTCCAGGCTGGATGTGTTGTCGTCAGTTTTTTGGCGGCGAATCCATAAAACGAGGCTAAAAATCAAAGGCAAAAATCCGAAGAAGAGGTAACCGATGATGAATTGTATGTTTATTCCCTGTTGAACGCTGGTAGCTATAATTTGCAGAATAACCAAAAGCCCCATTATTCCTAAGATTATTGCACCGAAAAATCCCGCGAAAATTGCCACGATAATCCACATAACCAGGAATGGTGAAACGACTCCGCCGCTGGTAATTATGGTAGTTGCGGCAACAGTGACGGTTAACAAATATACGAAAATTCCGATTCCAGTTTCATGTTTTCTGGGAAGCCAAAAGCATAAGATCAGCACAATTAAGCTGCTGATTCCTGCTACGCCAGCCGCCAAATCTGATACAGATAATCCGATTGGCAATTGATAGCCGGTCGGTATAAATCGCGCCCATGCGTATAAAAGAATGATTGTGAAACAACTCAGTAATGCCACTTCACACAATCTCCTTAGCCAAAATCTGGAAATTGCGTGAGGCTTAAAGTAAATCCCGCCCTTTTTCATGCTTTTATTATGGCGAATTTTCAGGAAAATCTCAAGTGATAAATATAACGTAGAGGTTGTATGAATGCGGAAAAGTAGACAAGCCTCCCCTTTTCGTGGTATAATCCATGGAGTTACGGCCCTATCGTCTAGCGGTTAGGACACCAGGTTCTCATCCTGGCAACCCGGGTTCGATTCCCGGTGGGGTCACCATAAAGGGATTTATATTCCGTTCGGATTTGAAACAGCTCGTTTACCTCTGGTGGCGGGCTATTTTTGTGGGTTCCAAAGTTTATTTGTTCGTAGGTTGGAAGTTTGTTGAATATAGCACCGAAAAAGGCGGCTTTTCGCAGTGGATTACAGAGGTCGAGTAGTAGTTCTGGCAGGTGTTCCAAAATATATTTTGCATATTGCAAAACTTGGTCAAATTCGGCTTGTAAATTCGGCTGCCTAGCAATTTCTTCATCCAGCTCTGCTAATTCTTTTTCGACGCTAACAATATCCTCTTCAAGATATTTTAGGGCCGTCTCGCTTGTGACAATACGCATCCGATCATCTTGGCTGCACTCCTTGGAGTGCATGTTAAGTGAGCGGGGTAAGTATGAACGCTCTATCAGTTTCACCAATGACCAAGGGAGCATCCCAACCCCCTTAAGACAGCGCCACCTTGAAACGCATACTAGGGCGTATGCCCGGCGTATATTTTAATATTTTACCCGCATATGAACCAATAATTATAACTTGAGGATTTTTACTATTGATGAGACGCGCGATACAACACCAGCTATCAATGTTTTATTGACCAAGGGGACAGTTCTTAGCTATAATAACGTTAACGATAAGCTTTATTATGGAAGATAATAATATAAATACTATGATTACACGGCATGGCGGGGGGAGCGCGGATCCAGATAGCGATAAATCAATTATCATTAGAACTACGGATATGGTCAAAGAATACAAAATTGGTAAACAAAAAATCAGGGCCGTTGATAGTGTTTCTCTGGAGGTTAGTAAAGGCGAATTCATTGCTCTTGTTGGCGTGAGTGGCAGTGGTAAGAGTACCCTACTGCATTTACTGGGCGGATTAGACAAAGCTACCTCTGGCGAGGTTGTCGTCAATGGTCAAGAAATTCGTAAGATGAGTGACCGTCGATTGTCACAATTTCGTAACCAAACCATTGGATTTGTTTTTCAGTCATTTTATTTACAACCGTTTTTGACATTGCGTCGTAATATTGAAGTCGCCTCAATGCCACAGCGCATGAAACGCGCGGAGCGTAAACAGCGCATTGAAGAATTAGCACGGCAAGTTGGCTTATATGATCGACTAAATCATCGTCCACGTGAACTTTCGGGTGGGCAGATTCAGCGTGCCGCCATTGCTCGAGCGCTACTCAATAGACCTGCTATCATCTTGGCTGATGAGCCGACTGGCAATCTCGACTCTGCAAATAGTCATGATATAATCCAACTATTTCAGCAGATTCGAGAACAATATGGTACGACGGTAATTATCGCTACACATGATACTGAAGTCGCAGCTCAGGCTGACCGTGTCATTACACTAAAGGACGGGAGGCTTTATGATCAAGCTAGCTGACGTTGGAGTATTGGCTTTCACGAAGCTCCGTGCTCGTAAATTACGGACGTTCCTTACTGTCTTATTGGCAAGTATGTTGTTTGGTGTTTTAATTGCTGCTTCGCTCGTTACTCATGGGTTATTTCAGAGCATTGACTCGTTTCGCAAAGAGGGGCTAACGAGTCGTTACATTGTTAGCGTGCTAAATACCCCTCCCAGCGCAGACGAATTCTATAAAACTATTCGTGATCCCGGATTGGTTGCTAAAGCAAAAAAACGGTATGAATCATTGGTCACACAAAAAACTACTGAAGCAAAACGTCTGGGTTTGGAGTATTCTCATGTCAACGATCGGCCGCCATATACGCAAACATCTGATGGTTCTACACAACTATCTATTAATGATCCAAATGGTATCACGCTTCAGCTATTAAAAGAAAAATATAGCAGTACGCCAGCTTTTGACGAGGCAAAATTGTCACAACTCGCCAAGCAGTACGGCGCAATTAAAACTTTTACCGAAGAATCGTATGCTATCAAAAAGAGATCGTCATTGTCCCCTCTCATTGATGGCAAGGAGGTGTTTCACGACTCTTCAAACGAAGCAGAAGTGAATACTCATTATGTAAAACCCCCGATTAACACTTCAGGCATAACTCTGGCACCCCCTGAAACGACAAAAGGGATCGTACTGCCTGATAATGCAGGTTGGAGACCTGATGGATCAAGCTTACCAGTTATTCTGCCACAAAATGTTATTGAGCAGCTATTAAAATTAGAGAAATTACCAGCAAGTGCTAGTGCCGCTGAAAAATTTGAACGTCTCAAAATTATCCGCGACAACATTGCCAAATTAAGTTTCAAAATGTGCTATCGAAACAGTGTTTCACAGTCATTGATACAAAAAACATTACAACAAAAGAAAGAAATTGCCGCCAACCAAAACAACAAAAATTATCAAAAACCAAGCTTGTTGTACAACCTACCCGATCCTACGAAATGTGAAAATGCTGCTATCACCCATGACACGCGTACAGTTGAAGAGAAAAAACGGGAAGTAAATCAAAGACTTTTTGACGCAAAATTTGGCAAAGAAACGGTGGCCATTAGCAAATTTATCACTTTCAAGGTGGTTGGAATGTCACCTAGTAGTGAGGTGCTCAATCCAGAACAAGAACAACAACGTGAAAAGTCCCGCACTACCAACGACATACTTGCTGAGATGCTACGTACAGAGGGAATTGGACAAGCCATACCGCGTACACTATACAACCAGCTGCCCAACAAAGCTGACTATGCTGACTTATTAACCTACGAGCCCCTCTATCTAATGGGTAATGAGGATAATAAGCGTCGTTTTGTCGAATTTGCTAGCGCCAGTGACGCACAGAAGTTCATCGACGAACAGGGTTGTACAGTTCAATACGATAGCTCGTGTAAGCCAATTGGCCGGCCGTACCAAGCTAGCCTAGCATTTAGTAATAGCGCCGCACTAGACGATATGCAAAATATGTTTAAGAAGTGGTCGGTCTACGTTATGATAGGTGTCGTAACGCTGGCGGCACTCATTATGTGGATTACGATCGGCCGTACAATTGTTGATGGCAGACATGAAACAGCAGTATTCCGAGCTATTGGTTTTAAGAGAATTGATATTGTACTCGTATATATGCTTTACGCGATAATTTTATCCACTTTAGTAGCTGTATTTGCTGGTATCATCGGCTTCACGGGTGCATATATACTGGATAATCAATTCGCACCACAACTTACAGCGCAGGCCCAATATGGATTTGGTGCAATTAGCTCAAATAATAGTATACGTCTCGTCGGTATAGATCTACAACAAATACTCTTCATCTTACTAGCGTGTATTCTCACTGGTCTGCTTAGCGTTGTGCCGCCGCTCGTACGTAATATACGTCGCAGCCCAATTAGCGACATGCGAGAATCTTAGGCAGGATCGCGACTCCCAGTAAGCTTTATTCTCAAAAAGAGCTAAAGGCTATTGCAAAAATATTTCCAATGAGAGTATAATCATAAACGCAATCATTCCCTACTCACGAGAAAGGAAGAGTAATGAGGAATAAGATGGTTGCGCTTCTCGCAGCGCTGTTCGTTGCGACCGGAATCTCGGTCGCGGCACCACCGCAGGCCCACGCTACCACCTACGGTAGCACCGTGATCTGTAGTGGGGGAGCAGTCGAGTGGAACGACTCGGCGGTCGTTGGCATCTGGATCTCCCAGCCGGGAGGACGTTCCGGGTGGGCCAATTTCTCTCGAGTTGACCGGTGGACCGCCAACTGGAGTTTCGATTTCCCTAACGACAGCCCGTACCAGATTCGTGTCGGCTGTGGGGGAAAGCCTGAGCGGTGGCAGACCACAAACGTGGGAGCCTACGTAAAGCCGTCCTGGGCGAGCCACGACTACCTCTGTGACGTAGGTCGAGGGTTCTGCGTGCTGTCGTAGAGAAGAGACCTGAGCATGTCGGTAAACTGCTCACTTAAACTATCGGCGTTACTATTATTTTATGCGTAGCTTCCTGCACCTGACAAAAACATCAAAACACACGAAAATAACTATCAGGGACGTTTTTGTTGCTGATTTCTTACGTCTGATACTGTCGTTGGCCGTTATGATGGTGCTGATATACGGGATTGGCTGGCTAATTGGTAGTACTGATCCTAAACACGGGCATCTCAGCTATTATGTACAAGTCTTTTTTACAGGAAATCCTCTTGTCGAGTCTGTTATGGTCGCCGCAGCATGCGCTATTACTGTCGGTCTTAAGCCTTCAGTACGATTCTGGTCGACCACTGGTGTTGCCATCTTCATCTCACTACTTGATACACCAAACTTTCTTTGGCACCTTGATGTCAGTGGCTATCTAAGTATATTCGCCGGTATTGGTCTAATGGTTTGCGGATGGCGACTTTGGGATTACTACGATGTAACTCAAGTTAATCGTTTAACCGAATCGTATCTGACGAGACCAGCATTGATAGCATATATACTAGTTGGCGTATTGTCATTAATCCTACTGATACCTTACGGCAACTAACTCTATATTTACCCTCAGACAGAAGATGGCGCGTCCGTTATATTTGCAGTATATTCACTATAATTATAGTGGTGATTACCTTATTTTATCTCAGAGGAGCGATCGCAAAAGATTTAATCTAATAAAAATCATTTCTGACAATAGATAATTCAGCCAACCCGCATTGTCAGAGCGTCAACTATTGAAAGGGTCATCTATGGCAAAGTGTATGAGAAAAATATCGTCCGACATACTATCAAGCATTCTATTTCGTAAATGGATATTTTCGATCATTCAATCACTTGGTGGTGGCACAAGGCGATACTCAGAGTTACACCGCTCTCTTCCGGATGTTACTCAAAAAGTTTTAACTGAGCATTTAAGAGCCCTTGAGCGCGCCGGCATCGTCCGGCGCTTTTTTATCCGACGATTCCGTCGTTTACCATAGGGTATATTTTTTATAAGTGCCATTTCTTGGTAATATTTGAAGCAATTCATCGCTAAAGACGGTGAGCACTGCATATGAGACACCGTGGGAATCCATAGAAGGGCTCTTTTTTATTATTCTACGTTGATTTTCCTGGCGAACATTGCGAATTGAGGGTTTTCAAAGAAAAACAGCGGTTCTCCGCGATAATCGTGATATTTCTTCAGTTTTTAGTCGTCACTGCTCATCTGCTTAACGACTTCTATTAAATTCCGCGGCGTAATGTCAGCCTTAATCAGATATCCGTCAACGCGACTCATAACGGATTTGCGCGAAGCCTCGTCCTGCTCAAAATTGGTCATAATCAGAATCTTACTATTCGGAACCAAATCGACATTGTTGTTTCTCAGCGCATCCAAAATCTGGTCGCCGCGTTGCTCTGGTAGCATCAAATCTAAGATTATCAAGTCAAAGTTCTGGTTGCGCGCCGCCACTAGCCCGTCATTTCCGTCGACCACCCACGTCACGTCATACCCCGCTTTTTGCAGACTCCTGACGTACATTTCGCCAATAAATCGGTCATCTTCCACGCATAAAATTGTCTTTATCATAATTCCTCCTAGCCCTTATACATGGCGTGATTTTTTATCCAGCCGCCGCCTTTTCGTATCAATTGATTATTTAATTGGCCGTCTTCTAGCAATTTATCTTTAACTGTAGCATAAATTGGCAAAGTGAACGAGAAAACCGAGCCTTCGTTTTCGCGGGATCGAGCGATTATCGAGCCGCCGTGAGATTCAACAAAAGCTTTGCAAATGTAAAGTCCAATTCCCGTCCCAGCGACGGCCTCGCGTGATCTGTGCGATCGATAGAACTTGTGGAACAAATTGTCCACGACATTCGCCGGCATTCCAATTCCATTATCAGCGACAGACACTTCCACGAAGTCGCCCTTTTGTTCGGCGGAAACGGTTACGGACCCGCCTTCAAAACTGTATTTGATGGCATTGTCAATTAGATTACCAATCACTTCCCCGATACTTCCGTGATCAGCGG
>ERZ773037.1106-NODE-1106-length-14221-cov-7.024989_pt1 | contig 14221 bp, 15 predicted proteins | sample MGYA00511466_ERZ773037 | MGnify/ENA primary metagenome ERZ773037 (study PRJEB29015, sample SAMEA2738146) | human oral metagenome | biome: human oral; feature: human-associated habitat; material: saliva | place: China | collected 2202 ... | reverse complement strand
ATAATAAATAAAAGGAAGAATTTATGAAACAAAGTAAAATGTTAATCCCAACACTGCGGGAAATGCCTAGTGATGCGCAAGTCATTAGTCATGCCTTGATGTTGCGGGCTGGTTATGTCCGTCAAATATCAGCAGGTGTTTATTCTTATTTGCCCTTAGCAAATCGTGTGATTGAAAAAGCAAAAAAAATCATGCGGGAAGAATTTGAGAAAATTGGTGCAGTCGAAATGCTGGCTCCAGCACTTCTTAGTGCCGATCTTTGGCGTGAATCTGGTCGTTATGAAACTTACGGTGAAGATCTCTATAAATTAAAAAATCGTGAAGGTTCAGATTTTATCTTGGGGCCAACTCACGAAGAAACATTCACCGCAATTGTACGGGATTCTGTCAAGTCTTATAAACAGCTCCCGCTCAATCTATATCAAATCCAAGCTAAATATCGTGATGAAAAACGTCCTAGGAATGGTCTTTTGCGGACACGTGAATTTATCATGAAAGATGGTTATAGCTTCCATGCCAATTACGATAGCCTAGACGTGACTTATGATGAATACAAGACGGCTTATGAAAATATTTTTACTCGTAGTGAGATTGAATTTAAAGGTATTATCGGTGATGGTGGTGCCATGGGTGGAAAGGATAGTCAAGAATTTATGGCCATTACACCTGAACGGACAGACCTCAGCCGTTGGGTTGTCTTGGACAAGTCAGTCGCTAGCTTTGATGAAATTCCAGCTGATGTGCAAGAAGCTATTAAAGCTGAATTGACAAGTTGGTTGGTGTCTGGTGAAGATACTGTTGTGTATTCAAGCGAGTCAAGCTATGCTGCAAATTTGGAAATGGCAACAAATGAATACAAACCAAGCAATCGTGTCGTGGCAGAAGAGGAATTGACTCGTATAGAGACCCCAGATTGCAAGTCAATTGATGAAGTCGCTGCTTTTCTTCATGTTGATGAAAGCCAAACAATTAAAACGTTAGTTTATATTGCTGATGAGAAACCGATTGTAGCGCTTCTTGTTGGGAATGATCAACTGAATGAAGTCAAGCTGAAAAATTATCTAGGTGCTGATTTTTTTGAACCAGCAAGTGAAGAAGAAGTTCGTGAATTATTTGGAGCCAACTTTGGTTCTCTTGGACCTGTTCATCTTCCAGAAGATGTTCAAATTATCGCTGATCGCAAAGTAGAGGACGTTCGAAATGCGGTGGTTGGTGCCAATGAAGACGGTTATCATTTGACCGGTGTCAATCCGGACCGCGATTTCACAGCAGAATATGTGGATATTCGCGAGGTGCGTGAAGGAGAAATTTCACCAGACGGACAAGGCGTCTTGAAATTTGCACGTGGCATTGAAATTGGACATATTTTTAAATTAGGAACTCGTTATTCAGAAAGTATGAATGCGACTGTTTTAGATGAAAATGGTCGTGCAGTTCCTGTTGTAATGGGCTGCTATGGTATTGGTGTCAGCCGCCTCTTATCAGCTGTTATGGAGCAACACGCACGTCTCTTCGTCAATAAAACACCAAAAGGAGACTATCGCTATGCTTGGGGAATCAATTTCCCGAAAGAATTAGCACCATTTGATGTGCATCTAATCCCTGTAAATGTCAAAGATGAAGAAGCTCTTGCTTTGACAGAACAACTAGAGGCAGAACTAGTCAAGGCTGGTTATGAAGTCTTAACAGATGACCGCAATGAGCGCGCTGGTGTGAAATTCAGCGATAGTGACTTGATTGGGCTACCAATCCGTGTGACTATCGGGAAAAAAGCTGCAGATGGAATCGTTGAAGTTAAAATCAAAGCAACTGGCGATACGATTGAAGTCAATGGAGAAAATCTTCTTGAAACTCTTGAAATTTTAGTGAAGAAAAATGATTAAATAGGTCTGAAACAAGAACTAAATTATAATTTAAAAAATAGGCACAATCTTAATTTGACTTATAGTCCTAAAGAGATTGTTTCTATTTTTATTTTTTGAATGAACACTTTGTTTCAATTTATTAAAAAAACTGTTGTGGGATAAAGATGGACTGTTAAGAAAATTCTTATTTTACTTTATTTCATTTTCTCCTATTTAGGTATAAAAGATAACCTTTTAGGGCATTTCCTGGTAAAATCGTTGAAATTTTTTATACTAAAAAGGTAGAAAAAGGAGTTAAAATGAAAAACATAAAAAATATTCTTCAAATGAGCTTGCTGATCGTTCTAACACAGATTACCTTGGTATTGTTGACGACACCTTTATCCAAATCGTTAACCTTTCAGCAGTCCAGTTTTGTATTTTTGTTCATTTTGTTTTTTTGTGGACTACTTTATTTTCGTTATTTTTCCAGAGAATTAACTGATTTTAAATCAGAGATATTGGTTGCTCGTTACTGGCCCTTACTACGTTTTTCCTATCTTATGATGGTATTTATCAATGCGATAGGAGCTTATCTGATGATTGTAGAAGGTTTGGCAGAAGTCTCAGAAAGTCAGAAATTGTTTATGAGTCTTTTCATTCACTCCTCTCTTTTTTTACTAGGTGTTGATGTAGTTGCGCTCGTTCCTGAAGTGCGATCCTATGTTGTTCGCTTTCTATTTTTAAAAGGTCAAGCACGAGCGAGTTTTATTATAGGAAGTTTGATATTTATCATTTTACGAAATCCAGCTGATTTGGTATGCTTTATCATTTATACAGGTTTGGGGTTATTGCTTTCTTTTGTTATTCCAAAGTCAAGTCTTCGTTTAGAATTCTCTGTTTTTAGTCATTTAGTGCGTAATAGTGTTTCTCTTCTTTTCTTGCTCATTTTTTGGTAAATCTTTTTGTAGAAATCTCACTTCTATGATAAAATGAGAGCATTATAGATTGGATAAGAAAGATGATGAAAGAAAAAGAAGAACAACACTTAGAATGGTTGCAGCAGCATCAAACAACAGAACCACATTTGGGCTTAGAAAGAGTGAGGCGGCTTTTAGCATTGCGGGGGAATCCGCATTTGCAAGTATCGGTCATTCATGTTGCCGGTACCAATGGAAAAGGATCAACAATTGCGCATTTACGTCAGCTTTTGCAAGCAAAGAAGCTACGTGTTGGAACGTTTACATCACCTTATCTGATGTCTTATAATGAACAAATTGCCATCAATGGAGTGTCTATTTCTGACCAAGATTTTCATTCTTTATTGCAAACCTATCAGGGCTTATTAAAAAAACAGGCAGATGATACGATTTTACAGGAAATAACAGAGTTTGAAATTATCACAGTTTTGGCTTATGAGTATTTCCTTCAGCAACAGGTAGATGTGGTTATCATGGAAGTAGGGCTAGGTGGTTTATTGGACAGCACCAATGTATGTCAACCGGATTTAACAGCTATTACGACAATTGGACTTGATCACACGGCAATTTTAGGAACAAGCTTAGCAGACATTGCAGAGCAGAAAGCCGGTATTATCAAAGAGGGTGTGCCGTTGGTGACAGGAAAGATTGCTTCCGAACCACTGGCAGTTATTCACAATAAGGCTCAACAACTTCAGTCTCCTCATGTTTGTTATGGGCAAGACTATCAGGTGGAGCCTGTGCAAAGTTCGGCAGAGGTAGAAGAATTCTTGTTTTCAAACGCATGTAGGCTGAAAGAAGGCTATCAAAGTGCTCTTTTTGGTGTTCATCAAGTTGAGAATGCGGGGTTGGCACTTGAATTGTGCGATCACTATTGCTACTTGAAAGGTTTGCCGTTGTTAAGGCAAGATGAGATAAGACGGGCATTGAAACAAACGTATTGGCCTGCTCGTTTGGAAAAAAATTCAACTGCACCTTTGATTTTTCTAGATGGTGCACACAATCCTCATGCAATGAAAGCACTGATTGCTTCTATAGAAAGCCATTTTCCAGATTATCAAAAAAAGGTTTTATTTTCTTGTATTCAGACAAAAGATGTACAAGAAATGATTGCTTTGTTAAAAGAGGTTCCACAAGTACAATTATTACTAACTTCATTTGCTGATGCACGAAGTTTTTCAAAAGAAGAGATGCAAGGTTTGGCAAAGAATGAAAAGCTTGCCTTTGTTAATTGGGAGCATTATTTAACACAGTATCAAAGAGATGAACACGAAGAGAAAGAGCTGTTGCTTATCACAGGCTCTCTTTACTTCCTTGCAGAAGTCAGAAAATATCTACTGAATGATAGATAAAAAATAATTTTCTAACTAATTAAAATATGATAGAATAAAAGAGCAATTCATTTGCACAGAGTAAGTGGTCTGCGTTAAGTGTGTATGGATGGGATGTTGCCATACAACGAAACTTTTGTGCGGTAGGCCATTGCATCCGCTGTCGATCAGACGGCTCCCGAATAGAAAAGGAGCGAACTATGAAAAAGAATTCGCCTAAGTTGTCGGTGCAACTTTTGGTTGCCCTTGCTATGATTGTGGCTCTCTGCTTTGTGTTGGAGAAGTTCTCAGTCTTTGTTATTCCTAATTTATGGAAGCTAAGCCCTGCCTTTATTAGCTATACCCTTATGGGAACGATTGCTGGTCCATTATTGTCTGGTCTGGTTTCTGCTATTTACGATGTAGCCTCTTTCTTTTTTGTAAATCAAGGACATCCATTTATTATCTGGTTTACATTGATTGAAGCGCTGCAAGGTATGCTCTATGGTTATTTCTTTTATGGAAAAGAATTGAAAGTAGAGCGCAAGAAAGACTGGTTGTGGGTTACATTAGCCACATTAGCTATTATGGGAGTGGGAACATTTACATTGATACCACTAGTTCTACATTTGCAATATAAGGTACCATTTTTTGCTCTATATGCAGCTCGGGCTTGGTCAGTTTTTGAAATTCCTTTACGAGTATTTGTGACGATGCTCATTGTTCCGCAGCTGCAACGGATTCCTGAGTTTCGTAAGTTGATGGGCTTAAACAATAAGTAAAAATGATGAAAGCAGAAAAAGGCTGGGACATCACTGTCCGCAGCCTTTTCAAATGTAAATTTATAACCTAGCTTATTTTATATTCAATAAAATATAATATGATATGATTGTATTGTTAGAAATCTAAATATATTAGGTTTAGAGGCATTCTTTTTTATATCTTAAAATCGGCAAACAATTACAGAATATGAAGTTTGGTAGAGGGAAATTCGGGGCTATATGCGCAATAAAAGCGTCCGAAACTGGGGGGAAAGATCGTTATGAATTTGAATGCTTATGTTATATATATATATATCTTTGTGTGCCCTAAAGATTGGCTAAGGACTTCTATAGGTACGCTCTACGCTCGCAGCGGCCAAAGTTGAGCGTGGGGATTTTTTATTTACCGTAACTATTTACGGTGTAATGATGACCGTACATAAACGGTAAAGTGATTTCTTTTCCCAGTGTGCTTTTGTATGACGTTAAACCTTTTGCCATACCATAAAACGTTACATTATCATTTTCCGCGATAACAGCATTGTAAACATAGTCGTGGACTCCAACCATTACAACTTTATCATAATCATCATCCATTGCTACACGAAGATAGCGCATATCCTCGTCTTTTGTGTTCTGTAGTATTTTCCCAGTTATCTTTACTTTTTTATCTTTTTCTAACTGATCATGATTCCATACTCCAAAATCAGGAGTTTCATAATCATTGGGGTCAAAGGCTCTTGTGTTAGACGAACTACTATAACTAGCCTTGGAAGTAGGCGCTTCATCAGAAGAAGACTCATCTAAAGATAAAGTTGTAGACTCCGTAGTAGTTGATGAAGTTTCGCTCGTTTGTGAACTTGTTCTAACTTCATTGATATAATTTGCCATTAATACAAAAAATAGAACGGAGGCAATCAACATACCTAAAGCACTCAGCCATCTAAAATTATTGAACCTTTTAGAAAAGCTTAATACAAAAAATACTAAAGAAACTCCGAAGCATATAATATTGAAGATAATAATTAAGTATAACATATGTTCTCCCTTTCATTTTTCAAGAAATTTTATAATCTCCTCTAGCCTGTCTGCAACTTTATCTAGCTTATCGCTAATAAAAGTTAAAAAACAAATAAAGTGTGAAGCGGTTTTCACAAAGTATTAATAACCTTGGATCAAATCAACAGTTGAGCGATCCAACTTCTTAACCAGAGCTTGTAAGAAAGCTTGAGCTTGGAGGAAGTCGTCCATTGCATAGAGCGTTTGATGAGAATGAATATAGCGTGCACAGACACCGATAGTAGTTGAAGGTACGCCGCCATTTTTCAGATGTGCTGCACCTGCATCAGTACCGCCTTTGCCACAGTAGTATTGATATTTGATACCTGCCTCTTCTGCGGTTGTCAAAAGGAAGTCTTTCATATTTGGTAGCATGAGATGTCCTGGATCGAAGAAACGAATTAAGGTTCCTTCTCCGATGGCACCTTGATCGCCATAAATGTCACCAGCTGGAGAACAGTCCACCGCAAGGAAAACTTCTGGGTCAAATTTAGTCGTTGAAACATGAGCACCACGTAAGCCAACTTCTTCTTGGACGTTTGCCCCAACATAGAGTTCGTTGTCAAGTTTTTGTCCAGAAAGTGCCTGAACCAGTTCACTTACCATGAGGACGCCGTAACGATTATCCCAAGCTTTAGAAATGACATTTTTGCCGTTGACTGTGAGGATAGCGGAACTGTCTGGCACAATCGTGTCACCGGGACGAATCCCGTAGCTTTCAGCTTCCGCTTTATCAGCAAACCCACCGTCAAAAACGATGTCTTCAATCCTTGGTAGACTTGGTCCACCTGTTCCACGTGTCAAATGCGGTGGAATGGAGCCTGAAATAACAGGAATTTCGTTTCCTGTATGAGTAAATAATTTAAAGCGTTGGCTGCTGACCACCAGTGGATTCCAACCTCCGATTTGAACGACTCGGAAAGTTCCGTCTGCTCTGATTTCACTCACCATGAAGCCAACTTCGTCCATGTGTGCAGCAACGAGTATACGTGGTGCATCAATAGCTTCTGAATGTTTCACTCCGAAGATGCCTCCTAGGCCGTCTGTTACGACTTCGTCCACATGAGGGGTGATTTTTTCACGCAAATAATCACGAACAGGCGCTTCGTGCCCTGAAATAGCAGAGATTTCTGTCACTTCTTTAATTTTTGAAAATAATTCTGACATCATTAACCTTCTTTCTGCTCTTATTTTATCATTTTCTATCATAGTTGGGTAGCGTTCAAAGATAAAAAACAATAGTGTTTCGATTTGTCCCAATTTATCTTTTGTGTTAAAATATTGTCATGAAAGCTAAAAGGATTCTATTAACAACGGCTGCACTTGCGGGAGTAGGGATTGCAGCTTATGCGACTAAAAAAACGTTGGATGAACGAAAAGAAGCTGAGCAGCGTGAGCAATTAGTTGCTGACATTCGGAAAAGGTTATCTCAATTAGGTCCAATTGCTACACTGTATGTGCAATTATACAAGTCAGATGAACACCAATTGGTTGGTGGTGTGGTGTACGAAGATGATCGGCACTTTACATTTGTGTATGAAAATGGCGAATTGAGCTATGAGGAAGAGCAATGATGATTCCAGCAACTATCGAAGAATTAGCAACATTAGTAAATCGTGAAGGAAAAACTGTTTTCCTTTTCACAGCTGACTGGTGCGGAGATTGTCGTTTTCTAAAACCATTGCTGCCTGAAATCGAAGCAGAAAATCCCGATTTTACCTTTGTTGAGGTTAATCGTGATGACTATATGGAAGTTGCCAAAAAATGGAATATCTATGGCATTCCTAGCCTGGTAGTCTTAGAAAATGGGCAAGAAATTGGTCGTTTTGTTAATCGAGAGCGAAAAACGAAGATGCAAATCAATGAATTTTTAGCACAGTTAGTATGAATTGTATATAGTGGAGGAACAATGATTTTTACATATAATAAAGAGCATGTTGGCGATGTGTTGATGGTGATTGTTGCAGACAGTCAAGATGCTAAGTTATCTGCTGAACGCAAAGGTGATGTGGCGCGTGTCTATCGCCAAGATACTGGAGAAACGGTTGCTTGGAATATTTTTGGGGTTTCCAATCTTTTTAATATCACTGATCGCGGACAAGTTTTCCTGACCGATGAAGAAATTTCAATTCTTAACCAAGAATTGAGTCAAGCAGGTTTTGAGCCAGAATTAGTCAATGACCTTACTCCAAAATTTGTAGTGGGTGAAATTGTTGAAATGGAAGCACATCCGGATAGTGACCATCTCAATATTTGTCAAGTAAGAGTCGCAGCAGAAAAAGTAATTCAAATCGTAGCAGGAGCGCCTAATGCTAAAGTGGGTCTGAAGACGATTGTGGCATTACCTGGTGCTATGATGCCAAAAGGAAACTTGATTTTTCCTGGTGAACTGCGTGGAGTAGCGAGTTTTGGTATGATGTGCAGTCCTCGTGAGTTGCAACTGCCAAATGCCCCACAAAAGCGCGGAATTATTGAATTAGCAAGCTCAGAAGTAGTAGGAACAGCTTTTGATCCAATCAAACATTGGCAAGAATAAGTACAAATTAATCGTGGATTTTCACGATTTTTTCTTTTTTCTTACGAATAAATAGTTAGGAGGAAAAGAAAATGTATAATAAAGTAATTTTAATTGGTCGCTTGGTTAATACACCAGAGTTAAATAAAACAGCTAATGATAAATCTGTGGCGCGTGCAACGCTTGCTGTTAATCGCCGATATAAAGGACAAAATGGCGAGCGAGAAGCGGATTTTGTAAACGTCATTGTTTGGGGCAAATTAGCCGAAACCTTAGCAAGTTATGCAACAAAAGGAAGCTTAATTTCTCTTGATGGAGAACTTCGTACTCGCCGTTATGAGAAAGACGGTGTGACACATTATGTAACAGAAGTGCTTTGCAACGGCTTCCAGTTATTAGAAAGTCGTGCCCAACGAGCTCTTCGTGAGAATAATACAGGTGCAGACTTGGCAGATTTGGTTCTAGAAGAAGAGGAATTGCCGTTTTAAATAAAAATAAGGTAGGCTGGACAACATCCAGTCTACTTATTTCTAGTTAGAGAAAAAACTGTTAACATTTTGTGCTTTCAACAACGTACGAAAAATATGCACAATATAGAAACCAACAATCTGAAAAGATGTTGCATTTAGTTTCAACTTGAGTCTAAAAACAAGAAAGTGAGAGGGATTTTTCAAGTTTTTCACACTTCTTTTTCTTGTCGAAGTTTTGTTTTTTTGTATAAATATAATATAATAAACCTAGCTAAAACAGAGTTTTCTGTTTAAGATTGCTGTTGATAAGGAGAAAAAATGAGAGCAGGTAAAGGAAAAAAGCAATATCGCAATTGTCGTAAATATCTATTATTTTCTCTATTAGTTTTTGTTTTGACGGGCTTAGTTTTTCTCTATGTAAAGGGAATTTCATCAGATAGTAAACAGGTCAAGATAGGAGCAACCTATATGACGATGAATAATGATTTTTATAAAACTTTAAATGCGGAGATTGAGAAAAAAACGAATCAACAGGGCAATCGGCTTTATGTGCGAGACCCAGAACTAGACGAAGACAAGCAAAGCCAGCAGATTGATTATTTTGTTCAAGAAAAAGTGAATGTCATTGTCATTAACCCTGTTAAATGCGATAGTTCAAAAATTATTGCATCTTTGAGGAAAGCTAAAAAAGTAGGTATTAAAATTATTGTTGTAGATGCACCGATTAGTAAGGAAGCCAAGGTTGATACAACTATTGTATCTGATAATTATCAAGCAGGCGTGTTAATCGCAAATGATATGATGAAACGATTATCAAGTGCGAAGATTTTACTGTTGGAACATCGTAATGCAGTGTCTGCGATGGACCGAATTCAAGGATTTTTAGACACGATTAAAGGACATCCTGCTTATCAGGTGGTCTCTGAGCGAGAGACATTGGGGCAAACAGAAGAAAGTATGCCTCAAGTAAAAAAAGCCCTGAATGAAGGGATGCAATTTAATGTGGTCATGTCTTTAAATGATCGTGCAGCTATCGGAGCTCTTGCGGCTATAAAAGATCAAGGTGTGACAGACAAGATTGCAATCTATGGCGTAGATGGCTCACCTGATATTAAAAATTTCTTGGCAAATACCAATGATATTCAAGGGACGGTTGCTCAGTCTCCGATTCAAATGGGCAGAAAGGTGACAGAAGTGATTGAGCGCATGATGAAACATCAAGCTTACAAAGAGGAATATCTCATTCCTGTTCATTTAGTAAATAAAGAGAATATCGCTCAATATACAATTACAGGGTGGCAATAATGAGACAAAATAGAAGTATCTTTTATAGCAAAATTGCTTTGATGGTCATCAATTTTATTGCCATTGTTTATAATGCCTCTATTTATCTTTTTGCAACGAATTATGTAGTGGCAAAAGGATATGCTCATTCACTGTTAGGACGTTTAGATGCTATACCAGGATCGCCGAGTTTTAGCTTTTGGATGTCTATTGCTTTTTATGCTTGCTTATTGTTGGTTTTTTATTACCGTGAGAAGCATCCAAATCAGCTATCTGTTTATGATAAAGTAACTATTATTGAGATTTTGCTGATGTTAGTTATCTTTGCTGTCTTGCATTCTTCTTATAATGGTCTGATTCTCTTGGTTTTTGCGGATATTTTTTACGGTTCCAAGGAATTTAACACCTCCAAAGATCGGAAATATTGGTTTTCCTTTATCATTTTGAGTTTTACCATGTTGCTCTTATCCAACTATGATTTAATGTCGCTTTTTGTCAAATTGCCTTCGTTAGATACTTATATTCGCTTTTGTCCAGAATCGATTCGCATGGCTCTCCTTTTTGGAAAGAATTTTCTCTTTTCACTGAATCTAGTTGTCTTTATGATTTCTCTACTATTCTATATTTTATCTGCGATGACCGAAAAACATCATATTGAAGAAGAGCTACGCATGGCCGCACAAGCCAATCGCGAGTTGAATAGTTATTTAGCCTTATCTGAAAAAATCGCAGAAGACCGTGAAAGAAAGCGAATCGCTAGAGAAATTCATGATACGCTAGGGCATGCTTTGACAGGGATTTCTGCGGGGATTGATGCAGTTAAAGTATTGGTGGATATTGACAAAAATCGTGCTAAGGAACAGTTAGAAAATGTTTCTGTGGTTGTACGGGATGGTATCCGTGATGTGCGAGGTTCACTCAATAAAATGCGACCTGGTGCTTTAGAAAATAATAGCTTAAAGGAAGCGTTGTTCAAAATTATTCGAGAATATGAAGCCATTTCTAATTTGGAAATTCATTTTCGCTATGAATGGGCCACAATTGATTTGGATATTGCAAAAGAAGATATTGTCTTTCGGGTGATTCAAGAGTCCATTACCAATTCGGTACGGCATGGGCATGCCAAAACGGTTTGGATTGAGTTATTAGAAGAAGAGAATTATATCATGACTATACAAGATGATGGAGTTGGTTTTGACGAGCTTCACTATGGTTATGGTCTAAAGCAAATGCAGGAACGCCTAGCGATTATTGGCGGTAGTGTCCATTTTGAAAATCGTAATGGCTTTTATACCTATATTAAAATTCCGAAAATAGGAGGAAAGAATGATTAAAGTTTTAATTGCAGATGATCAGGCCTTGATTCGTGAGTCTTTACAGATTGTTTTATCGGCACATCCAGATATTGAAGTAGTGGGAATAGTCGGAGATGGCAAAGAAGTGCTTGACAAACTGCATCATGTACACCCTGATGTGATTTTGATGGACATTCGAATGCCTGTTATGGACGGTGTTCTCTGTACAAAGGCAGTTAAAGAACACTATCCAGATATCAAAATTATTATTCTAACAACTTTTGATGACGATGATTTCATTTTTTCTGCTTTAAAATATGGTGCTTCTGGTTATATCTTAAAAGGAGTCTCTACTGAAGAATTGTATCAAGCTATTCAAACGGTTCACAAAGGCGGAGCTATGATTAATCCGAACATTGCTAGCAAAGTGTTTAAAATCTTTTCACAAATGGCGCAGTCGAATTTTGCCATTTCTGTTGCGGAAGAAAATGTAGAAGATATGAGTCAGACTGAGTGGAAGATTATCCAACAAATTGGTTTTGGAGTTTCAAACAAGGAAATTGCAGCGAAGTTGTTCTTGTCTGAAGGGACAGTGCGGAATTACTTGTCAGGCATTCTGACGAAATTAAATTTGCGAGATCGCACGCAATTAGCTATTTGGGCTGTGCAGACAGGTGTTACCCAACGTGATTTTAGTAAGGACAATGACAAATGAAGTGGCGGATGAGGTATTTGAAGATGTTCGTCTCGGCTCTCCTTTTAGTGACCCTTAGCTTTGTTTTATGGACTTCCAATCAAAAAAAGATTTTGCGAATTGGAGTGTATGCAGGCAGCAGCTGGGACGTTCCGAATAGTCGTGAGAATAGAGTATTAGACAATATTATCCGCCAATTTGAAAAGTCACATCCCAATGTCAAAGTCGTCTATGAGAGCGGCATTCCTAAAAAGGACTATGACAATTGGCTAGCAGAAAAGATTCTAAAAGGTGAGCAGGCAGATGTATTTATGGTGCCTGAAAATGATTTTTCTATGTTAGCGGCTTCTGGGGCTTTTAAATCCTTGGATTCTTTGATTAGTAAAGAGGAGGCTGCGGCTTACTATCCAGTTGCTTATCAAGCTGGGCTATATCAGGAACACAGTTATGCTTTACCGATTGAAAGCAATCCTATCATGATGTGTGTCAATAAGGATTTGCTGGAAAAAGAAGGCATTTCGATTCCTGATTCCAATTGGACTTTAGAAGACTTATATGCAATTTGTCAAAAAGTCACAAAGGATACAAATGGTGACGGTTTGATTGACCAGTATGGCATTACGGATTATACTTGGAAACAGGCTCTGGTAGCTTATAAGGGGCATTTGAGAAATCAAAGTGGTGTCAATGTTGATAGTGTGGAAATGCATCAAGCACTCTCCTTTATCAGTAAATTGGATTCATTAAATCAACGGTACAAGGTAACGTCAAATGATTTTGATGAAGGTAAGGTAGCCTTTTATCCCATGAGTTTGGCTCAATATCGAACCTATAAACCCTATCCCTACCATGTGGCAAAATATTCTAGATTTTCTTGGACCTGCATTCCTATGCCAGCCGCTAAAGCGGGCATTCCTGCGACCCAAGTGAAAACGTCTCTTTTTGCTATGTCTTCAAAGACAAAACAGGATAAATTAGCTTGGGAGTTTATGAAATTGCTGTGTCAAAATCAAAAAAATCAGCAAGAACTATTTGCAAAATCACAAGGGACCTCTGTCTTGACATCAGTTGTCAAAAGCAGTCAGACGAAAAAGATTTTACAGGCAGATGATTTGGGGCTAGATTCGCTGACATCGCAACGACTGGATCATATGATGAAGCATTCGGTGTTAGATATTAGCAGAGACTTAGATTATCATTCTTTGGAACGACTGGATTATTTACTAGGAAATGCTCTCAAAAACAATGAAATAGACAGTATCTTACCAAGTATTCAAAGGGAAATGGAAGAAACAGGCAAATAGAGATTTAACGAAGAATAAATATCAAAATAGTCAGATGAGAGATTTAGCTCAAAGCTGGCTATTTTTCTTTTTGAAAAACTATATGACATTTGTCATATTTTAACTAACAAATGTCATCTTTACAAAGTGACATTTGACAATGTGAAATCGGTTCCATATTTAGTAAAATAAAGACAGAAATGAAGGAGGAAAGAACATGAAATATCTAGTACTAGTCAGTCATGGTGGACTAGCAGAAGGTGTGCAAAGCTCATTGAAGATGTTTGCTGGTGATAAGACCGACCAAGTCATTGCAGTAGGTCTAAAAGAAGGCAAGTCTGTTGATGATTTCGCTCTTGACTTTCGTCAAGCATTAGCCGATCTTAGCACAGAAGATACGGTTTTGGTGTTGGCAGACATTGTCGGAGGAAGCCCTTTGACGACAGCTTGCAACGTTTTGTCAGAACTTGGTAAGTTAAACACGGCAGTCGTACTTGGTGGTCTCAATTTGACAATGGCACTCACAGGCTTAGTAATGAAGGATATGTTGGAAGGAAAAGACTTGGCACAAGCCATTCTCTCAGAAGCATCCGCAGCTCTGCAAGAATTTGATGTGACTGCTAGTGATGAAGATGACGAAGATGACATTTAAGAAGAAATAAAAGGAGATTTATCATGACAATTTCATTTGTACGTATTGATGACCGTATGATTCACGGTCAAACA
>ERZ773037.1098-NODE-1098-length-14257-cov-3.725602_pt1 | contig 14257 bp, 18 predicted proteins | sample MGYA00511466_ERZ773037 | MGnify/ENA primary metagenome ERZ773037 (study PRJEB29015, sample SAMEA2738146) | human oral metagenome | biome: human oral; feature: human-associated habitat; material: saliva | place: China | collected 2202 ... | reverse complement strand
TTATAAGCATTCTATCTTTATAATATTTAACAAAACCGCCAAAACCCTTATTAATCAAATCTGTAGCAATATTTTTATACTTCTCAAGAACTGAAGTGTCAAGTTCTCTTTTTAATTCCTCTACTTTATTTAGCGCTATAGTTCCTGAATTAAAAGAGTTACTAACCACATTTTCAACTTCGCCTAATGTTATGAAAATGTATCTATCTTCAACTGGATCATATCTATAAGATGTTACTTGCTTTTTAAAATTTAAATTAAAAGGACCATGAATAACTGTAACTATATCACCTAGATAAACTGTTTCTAACTCTTTATACTTTGCGTATTCTACCGTTTGAGCTAAATCTACAAAGTCAACATCTGCAGTTATTTTCGGTTTATCAACAGTTTCAATATACTCTTTAGCTTTTTGTCTAAGCAGTTTTAAGGCTTCTTGATGTTCAAGTGCTTCCTTATCATCTTTATTTATTTCTTTTGATTTAATGCTGTCAAACTTAACTTTCCTTATAGATATATTAGGATAATTGTTGATTAAAGGGCTATCAATATACTTTTCAGGTAAGAAAAGTGTATCAAACCCCTGAGGCATTATTCTTGTAACAATATTTGTATAGTCTTCTTTAAACCTCAGTCCTACAAGATTTTTCCTGTATTTGATTTTTACGCCTCTATCTTCACCCATAGTTTTAAGCCAATTAATTCTAAAATTGTCTCTTTCGACTTGCCCACCCACTCTACTTATAAAAGAATTTTCTTCCTTTCCTAGTAATGCGGTTAACACATTTTCTCTTACAATTCTTGAACTAAAAGGTCCTTGTATATCACTTGTGCCTATGAAATCATGCGGTAAGGCTGTTTTGTTTAACAGTTGTTTTATAGCCCCATCTCCGCCCTTGTTTTGAATAAAAGTATCTTCGATAAAATTATCTGCTAAATCGTAAGATATATGAAAAGCACGAACGCTTATACTGTTTAAAGAATCATCTTTTTCAACAGTTTTTATCCTAAAAGCCTGATAATTTTTTGGACCTTTAGCAAAAACTATTCTGCCGGCTTTTATCTCACTAAATAGTCTTCCATTTGGGGGATAAAAAAACGACATATCATATATGCCGTTTATTACTTCAGTTATTACAGGATCTATAATATCAGATAGAACACCTAGCCCTCTTGTAGAAAAATCTTTCTCGGTTTCATTAAATAATATTACTTTAGCCACTATAATTCCCTCCAGTTTGGTATCAATTCAACTCCAGAAACATTACCTGTAAATTTTAGTTCAGTAATTTTATTTGCCTCTAAATAAAATGTATCTCCTACAGACCTATTATCATAGTTTACGTTATTTCTATGAATTACATCAGCTTCACAGTCTATATCCACATAATCTATAATATCTTTAATACTTAAAATTTGAATTCCATTTTTTATAATTCCAATTGTACCTTTTCCTTTTATTTTTAAAAAAGGATAAGCATTAGCATTGTAATCATTTTTCAGCCTTAAAGTATTTGAGCCTGTTATTTTATTTTTCCCAGATACTAGATATTTATGTGGGTTTAAAGACATAGTTATAGAAAAGGATAAAAGCACTCCATCATCTATTATTTCCCTAACATCAATAGCCGCCACTCTATACTTCCAAAATCTGTCAGGACTAGTTTCAAATTTAAGTTCACCGAATACACCAAAATAGTCTATAAGCTCGGTTCTTTTACATTCTGCGTGACCTGTAAGCATAAGAATAATGTTTTGATACGTTCCTTTATCAACTACAAGAACTCCATCTCTTCCGCTAACTGTTTTCTCATCAATATCTCTTCTTGGTTTAGAAATTGAGGGCAATTCACTAAAAACTATTTTTAAATCACTACATTTTTTATCATTTATCAGTATCAATCTATTTGCCCCCTTCCTATACTCTGTCTCTTAATTTCATCTCCTATGCGTCTCACGAGGTTTCTAACATCTTCTTTAGTATTATTCTCAACTTTTTCAATGTTAATATTTATATTGCCTCTGCCTCCGGAAGAGTATTCTTTATTTTCTTTTTCAGTTAGTACTCTTTCCCCTTTGTGTAAGTGGGCTCTGTACCCGTCATAAGGTACATACTCTAGCCCATTTGCATGATAAGAGTGTGCGATGCTAGGATTACGGTCATATTTACCTCTATAAATTGATTCATATATTTGTTGAGTAACTTCTCTTCTTGTTATAGTATAAGATTTGTTTTCGTAATGTATATTATTTAATTCTTCTGCGGTTCTTTTCGCGCCCCCTGCAAGTTTACTAAAGTAGCTTAATTGCTTTCCAGTTTCAAGATTTATTTGAGATGTAAGTTCTGGGAAAGCTTCATATAATTTCTTCAGTCCGCGGTTTCTTATATTATCGCATTGTTGTATCATTTGAGCCTTATAATAGTCAGCATCCTGAACCATAGTATCATAATTTCTTTTTTGCTCTGCTGATAGCTCTCTTCCGGAAGCCTCAATATTTGTTTTGTACTCTACTGCTGCATTCAGTCTCTTTTTATATTCTTCTTCTGCGGCTTCAATACCTTTGTCTCTTTCTTCATTGAATTTCTTAATTGTGTCTTCAATAGTTTTAGAAGTTATTTTTGACTTATTTTTTGAAAGATTTTCCAGCAACGCCTCTTGTTCGTTTTTACTTCTTGTAACCGCCCTTATTTCTTCATTTGCTAACTCTTCATAAATTTCTTCAATTCTTTTCTTTTCTTCCTGTGAGTTTTCTATACCTTTATTTTTAATCTCTCCATAAAGTTTCACTAACTCATCTTTTAGAGCTGTCACTTTATCTACCCTTTCGGTAGCTAAACTATTTGTATCGTCTAAGATTTGTTGCTTTTGCTCCGCAGTTAAAGTAGTTGACATTGAAAAGATTTCTTGATATTTCGATATTGTTTCGTCTTTCTGAGTATTTATATCTTGGATTACCTTATCAGCCATTTGATTTGTAAGGTTTGTAACTTGTTTAACTCCTTCATCAGTCATAGGAATAATGCCTGCATACAATTCTGTAGTTGCAAGCTTTGCCTTGTCTGACAGTTCAAAAAATGCTTCTGCTTTCTTTTTAGTTTCTTCTGATATCTTTAGCGTTGTTTTTTCAGCACTTTGAATTATATGTCCGTTTGCACTTTCAATTTCAGGACTTGTAGTCTTAACAACATCAGCAAAATGATTTACTGCCGGAGTTGCTCTTTCTTCAAATCCTTTATATATCCCATATCCTGTAGCTGCAACTGCTATAGCAGCTAGGCCCCAGGGAGTTGCTGAAGCTGCTGCGCTTGCCATTGCTGTACCTGTTCCTGCTATTGCCGTTCCCATACCAGTAGTAGCAGATGTAGCTACCGTTGCAGAAGTAGCAGCAGTTTTTGCGCCTAAACCAAATAAGGATAATCCTGTTTTAGCTAGTCCATATGCTTTTGGTAGTTTACTTGCAGCAGTTAAAATTCCACCCATACCTTTTATAAGTGGTCCCGCAGCAATTAACCCCGCTCCCCATTTTAGATACAAAGATTGAGTAGCATCATCAAGAGAAGTAAACCAGTCAACTCCTTTTTCTATTTTAGCGAACACTTTTTCAAGAACAGGTAGTATTTTAGCTCCCATCTCTATAGCTTTATTTTTTACTCTGTTTAGTGCTCTAGCGAACCTTTCAGCAGGTGTAGCATCTATCTTATCAAAAGCTTGTTGAGTTGCACCTGCACTCTTTTCCATTTCTGCAAGGGTTTCATTATACTCTTTACCTTCTTGATTTGCTAAAACCAATGCAGCAGATCCCGCTTCAACAGAACCAAACATATCTTTCAATGTTTTTCCGTTCTTTTTCGCATATTCTGAAAGCATATTTAAGATTTCAGATGTACTTTTTCCTTCTGCTTTAAGCTCAGCAAATCCTTTTTTAGTTAGCTTTCTTAAAGCTTTATCGGAATCCGAACCTGCTTTCGTAATTTCTGATAACATAGCTTTTAAATAAGTACCTGCCTCTGCTGTAGCAATACCATTTTTAGTAAGTACTGCATACGCTGTAGATAATTCTGTTATGTTATAGTTAGCACTTGAGGCAATTGGAATAACTTTACCCATACTTGAAGCAAGCTCATCTACTGTAGTCTTACCTAAGTTTTGAGTAGTTATAAGCAAATCAGATATCTTTGTAGTATCTTCGGCTTTTAGCTTATATCCATTCAGAGCTGTTGTTAAAACGTCAACCGCCTTAGCTCCTGAAGTGAATCCACCTTTAGCCAATTTCATAGCCTCAGTAGTAAATCCTATTGCTTTTGTCTGATCCACACCTGCAGATATAGATCCATAAACAGATTCAGCAAACTCATTAACTGCTATATTTGCGTCAGAAGAAGCTTTTAAAATATCTTTTTTATATTTGTTATAGTCTACTTGATTCTTATCTAAAAGTGTTGACACTTTTGCAAAACTCGACTCAAAATCAATCGTCATTTTAGTTGCTAATGTTCCTAATCCGAGAAGAGGAAGGGAAACAAATTTAGTTAAATTTCCACCTAATTTACTCAAGCTAGCCCCTGTATCACCAAGTCTAGAAAAAGTACTATTAATCTTTCTTGCTTCTGAGTCAATTATCATTCCTGCTTTTTTCATACCAGAAGCAACTTTATCCGATTTTACAATAATCTCTGTAGAAATCGGAGGTAGTCCTATAGTTCCTGCACTCATTTCTTAGCCCCCCTTTCTCTAATTTTCTTTAAGTCAGGCTTAGTCTGACTTAATCTCCAAAAGTCTTTTAAAGCTTCTCTACCACTCTCAGTAGAGTTCATTGAGTCTATCCAACTATCCCTCTTTATTAATAAATAAATAGGTAAAGGAAGGAGGTTTAAGTCAAATATAGAGCATTTAGCGTATTCACTCATACGTTTTTGTTCACTCGTAACTTGCATAAACTCTTCCTCCCATTTCTCATAGCTAAAGTATTTTTCAATTACTGCTTTTCTTACTTTTGAGTTTTCAGGAAGGGGGATTCTTAGTTTGGGTCTGTTGCAACGTCAATAGACATTGTCGCTATTAATTGCCATAGGTAGACCACGGTAGGTCTTGTAAGAGCTTTAACTTCGTCAACTGAGATTTTTATTTTCTCATCATTATTTGATAAAAACTCAGCAAGTAATTTACATTGGTCAAATAAGCTTCCGTCTTCCTCAGTCTTTAGCATTTTTTCAAATTGTAATATATTTATATCTTTAATATTTAAAACTTTTTCTCCAAGTTTTATGCTTATTCTGCGGTTCATTAACTCGTTTAAGTCTATTACTTTATTCATTCTACGCCACCTCTTCTTCAATTTCAGCCAAGAAGTCCTTAACTTTTTCTATTGCTGAAATTTCAGCATCAATTACAAGTTCTTTATCTGCAAACTCAATACTAAAGCCATTACCAGCTTGACCTATCATTGTAAATCTAAGTTTCTTGCCGTCTTCTTTTTCGTGTACAAATCTTAATAATACTGTTTTGTATGATTTGTTACTTCCACCAAAAGTAAGCTTTTTAATTTTCTTTACTTTGTCTTCTACGAATTTTGCAGAGGAAAGTTGTGCTAGTCTCTTTAAATCCCAAGACAATACACCAGTTTTCGCAGATATATCCTCACTTTTTAAAAACCTTCTAACCAATTTGCCATACTGATTCTTCACGTCATAAGTTTCAGGTTTGTATTCTACTGTAAAACCACCTTGACAGTGTCCTACATTATTTTCATCCTTTTCTATTTCTGTATGCTCAGGAACTGCATTTCCAGTAAACTCTGTAACATATACTTCGCCTGCTCCGAATATGATTTCGTCCTTCATTATTTTTTCTCCTTCTTATAAAATTTAACATTAAAAAACTGAGTGCTATCAAAATAATTATCATCTCTTAAAATTCCACCCCCACTAGGCTTTATTCTTAAAGAGTAGTTATCTATTACTATGTTTGACTCAGTTTCTTTACTACATATTTTTTCTTTTACTTTTTCTCTTAAAGTTTCTATCTCATCATAATCACTTCCATATATACGAACTTCTAAGGCAGCCTCATTAAGCTCCTCGTGTGTATTTTCAGTCAGATTATAACTACATATAGGTTCTTGTTCGCTCATCCCTATAATAGGGCTAAATTTTAATCCTGTGGCTTTGTCGAGGAGCTTTTTAATTACATGACTTAACATACTAGTCCACCCCCAATAATCTTTTTATATCACCTATTCCTTTTTCTTTAGCTCTAAGTAAGAACGGATTTGGTTTTTGCCCTTTAGTTACAAAAAAGACTTTTTTGCCTTTATAGATTGTTGATACTTTCCAAGAGGATTTTCTTCCATTTCCTCCTTTAGCGTATATCCCCGTCCCTTGGTGGACATAAGGGGCGTACACTAAATTGCTACCAACAACTGCTTTTAGTTCTCCTTTTTTCCTTGAAGCACGACTAAAGATAGAAGCTCTTAGTCTTCCTGTATCAGATGGTGCCTCTTCAACAGTTTTAGCCTTTAAATATTCTCCTGCTATTTGAACTTTTCCAAACAGCATATCTTCAAGTTCAGTGCAAGCTTTATCAAAGCCACCTTTTACGTCTGCTGTGTTAATTTTAATATCTACCATATTTCCACTTCCTTAAGTGATACTTGAGCTAGCCTGTGAGAATTATCTACATCTAACACCTCATACTTTTTAGTGTCTTGTACAAGTCTAAATTTATTTGCTTTTAAAAATTTAGCATAAGTAACCGCATTATGAGTAGTCTCTGTATGCCTATAGTTCTCTTTACTAACAAATTGACTAGCTTGGTATATACTTGCATTAATTTTATCTTTTCGTTCAATCCAGCTCGATTTTTTAGCACCTGATGGAGATTCTGTTTCGTTAAGTTCAAAGACTTTAGTTGATACCATTCTACTGTTCACGCTCATAGTTAAGTCTCCTATAGCTTCTGAGCTTTCTTTTAATTCTTTCAGGAATATCCACACAATATCCTGCAGATACTCCCGAATTACTTTCATTTGTTAGCCCCTCAACCCCTAGAGTATTAAATCTAAAAGCCATTAAGTCTTTAACTATAGACTCAATATTTAATTTGTTTAACTCTTTTTCAGTTCTGTGTGTAAAGTCTACTATATCAGAAATGGAGTCTTGATAAAGACTTTCTAAATCTGCTAACTCCATTCCTGGTCTTTTTTTCATTTCCTCAATTATTTTGTCTTTATCAAGCATTTCTATCTCCTATTCTTCTTCGTCTTCTTCGTCTTCTTCGTCTTCTTCGTCTTCTTCGTCATTTAGAACTTCAAAGCCTTTTTCTTCCATTTCTTCTACCAATAACTCATCAACATAAGTCTCAGTATTACCTTTTACCATTAAAATTTTACTCATAAATTACCTCCTAAGCTTGTACGTTAAAAGCTATAGCTTTGCTTCTCTTGTTTAAGATGAATACATCTTCAAAAGACTCTTCAAAGTATAAGTATTTACCTTTTGAATGAGCAGAAGGCTCTTCTAATTGTGCGAAAGCATAAGATACTGGAGTTAAAACCGCATAAGGATGAATCATAAACATATTAATTTGTTTTGCTGTTACTCCCGGTTTAGCTCCTTCATCAAAGTTATAAGCCGTTTTCATTAAAGCTGATGGAACAGATTCAATAGTCAACTCATCAATTCTTGAAACATCTCTATTAATTACTCCTGTATTACCATTCAATTCTACAGTTCTCATAATAGACTTTGCGTTTTTAATTAGTTTCTTAACTGTTGGTGTAACATACAAGATTCTTCCTGTTGCTGGTACGTTCGCTTCATCCATTTGTTCCATAAACTTGTCGACAACTTCTAATACATTATCTACTGTTAAAGCTGTTTTATCATCAGAATTGCTTTCTAATGCTAATTTTAATTCATGAATTTTAGAAACTGCATAACAGTCCATTTCAGGAAATTTTTGTTCTTCATTAAACACTTTTGTAGCATTTTGAATAGACATAATAGTATTAGATTGATTAACATCTTGAGGATGTATCATTGTTTCCCATTCTCTATGATTAGTAAGTGTTTTTACTTCCCAGTCATTATCGTGATTTCTTGTAAATCCCGAAATTGTATCTCTGTTTCCTGCTTTTCTACCTTTTGTAGTAATAATTGGAATTTTAATTGTCTTTGCGTCCACAACTTTATAAGTTGAGTTGTTTGGTGTATTATATAAAGCTCCAAAGTGTAATACATTTGGGAAAGCTTGAGCTAAAGCCTTTCCGTATTGTTCTGCATAATTTACTGCTGCCATAATTTAATTCTCCTTTTCATTTTTTATTCTTGTGTTCCTCTAACACCTGTAAATCCAAAATCGAAACCATTTGAGTTTCCTTCGTCTGGATTAGCCGGATTTTGTCCTTGAGCTTCCGGAACAAATAGATCATTATAATTTTCTTTAATGCTTGCAAGCTGTTCATCTAATCCTTTAATCGTTCCATCTTTCTCAATTGTTAGTTTGCTTTTATCAAACTTTCCAGATAAAAGACTTGAATGTTTAGCATTAGCTTTACTTAAAGCTTTTTCGATGGCACTATCTAGAGTCATATTTTTTATTCTGTCTTCATAGTCATTTGTAACAGTTTGTATTCTGTTTTTTAACTCATCAACATCAACACCATCAAAACTTTTTAGCTTCTCTGAAGCTGTCTTATTTTCTGCTGTAAGGTCTGCTATTTGAGTATTTAGACTCTCAATATTTCTGCCATATTCTGCCATTATTGAGTCAATGGCTTCTTGTTCTAATCCTAAACCTTTTAAAAATGTTCTATTCATTTTTTCCCTTTCTCTCTACGCTTTTTACGAGGTTGCTTCTCGTGAGTGCTTATCATTATACAGTCGTAAGCTAACTGAATTTTACATAATAAAAAAGCAGTTTAAAGACTTACTCAGGTCTTGTCACAAGGTAGCGAAATTCCTCGTTGACAATAAAAATTATTTAATTAAACTTAGTAATCTAACTATATCTTTTGGTTGGTGTCCATCCCACATAGGTGCTCTCTTAAGTTCTTTTACATCAAACATATCCCAAAATTCTAAATTATAATGATAGGTATATTGTCCTTCTGGAGTTTCAATCCCACAAATGAACATCCCATCAAACATTGTTCCGTCGTCGTGGAGTTTAGATTTCCAACTTAATTCTGAATGACTATTTAATAATAAACTAAATAATATCATTCTGTGGTAATATAATTCTTCAAAAGTATGATATCCATCTGATACTTGTTTTCTTGATACGCCTTTCAATCTCAAACTATCTAATAATGAATTTATTTTTTGTATTTCTTCTGTCATCGTTTTTCTCCTTATAAATAATAAATAAAAAAGACACTTTTTAGAGTGTCTTTGAAGTTTAGTTATTTAGTTGTTAAGTACGGTATATTTAGAATTAACCGACTTGTTTTATTTTTAGCACGGTATTTTTTGAAAAGACATACTAATATAATTTTTATAAACCATAATTCATTATATATTCAAGTCTTAAAAAACCAAGGTCTGGGCACTTTTTAAAACTACTACTAAGTTCGGTATTTCTTTTTATTTCATATTCCCATCTTTTTTTAGATATTCTTCCGGACTCTACAGATTTTATATTCTGAATACTTTTATAATAATTAATCTTTTCTATTATCTCTTTTTCAGTATATTTTCTACTTTCGATTTCTCCTTTTTGAAGTTTCCTAATTTTATTTTGTAAAATCTTTTTATCCATAAAACTCAACCTCCATGACAGGTCCATTAATACTTAAGATTCTATATTTTTGATTTCTCATCATTAAAAATTCTTTTTCTGATTTGTGCTCAGAATAATTACCTAAATAAAAGCCTTTAGTATCCTTAGGTGCTCTTATTATAATATGGTATCCATCCCCAAAAACATCTAAAATATTTTCATTAATGGAAGTACTTTTATATGCTTTTATTGTATCTGAGTTTCTCCAAGTCTCAAACTCTCTAAAGCCTACCCCTCGGTGGAGCACCAAGTCATCACCTAATGTACTCCTGCTTAGGGCTCTGTCTAATTCTTTTATTTTTTGCGGTGTTTGATTCCATTCAATATCGTCATCATCAAATAATCTATTTTCTAAATATCTATTGATTATACCATAATCGGTTCCTGAATATTCATACAACGCGTTTTGTTCACTTCCTAAAAACTTCTTATTCCACAATTTATCGCTTCGTTTTTGCAATTCTTTTTCTATATCAGAATCTACTTCTTTATATGAAATATTATACCCAATAGTTGCTGAGGTTATTGTATTTTCTTTTTTACTTATATCTTCAAGCAAAGTTTCTCTATTATGAAGCTCATCTACATCTACATACGGTACTAAAACACATCTACAATTAGGATGTCGTGGAAGTATTGGGGCTTTATCTATGTCATGAATTTTATTGTTATGAATTTTGCAAGTGCTTGACGTTCTTTCATCAAGAGTAACTATTTCTTTTACTTTAGATATACCACTATCTTTCATATGAGCTAAATTAATATCGTTCATATGGTACATAGTTTCGGTTCTTATAAGTCTTGCAGAATTAGAAAGACCAGACCCCATACTTTTATTAAGTTCCATTGCTATTTGTGCAGTAGGTTTTCCCGTTAAAATGCCTTTTTTAACCTGAGTATTCAATTCTCTTTCTAACTTTTTAGAGTTTCTCCAAATTCTTTTAGAAAAGTTTGACCCTTTCCACTCGGTCTGCATTAACTTTTTAGCTAGATCCTCGTTGTAATTTATATCAATACCTAAACTCTTTCCTGTCTTTTTTACAACATCTTCTCCCGCATTTAGTATTATCTTGTTTCCTTTATTTTCAATCTTTTCTCCAAGACCTTTTAAAATAGCATTAAAGCCCTTTTCCATTCGCTTTAAATGTTCAGCTTTATAGAACTCAGAACGACTTATAACTCCGTTCTCTTCATACTTTGAAGCTATTCTATATAACTCTTCAAGTATCTCATCTGTTGCTTTTTTATATATCTCAATAAGCTCCTTTTGATATTTTGAAGTATTGTTATAAGTGTTCCATAAATCATTAGCCAACCTTTTTTCCCAATATGAATTATTCTTCATTAGTATCAATCATCCCTACTGTATCAAAAGTCTCTTTAGCGAGTTTTTCTTTTTCATCTTGAATATCACGAACCCACGGATGATTAGCAAGTATTGTATCAGTACTTACTAGTCCTCGTGAGGAATTACAGTTATTTATTATATCCGTCTCATTCATTATCATATCTCGATTAAATACAATCTCTACTTTCTCTCTTTTAATCGCATTATTAGTCTTTTCTAAAAATAGATATATGAAATTTACTAGATTATTAAAACCTCTTGAAAACTCACTCTCAAGTTGATTTGCTTTTAACTCTAAGCTTGAAAATAGAAATAGTAGGGCAACTCCTGAAGGTGCAGCACCGAATCTATCTAGATTCTTATCTACCGCTTGTCCACCTTCTAATATATCTTTTTTTAATTGTTCGTAATGCTCTCGAGCTGCATTTATATCCATCTGCGGATTAAGTGTAGTTACATCACTCTCATCATCTGCATCCAAAACAACCGCTCTTTTTTGATAGATATACTCTAAGAAATCATCTAAGCTATCTCCACTATATCCTTTTAATACAAAAATCAAATTTTTGACTTCTTGTATATAGTTTGCTACTTCTGACCTTGATAAGTCATAATTATCTATTAATGATTTAACAAACTTAATATCAGGAAGCTCTTTTCTGTTGTTTTTAAAAGCTATCCACGGAACTAATCCCCAACCTGTATCAACGTTGTTTAATTTAAAGTGTCCCGTTTTAACTGGATTAATTAATTTTCCATTTTCAAGTCTGTAGTAAGTAACTTCAGTAGGGGTCCACAATTCAACATTTGTTACTGTTTCATATCTTCCAAATCTGTACACTCTCACATTATAGTATCGTATAACATATTCAAGCTCTGTATGAGTGCTATCAGTCCACCCCGGTATTATCTGTTCACTATTTGCTACAAATAACTTAAATTCTCCCTTTTCATTTATGTAAGGGTGTAACCAAGCTATTCCTTTATTACTCGCCTCAAATCCTAAAGACTCTAAATCATAGTTAAAATTATCACCTAGCTTATCTACAATTACATTTGTAGTTTCGTCTGTTTCAGCGTGAATACTTGAGTCTTTAGAAAATAAGTATCCAATTTTTTCATCTACCATACTTTTATAGTTAGCATGTGCTAACTTCGAATTAGCTTGATATGTCTTTTTTATGTCTGATTTAGTTAATATATCATTATCTACCGAATAGTAATTATCTCCAATCCTCATCCACTCTACAGCTTTTGATTGTCTATGCTCAACAATTAGCTTCTCTATTCTCTCTTCGTCTATCGTACTTTTCTCAAATGCTAATTTCATATAGCCTATTCCTTTCTTCATAAAATCCATAACGCCCATTATTTTAAAAACCTCATTCCGTTACCTTTTCCTTTTCTCCAACGTTCAACTCCATACCTTAAAGCAGCCATTGCATCATCAAAAAAAGCAACTGGCTCATCTATATATTCGCCTGTCGCTTCATCTTTTTTCCACTTCCACTGACTAATCTCTTTTATGGTATTTACGCAAGAAGGATCTATAAAAATCTTTCTTTGTTTTAACCAGTCAATTTGTGTTGCTTGATATTTTTTAGTTGTAGTTTTTTCTTTTTTTACTTTTCTCGCTCTATATCCTGCTTTCTTCCACATCTTTATTCTATCAGGCTCTGCAGAATCACAATACATATCCTCATCTTTTGGAATTTTGTCTTCTGCATACTCTATAATCTCTGAAGTATCTTTGTTGTATAAATATATTTCTTTCAAGATGTAAATATCATCATCTTTAAAGCCAAGTAATAATATTGCATTAGCATGATTAAATCCAAAGTCTTGCCCCAATGCTATATCATCATAATCATCTATGTTAGTAGAAATATCACTAGTGGTCCAATTGTTTAATATTAAGCCCCCAATTTCTCCCCAATCACCTTCACCATAGATTCTATATCCGTCAGGATCCACTTCCTTACGTCTTTCCATACGTTCTTTATATGCTTCATCTATGAATCGATTTTGTAGATACGTTGAGTGATGTGTAAGTACGTTCTTATCCACAATATCAAAAAAATGTTTTTTAATCCAATGAGTTTTTGAGACCGGATTAAAAGTAAGTCTAATTTGATAAAACTGTCCCTCCGGAAGCTGACCTCTTAGACGGTCATCAATAATCTCAAAATCTGCTTGAGTAAGCTCTGTTGCTTCTTCAATCCATACATCCGTTAACTTGCCTTTTTTAAAAGTTATAGATTTTAGTTTTTCCCTTTGCCGATCGTCGTTCATCCCTCTGAAAATAATTTGGTTTCCATTAGCCCTACATTCAATTTTAAGAGGACTTTGTATGAATTTGAAGTATTTATCTGCATTGTCTCCAAACATTCGATATATCGCACCTGATAGCTCTGCATAGGTACTATCTCTGTTAGTTATATCCGACTTTCTTATACAAACTAAATTTCTGCCTTTATCTTTTAAAAGTCTTAAGATATAGTTTTGTGCTGTGTCAACAGACTTCCCCGAACCTGCAGAACCTTTCATAACAATGTATCTTTTAGTGGAGAGGTTGACTTCTTTAAAAATAGGGTTTGCTTGTATTCTAATCTCCATAATCTATCTTTACATTTAACTCCATGTCTACATCAGCATCCAACTCTACTTTATCAGTAAATAACCTATATCGCTTGCCAAGTAGTTCTGCAGCTTTTATTCTGTCTTTTGCTCCTACTTCTACATGTCTTGTACTTTGAACACCTTCACCAACACCATACAAGACTTCTTCTTCGTGTTCTCCCCTCATTACAGAGGTTAGATATTGCAACACTTCCTCTTGTTTTGCGATTGCCTTATCTTCTAACTCTTTTAGACGTTCATCTATATAATTCTTAATATTAGTATTTTTTAGTAACTTGTCTGTATTTGTTGCAGCATATTTTTTACTATAACCTGCTTTAATTGCACTTTGTGTAGCATTTCCACTGATGATATATTCATCAGCGAAACATTGTTGTTTTAAAGTTAATTTTTCCATATCATCAGCTCCTTTATTTTAAATTAGCACCTCAAATTCAAAAACGGATATAATTCTATATCCGTTCCTGCTTACAAAATATATTATTTAAAA
>ERZ773037.1091-NODE-1091-length-14278-cov-8.716516_pt1 | contig 14278 bp, 12 predicted proteins | sample MGYA00511466_ERZ773037 | MGnify/ENA primary metagenome ERZ773037 (study PRJEB29015, sample SAMEA2738146) | human oral metagenome | biome: human oral; feature: human-associated habitat; material: saliva | place: China | collected 2202 ... | reverse complement strand
GAGAATGTCGAAACTCCAAAGGAGTCCAATGAATTATGTTTTGGAATTCTAGATGATATTGATTTTAAGGACACAAAACCAAATGGGTTTACCTTTATGGGAGAATACACTAAAGCGAATAATTGGGTTGACTTACTAAGCAAATTTATTGAGCTTGTATACGACTTGAATAGTGATATCTTAATAACATTAGCAAATGAAAATTATAAACTTGATAAAGCAAAGCGTACATATATTACAAATGATCAGCGCATTTTGAGAAGGCCTAAGGAAATTGGAAAGAGTGGAATATTTTATGAAACGAATTTGTCTGCAGAAAATATAATTTCATTCATTAAGAGTCTAATAATATATATGAAATTAGATCCAGAAGATTTCAATGTCTACTTAATGGACTTACCCTTTAATATTAATGATAGAAAAACATGGACAGGAAAGGGAACAAAAGTAGCACAACTGTTTTATTATTTTGTCGAAGATTTAATCGAAAACGATAAAATTGATAAGGAAGAAATAGAAAGACTAAAGACCATAGAATATTCAAAAAAAGTATTCAAAAATACAAGTTATCCTGCTGTTTCAGAAGACAGGAACGCATATATGGGTAGTTCGAAGACTTTTAGATATCGTGCTGTGCCACTGAATTTCAAAGGTGAAGATATCTATATATCGACTCAATTCTTTGATTCGGGTAGAGATTCGATAATTGAATGGTATGAGAGGCATAAATAGAACATCCAAAATAAATAAACTATGATAGGATTGGACATATGCCCTATTTACGGTACTCTTAATTATCGTGTGGGGCCAATGAAATCAAGAGCACTTCAAGTTCAAATGCCTGAGGTGTTTTTTGAATGCTCATTCTCTTTTCTTGTATGTGCCCCTTTTTCTCTTAGGAACACTTTAACTGTACAGGTTATTCCTTAGCGAATATTGAACATATTTCGAAAGTGAATAGGCAACTCTTTTTCTGAATCGACTTAAATTGTTGATTGGTATAGATACTGTAGGTTAGTAAGCAGTTTCCAGTAAAAATTTTCAGTGAATAAGTTAGACAGTTTACTATTATCATAGGGTCTGTTTATGAGTTTAGGACTGCAAAATAATTATATCCTATGGAGTGTTTTTCTTATCAATAGTATAATTTCAAAATAGTATTTTAAATCTCACGTTTATCTGATGCAATTAGCATCTGGATTTATACTATAAAACATGGAATAAATGAGGGAAATATGCTATAATGTCTACTTAACTGATTAAATTGTGGCAATGAGGTATACGAATGGCAAAACTCAATGTTTCTGATGTAATAAAAGATTTAGGCATTTCTAAGTCATATTTATATAAATTAATATATAAAGAAAAAATTTCAATTCCTAGAAGTGATACGGGGAGGTATTTTTGGAATAAAAATACAGTTGAAATTATAAAAACCGTTTTGCATACAGATTGTGTACAAACTAAAGACGACACAGATTTGCTAATATCTAAATTAGGGTTAAAGCAGATATTCATAAACAATAGGCGATATTTAGGAAATAAATATTCATTATCTGATTTTATAAGAAAAACAGTTGATGATAATTGTAAAGGTGTAAATATTGTTATTGACATATTTAGTGGAACCGGTGCAGTTGCAAATATGTTTAAGGATAAAATGCTTATTACGAATGATTTGCTGTACAGTAATTACATTTCAAATTATGCATGGTTTGGATACGAAAAATATTCTAGCAAAAAGATAATCAAGATTATACACAGCTATAATCAGATCACAACAAAAGAAAATAATTATATGCGAGAAAATTTTGCAAACACATTCTTTTCTGCTGATAATTGTAGTAAGATAGGATACATAAGGGAAGATATAGAAATAAAATATAAAAATAAAGAAATAAATTTTAAAGAATACACTATTTTAATTACATCACTACTATATGCAATGGATAAAATTGCAAATACAGTTGGACATTATGACGCATACAGAAAAAATGTCCATTTTGAGAAACCTTTAGTATTAAATGTTTTGCTACCTGAACAAACATTGAATTCCAATAATACTTGTTATAACCTTGATTCAAATGAACTAATAAAAAATATTAAGGGAGATTTGCTGTATTTAGATCCCCCGTATAATTCTAGACAATATTGTGATGCATATCATTTACTTGAAAATGTAGCAAGATGGGAAAAACCAGAAGTTTTTGGTGTTGCTAGAAAAATGGATAGAACGTCACTTAAAAGCGATTATTGTATGATTACAGCGACAAAGGCACTTGAGGAACTTGTTGAAAAGGCAGATACAAAGTATATATTGCTCTCATATAACAATATGTCTGATAAAGGGAATGGTAGATCAAATGCCAAAATATCGGACGAAGATATTATGAGGATTCTTAGTAAAAAAGGAAAAGTTACTATATTTGAATCAGATTATAAGACCTTTTCTACAGGCAAATCGGATATAAAAGATAATAAAGAAAGATTATTTTTGTGTGAAGTTTTTAGGAAAGAAAGAAAGAAAGTGTATATTTCGTGTCCATTTAATTATACTGGTGGTAAATTTAAGTTATTAAAACAGCTACAACCTTTATTTGACGAAAAGGAAGTATTTCTTGATTTATTTGCTGGAGGAGGAAATGTTGGAATAAATTCTTCTTCGACAAAGATTATTTTTAATGATTCAAATGAAAAAATGATAGATTTAATCGAATTTATTAAAGAAACGAATACTGATATTTTGTTAAAACACATAGATGATATTATTGATGAATATGGCTTATCTAACACTGCTTTATATGGATATTCATATTATGATTGCAACAGTATTAGAGGGTTAGCAAAATATAATAAAGAAGGATTTTTAAAGTTGAGGAATGCCTTCAACGCTAAGATTATTACTGGAGAGACAGATTATTTAATGTTATATGTTCTAATGGTGTTCTCTTTTAATAATCAAATTCGTTTCAATAAAAAAGGACTTTTTAACCTCCCGGTAGGGAAGAGAGATTTTAATTCCAAAATGAGAAGTAAACTTGTGTTATTTTCTGAAGAATTAAAGAGTAAAGATGCACAGTTTATGAGAAAGGATTTTAGAGATATCTCGTTAGACGATTTTTCTCGTGAGACTTTCATTTATTGCGACCCTCCTTATTTGATTACAAACGCAACATATAATGAAAATGGAATGTGGACTGAAATAGAAGAAAAAGCTTTGCTTCAATTTCTGGATGCAGCTAATGCAAAGGATTTTAGTTTTGCCTTGTCTAATGTTTTAGTAAGCAAAAATAATAGAAATGAAATTTTATGTAATTGGATAGAAAATAGGGGGTATCACTGCCATTATCTGAATAAAAATTACTCAAATAGCAATTATCACAGGAAAAACAAGAATAGTATATCTGAAGAAGTTTTAATAACAAATTATCCTGTGAATGGGAGGAATCAGTAAATGACTATTAAAAGTATTCCATATCAGAGCTTTTGTTGGGTTATAGGAACTACAAGCTTTAGAACCGCAAAACTAAATTTGAAAATCGAGGCGCAATTATTGCTTCTTGATGAGTTTTATAATGAGGTTATAAAGGAATCAAGCTGGAACTGGAACAATGAATTGCAAGAAAAATATTATGATTTCATGAAAGATAGAGCGTTCCTAACAGGAGAAGCAAAAATAAAAGGCAAAGATGCCAGAGAAAAAACATCAGGATTGGTTGATATTGGTTTAATTACAGAAGATAGATTGATTACGAAAGCAGGAAGAGAACTCCTTAAAATAACAAGCAGCGGGAATTTTGAAACCAATAATGTGTTTAATATTAACAGAGATAGCTTCATCTATCTAAAACAGCTTCTTAAAACAAGTATAGATGTAAGTGGTAATATCGTTAGACCGTTTATTGCAGTTGTAAAGTGCCTTACAGAACTTGAGCATTTAAGTTATGACGAGTTTACTTATTTTATTCCACTAATAAGAGATGACGGAAGCGCAAAACAAATTATTTCGGATATTAAATTATACCGAGAAGGTAAAATTTTGCCGGAAGAAATAATTTATAAGAGGCTTATGCAAATGGAAAACTACAAACTTGCACAAGAAGAATTTATAGACTCTGATGTTGATGAAAATCTAATATGTTTAGTGGGAATGAATCGTAAAAGCAGAAGCTATGACAAGCCGTACTATAAATTATACGAAAATTTAAAGAAAATATTTCTTGATGGCGAAAATATTTATGAATCACTATTAAATTCTGCAAAGAATATAAATCAAAAACCAGGAACATTGTGGAGGAGTTTGCTATTTAAAACAACCAATATTGGTGTTGTAAGAAAAAATGGGGAATCTTCAATTCACAAACAATGCCCATTTTTAAACTGTAAAAATGAAACAGAACTAAAAGAAGTGTTTTTCAAATATTTACATGTTTTTAAAGCGATGGCAACTTTATCTGATTATTTTGATTTAAATAGAAGATACTTTAATATTACAGATACTCTAATTTTTGAAGATCGTATGATTAAGTTAGATATGATTCCAAAGTATTATTTTAAAGAAATTATTGATGTTCTGTATACAGAAACTTTTAGTAGAGATAATAATCTCAGAGCTGATGTCTCACTTGAAACTATATCAGAAGCATTCAAGTTAGATATTAGCAAAGTATACGCAGCTTTAAGTAAAGATTTAGGAATTACAATTAAGAGTCCGGAACAAGCTACAACTTATATAAATGATGAACGATATAGACGATTTAATGCTTTAATTGATAAGAAATTTAATGATACTGTGCTTATAGAGTTATTAAATTGTTTTGAAACACGAGATGATAAGCGAATAGAAGAAATTGTTACGGATGAAGCTGCAATACCAACTATTTTTGAATATGTTTTGGGAATTATATGGTACAAAGTGAGCGAAAGACAAGGAAATATTTTGGACTTCATGAAGTTATCATTAGAGGCCAATTTATTGCCAAAGACCCACGCAGCTGGAGGTTATGCAGACATTATATATGAATATGAAGCGTGCGCCTCTTATCCGAAACATTCATTATTGCTTGAAGCGACCCTTGCAGATGGAAATAATCAAAGAAGAATGGAAATGGAGCCTGTTTCAAGGCATTTAGGCGATTATAGGATTAGATTTAATAATCCGTTTGATTATAGCCTATTTGTAAGCACATACTTGGATAAAAATGTAATCTCAGATTTCAGGTATAGAAAGATAATTCCATATACTAGAGACGAAGAAACTATCACAGGAATGAAGATTATTTCAATGGATACAGATTCGCTTAAGAAAATAATTGAAAATAATGTTAAGTATAAATATTTGTATGAAGTGTTTGATAAATACCATGAGATGCCATTAGATACTGTAGATTGGCATGATGGAATGATAAAAGAGGCTACTGGGGATTATAGAAGTTAATTATAAATGTGGAGGATAAAATGGCAAATAATAATATTATTTTGGAAGAAATACTTAAACAGTATAAAGAAGCGGCATCTGATAGCTCAATTAATGATGATAAAAATTTTGAACATTTTGCAGCAGAACAACTATTAAAAGATGAAAATTTAGATGAAGATGAAATAAGTTTGGGATTAATTGGGGACTCAAACGATAACGGAATAGATGGTTTTTATATTTTATTAGACGGAGAATTTATTGATCAAATTGAGCAAGTTGAAGGCAAATATAAAGAGCTGAAAGTGTATTTTCATCAATATAAGAATAAATATAGAATTGAAGAAGATGTTGTATTGAAATTTAATAATGCATTTAATGACATAATGAACTTTGATAATACCGAACTAAATGGCTGGCATGAAGAACTTAAAGAGAAAATCATACTGTTAAGGAATATCATACTTAAAACTGCAACACATGCATTAAAAATTAAGTTTATCATTAACCATATATCTAAAGCAAATTCTGAAAACATAAAAGATAATGAGTCATATTGGAGCAAGGTTGATAACTTAAAAAAACTTATTAAGAATTCTGGAATAAGTAGGTTAGATGTAGAATATGATTTTATAGGTGGAGAAGAACTGAAAAATTTAAGTTATAGGAAACCAGAATATTCTATAGATTTAGTGTTAAAAGATTCACCTCTAACACTTGAATTTGGTGATAATAACATAGGATATATTGCTTTAGTTGGTTTAAAAAATTATTATAATTTTATCGTGGAGAATGGGAACCTAAAAAGATACATTTTTGACAGCAATGTAAGAGACTATCAAAACAAAACAATAGTTAATAAAGAAATTGAAAATACTATTAAAAACGATTACAACACTGACTTTTGGTGGCTTAATAATGGGATAACAATAATTGCAGGTAAAGATAGTACCCAAATAGGAAAGAAATTGTCACTAAAAAATGTACAGATTGTTAATGGATTACAAACCTCATACTCGATTTATAATTCACTTAAGGATATTAACTTTGATGAATTCGAAGATGATAGAAATTTGTTTGTTAAAATAATAATATGTGATCAAAAGGATATTATTGATAGGATTATAAGAGCTACAAATTCTCAAAATGCCATTCCATCTAGTGTATTGAGAGCAACTGATACAATTCAAAGAGATATTGAACAATTTTTTTTGAGTAAAGGATATTATTACGATAGAAGAAAAAATTACTATAGAAATTTAGGAAAACCTAGAGATAAAATAATATCAATAAATTTATTATCGCAGTGCATAGTATCATTAGTTTTACCTGACAAAAACCCATCAAGAGCTAGATCAAATCCAACTATATTGATAAAAAAAGATGAGGACTACAACAGTGTATTCGGGGGAAAGTATGATTTTCAAGTATATTTAAACTCCGTATTAATTTTTAGAAAAGTTGATAAAGAACTGAAAAAATTAATATCTGATGCAGAATTTATGGCTGATAATAAGCTTGAAAAAATTATCAAACTTTTTAAGTTTCATATTTCAAGAGTGTTAATAAGTGAAATTATTGAAAAAGGAACTCCTGTAGCAAATGATTTAGATGATGAAAAAATTATAGAAAAAATAGATACAAATATTGTACAAAAATCTATATTTACATTGAAAGAAATTATTGATGAATACGAGCAAATAAATTCACAATCAATCGATAATATATCAAAACAGACGGAGTTTAGTAAATATATAAACAAAAAACTAAATGAAAAATTTAAAGCTAAACAAAAGTGTTAATTTTGTGCTTGCAATATGCTTGCAAAAAATCAGATAAACAGAAATAAACTAGATAATAAGGCTAAATCCGATAACAAAAACCTTGATTTTATGCCACTTATACAAAACAACATCAATGGACATATTGAGTGGGAGTAGAAAACGGGCGTGAGGCCGATTTCTACGTCTACACAGCGAGGTCGAGATCCGCTCTGTGGAGCGATGAGTGAGCTGTAGGTAGCCCCTCAGCAAGGGTCAGGAGACGAAAGCGAGTGTAGGGCACGAAGCTTGAATCCCTGAGCTACTGCGAGTGGGAGATAGGGTGCTGATTTAGTGACAGCATTACGACTACCAAGCAAACTCGAGCGCTGCTCTGCAGTGCGATGAGTGAGGTGCTGGTAACCAAATTTTCAGTAAGAGGTTAAATATTTAGAAAGATAAGGAACCTTAGTAGAGATGAACTATATAAATATTGTAGTACGATAATTAAGGATTTAGATAATTTCATGGGGTTGAAACCTTGAGAATGTGATATAAATATTTGTCAAAATATAAATGATTTTTTAACAAGGAGATAAAATGGAAAACTCAATCTTAGAAAAGGGTATAAATAACCTTTATCACTTTACAGATGTCGGAAATCTTGAAAATATATTTAAGCATGGTGTTGTTCCTCGTTCTACTTTAGATGAAGAAAATATAGAATATATATATAATGATGAATATAGATATGACAACTGTAAAAATGCAGTATGTATATCAATAGAATTTCCAAATTATAAAATGTTTTATAAATTGAGAAAGGATTATGAAGATAGAGAGTGGGTAGTGTTGGAGATAGATAAAAGAGTATTGCTTGATTATGACTGTGCGTATTGTTGGTTAAATGCTGGTGACCATTCAATGTATAGTTGCTCAATAGAAGAAAGAAAATAGAAAGCTGCATTTCTTGAATTGTTCAAAGATAGAGATGGTTATCCAAAACGAGAAAAGACAAATTTACCTTGTAATTATCCGACACACCCACAAGCGGAAGTTCTGGTCTTTGGTACAATAAAACCCCAATATATTAAAAAGGTATTTTTTGATAAGAAAATTATATTGGAAAAATATAAAAAAAAGATTTCAGATGATACACCATTTGAATTAGATGTAAGTAAATTCGGACCTCGTGAAGATTATGGATATTGGCAGAATAAGGAGATTTTAAATGGCAATTAGACCAGTTTTTGTGGTATCTACAGATAAAAAATTTGTCAAAAAAGAAAATATTGAGTTTAAATTTTTTAATGGCTTCTCTGCCGTACAAAAAAAAAGAAGTATTAATAACTTACATTATGAGTATTTACGTAATAATAAAGGGAAAAAGATACTCGAGATTTCAAGTAAATCAGATAATGATATTGGGTTAAAACTAAGTGCTTTTAATTTAATGATAAAAACAAAAAATGGTAAAGAATTTTCAGTTGAATCAGCTTTTCAATCAAGTAAAGTATTTGAAAACGGCGGACCTTATAAAGATTTACTTTATAAACCCTCAAAAAAATCAAAATTAGATTCGCGTTTAAAAAATAGTGGGAGAATAATAAAATTTAAATTTAATGAGCAATTTTATGAAACAGAACCTAAAACATTTTTTTATAACTGGTTATATATAAATGCACTGAATTTGCATGATGATTTGACAGATGAATTAATCAAGTTCGATGCTTTTACAGATATAGAATTTAATCCTACAAAATCAATAAATTGTCAAGCAGAAGCTGCGGCAATTTATGTGTCACTTAGAAAACAAAATTTGATAAAAGATGCACTGGCAAACAGTGATAGCTTTAAAAAAATTGTTTATCAACTAGATAGTTATGAAGCTGAGCAAATGAATTTTTTTGATTAACATGTTAACTTATAAAAACTATGCTGTTTAAACTTATATACCTAGATATATTCGAAGTTTAATATTTGACGAGGTTGAAATGAGATTTACAATTGAAACGATAAAGCCACATACAATTAATAAAATCGAAATCATTAATAATTATGTTGATGGGTGGGCTCGTAAAATTCTCGGATTTGATGGTAAAAATGGTAAGTTGGGCTCGAAAGGTATTATATATATAGATTGCATGAGTAATGCTGGAATGTATTTAGACATTGAAGGCAATGAAGTCAAAGGCACTGCTATTAGGGTTGCTAAAACTTTGCAGACAATTATAGAAAATTACCCAGGCAAAGAAGTTGTACTGTTTTTCAATGATTATGATTGTAAAAAGATTGAAGCACTAAAGCATTATTTATGTGAGTATAAAATTGAAACTGATAATAAAAATAGGTTTAAAATTTATTTTAACTGTATAGATCGAGATGAATTTTTAATTAAAGTGGACAAAATTATAAAAAATAATTTTGATGGGTATAATACGTTACTTATATATGATCCATATGAAGCAACTCTGAATTGGAGTGCTATAGCCCCATTTATAAATAGATGGGGAGAAGTGATTATTAATCACATGGTTAGTGATACGACAAGAGGAGCGAAGCAAGCAAGAAAAACTGAGGTAAAACAGAAGTATCAGGAAACCTATCAAAGAGAGATTGAAGAAATTATTAAAGTAGGAACAGATAAATCTAAATTAGAAAAAATTGTTTTAGATATAATAAAAAATATTGCCGATCCTAATTATAGCACTTACTTGGCTTCATTTCCGTTCTTCTCTAGAAAAAATGGGTTAATATATAATTTGATATTTTGCACCCACCATGTTGAAGGAATTAAGCTATTTAAGCAAAAAGCATGGAATGCGTTTGGGAACCGATCATCAACGAAAAAGTGTTGTAATAACAATGGACAGCTTCACTTTGAACTTCAAAATGAAAAACCTAGAATTGTTGAGATAGACGAACATGACGAAGATTGCTATTATATTAAAGATGTAGCTGATTACATATTTAATAAATACAGAGAAAGAGCCGGTGTGAGCATGAACGAAGTTTATAGTGATCTGGATGTGCACCCAGTCTTTCCGACTGATGGATACAAAAGAGAAATAAAAAGGGAACTTAAAGAAAGGTATGGTGTAGAAATCAAACGTGATAACACTTTGATTTTTAATAATAATGGCAACAAGTAAAATAGAATGGACAGAAGAAACTTGGAATCCGATTACAGGATGTAGTAAATGTTCCGAAGGATGTAAAAATTGTTATGCTGAAAAATTTGCTAAGCGCCTTCACGCAATGGGAAATATTAGATACAAAAATGCCTTTGATGTTACAATACATAGGGATATATTTGAGCGTCCACTGAAGTGGAAGAAATCAAAAATGATTTTTGTTAATTCAATGTCTGATCTATTCCATGAAAAAATCCCTACAAAAGATATATTATCGATTTTTGATATAATGAACAAAGCTTCTTGGCATACATTTCAAATCCTTACAAAACGCCCAGAACGATTAATAGAACTAAATGATAAAATAAATTGGACAGATAATATTTGGATGGGCGTATCAATAGAGAATAGGGATACGATAGAGCGATGCGAACTACTAAAAAAATCTGGAGCAATGATTAAATTTATTTCTGCAGAACCATTGCTTGAATCTATAAATAATATAAGTCTGGTAGGAATAGACTGGATTATAGTTGGTGGGGAGTCAGGACCTGGAAGTAGACCACTTGAAAAAGAGTGGGTAATCGAATTAAAAAATAAGTCGGAAGAATCAGGAACTGCTTTTTTCTTTAAACAGTGGGGGGGAGCGAGAAAAAAGATAAAAGGCAGTTTGCTCGATGGGCGTGAGTATAAAGCTTATCCAAAGTTTAAAAAATAATCTTTAAAAATAGAACTGGCACGAATATTTAGACAAAAGACGGTGTTCTATATCATCGTTTTGTTACCAATAAATTGATACTTTAAATTATCGTGTGGGTACCAAAGAAATCAAGAGCACTTCAAGCTCAAATGCCTGAAGTGCTTTTTGAATGCTCACTCTCTAATTTTCTTGTATGTATCTCTTTTTCTCTTAGGAACACTTTCACTGTACAGGCTATTGTTTAGGGAATATTGAACATCTTTCGAAAGCAATAGATAACTCTCTTTCTAAAGCGCTGAAAATTACTAATTCCTCTAGATACTGCCAGATAAGTACGCAGTTTTCCGTTAACATTTTCAGTGAATGAGTTAGATAGTTTCCTATCATCATAGGGTCTAAGATATGAGTTTAAGATTTCATCCCTCCAGTTAATGAGTATCTCTGTAAACTCCTTAAACTGCCTAATTCCGGATGTTTTAAAGGCTTTAAGTATATCATCATAAAGGTTAGTAGCTTCATCATATAAGCAGTCTTTATTCATATTTCGATAAAGCTCTTTAAGACTATATGCTTTAGATAATTCAGGAAAAGTCTTGAATATCATTTCTCTTAAATCTCTCCTGTTATGGAGGGATTTTTAGCACCCACACGATAATTTAGAGTGCCTAAAAAAGAACACTAATTCCCAAAATCCTATTTACCCAAAGTAAATAGGATTTTTTATGCTATAATCTCCCTAAGGATACCACCACTAAACCCCAAATAATAGATAAACGAATTTTGTAGAACAATGGAGCCACTATGACCCCAAACCCAAAAACCACGCAGCAACCAAGCACTCCAAAAACCGCATCCACAACAACAAACGCGCAACAACTTAAACCCTACCAAATCCTAAGCGGAGCGCAGCTAAAATACATCGCATTTATCTCGATGCTGATAGACCATACAAATAACGCACTAATCACGCCCATGCTAAACGGCAAAGGCGCGCTGCTATACATATCGAACGCATTTTCCATAATCGGAAGAATCGCCTTCCCAATCTTTATGTTTTTCCTTATAGAAGGCTTCTTTAAGACGCGAAATCGCAAGAAATACCTCGCAAGCCTTTTGATCTTCGGACTTATCTCTGAAGTCCCATTTGATATGTTCGTCTCGAGGACCTTCTTTGAGCCAAACTGGAACAACATGATGTTTACACTAGCCCTGTGCCTAGGCGTAATCTGGCTAATCGATAGCCTAAGAGCAAAACTAAAAAGCACGCTGCTTTGGTTCATAACAAGCCTGCCAATTCTAGGAATTTCATGCTTCATAGCAACCTGGCTAAGCCTAGACTACGACTATCACGCAGTACTCGTCGCATACATATTCTATATATTCCGCAAAAAGCCAGTCATCGGAGCAGGACTCGGATATATCTCAATCATCAAAGAACTCTGGTCCTTCCTCGGCTTCGGACTGACACTGACATATAACGGGGAGAGGGGAAGGCAGTACAAATGGCTAAACTACGCCTTCTATCCAGTCCACCTACTTATACTAGGAATCCTAAGGTTCTACCTAAACATCTAATCAAAATAAAAACGCCTGCCAAAGTCAAAGCCAAGGTCAAGGCCGAAGGCAAATCAAAGGCAAAGCAAGGCATCACGCGCATACAAGGAGAGACCAACTATGAAAAGCATCGGAGCAGAAACACTAAAAACCATAGCAAAGGGCATGAACGCCGGATACATCTACGTGGATAAGGATGGGATCATCGGTGATTTCAGCGAGCTCGCCAAGGAAATACTAGGTATCAAAACCCTCGGACACCAAAAGCATGACGCAGGCCAAATCGAGCCAGGCGACATAGTCATTTTCGCAGATAACGACCTTGGAAACGATGACATGATGAGACCAGAGGACCTCGAGTGCCTAAACATCAAAGACAAGGGAATCAGCCAAGGCTATATAGTACTAGTCATAGGACGCTACAATGATAAGTCATCAAAGCCAGTCTACAAGACTTTCGGAGCCTACGTTCCAGAACCGCTAATCACCCTCCAAACAAAGCTAGACAGCCTCGAAATCTCAGTCTCCCTAGACTGCGAAAGCAGAAATATAAAAATCACAGCCTCTGGCGAATCCTACTGCATGGACTACCTCGAAAGCGTAGGACATCTAGTAGTACTAGACGGAAAAACCAAGGAAGTCAAATTCTTTCAGGCCAAGGGCTACGGCTATAGAGGAGAAGAAGCAGGAGAACTTCTCAGAGGAAAGAGTTACCAAGCAAAGAACCTTAATGACGAAAACAGCGAGCTCGTCCCAACAGTAGGAATGAGCGCAAGACGCGTGCTGAGAGGCGAGGAATTCCAAGAAGAACTAGAAGCACTCCTAAACTCAGAAGACGGAACCGAAATCCAAAAGGTGCTTGAGATATATAGACGCTGGATGCTAGTCAAAATGATTCGTATTAAGAAGGGAACAAAAGACGACGGCGTATATATCTTCATACGCGATAGAGAGCTTGCCCAAAAGGCAGCAAAAGCAGGCGCAGTCCTAAAAGAAAAGATAGAAAACGCATCAAGACTCACAGCATATAGGGACGAAATGCAGGAGATAGAATTCCTAAAAAACATAGTAGGAAACTCCATCAAAATGCAAAAGGTCAAGCAGCTAGCATACAAGGCAGCAAATACAAGATTTAACGTAATCATCACAGGAGAATCAGGCACAGGTAAAACCAAGCTAGCACGCGAGATCCACAGCATCAAGGGTGAAAACACACCATTCGTAACAGTAGCTTGCAATGCCATCGCCCCAAGCCTCATAGAATCAGAGCTCTTCGGCTATGTTCCAGGAGCATTTACAGGTGCCGATGCAAAGGGCAAAAAAGGCTTTTTCGAAGAGGCAAACGGCGGAACAATATTCCTAGATGAGATAGGAGAAATCCCGCCAGAAATGCAGATAAAGCTTCTGAACGTCCTTCAGGACAAGAGGATATATCGCGTCGGCTCAACAAAGCCAATAGACATCGATGTCAGAGTAATCACAGCCTCAAATAGAGACCTCGAAGAAGAAGTAAAGAAGGGAAGCTTCAGGCAAGATCTGTACTACAGAATAAATGTTTTCCCAATCGCTCTACCACCACTACGCGAGCGCAAAAAAGACCTTAGCCTCCTTGCAGAATCCATACTCAAAAACCTCCTATCAGCCTACGGCATGGACGAAAAGAAATTCTCGCAGGAAGCCATGGACCTCATCACAGCCTACGACTGGCCAGGAA
>ERZ773037.1090-NODE-1090-length-14279-cov-5.365439_pt1 | contig 14279 bp, 5 predicted proteins | sample MGYA00511466_ERZ773037 | MGnify/ENA primary metagenome ERZ773037 (study PRJEB29015, sample SAMEA2738146) | human oral metagenome | biome: human oral; feature: human-associated habitat; material: saliva | place: China | collected 2202 ... | reverse complement strand
TCTCTGTCGTCCTCTTCGATGAGGTCGAGAAGGCTCACCCGGATATCTTCAACTCCCTGTTGCAGATTCTGGAAGAAGGCCGCCTGACCGATTCGCAGGGCCGCAAGGTTGACTTCAAGAACACGGTCATCATCATGACGACGAACCTGGGTACGCGCGATATCAATAAGGGCGTGCTCACGGGCTTCCAGTCCAGCGAGAACATCACTCACGATTACTCGCGCATGAAGGCCAAGGTGAACGAAGAGCTCAAGCAGCATTTCCGCCCCGAGTTCCTCAACCGTGTGGACGAGGTCGTTGTCTTCCCGCCGCTCGATAAGGAGCAGATCAAGCAGATCGTGGATCTGATGATTGCCAACCTTGCCAAGCGCATGGAGGCTCAGGATATGAAGCTCCAGATCACCGACGAGGCGCGCGAGCTGCTTGCGGACCGCGGTTTCGATCCGGTTCTGGGTGCTCGTCCGCTGCGTCGCGCGATTCAGCGCGATATCGAAGATGCGCTTTCCGAGCGTATTCTCTTCGGCGATATCCTTCCGGGACAGGTTGTCACTGTCGGCGTGAAGGGAGAAGGCGCAGAACGCGAGTTCACCTTCAACGGTCAGTAAGACCGATAGCGGTGGGCCTCCCTGGGTAATTCCTTGAGTTCGCCGTGACTTGTTGTACGAGGCCGGGCGGGGGTCTGCGAGAATTGTTGCGCAGGCCCCCGCCCGGTTTGTGTTCGATTCAAACTGAGATATTCAGTACATACATGAATGTAATTTGTAGGATTTTTTCCGCGAAATATTGCGGAAAAGGTGAAAATAGTTAATGTGATGTTTGACTTGAGTTCTTCAAATGAGGGCGCCTCGTGGGACACTAAAAGATGCCAAATAGAAGAATAAATTCCCCTATCCATCAGCAAGAGTGGTGAAAAATATATGAAGCAGCAGCATGGTGCACCAGCATCGCGCGTTTATCGACGCCGTCTACCGGCTGCGTTGGTTGCTGCTTTTACCGTTACCGTCTCGACTCTTGCCATCCTTCACCAGGGTGTCACGACCGCTGAAGTCGATGTCGATGATGGCGGCATTTGGGTGACAAACTCTTCGAAACGACTTGTTGGTCACCTGAACTATGATTCCCGGATCCTTGACGGTGCCCTGCGCACAAAAACAACCGAATTTGATATCGGCCAATCGGGTAATGACGTCAGCTTGACGGATAAAACAAGTCACTCGGTTGCTCCCATTGACGTTGCTCAGGTTTCTGTAGGCGCAGCGACTTCGCTACCCGAAAATGCGAAGGTAGTTCAGGGTGGATCACGACTTGCTGTCATGGATGCTTCCCAAGGCCAGGTTTGGCTCGCTCAAGTGGCCAGCCCTTCCGGTACTGCCTATACCGACGAGGGCGCGCTGGCAAGCGATATGGAACAGGGAGCTGTTGCCGTTTCCCAGAAGGGCACTCTTTTTGCGATTTCAGCCCAAGGTGGCCGTCGTATTACCGTCACCCGCGAAGGTCAATTGGACCGCCTGAAATCGCAGGATGTTGAGGGTCTTTCTGGGAACGCTGAACTGGTGATGACTGCGGTGGGCGAGCAGCCCGTTGCTTTGGACCAGCGAAATCGTGTTCTGGTTCTTCCCGATGGAAAGCTTCGCAACCTTGCCGATGATGGCATCAGTGGAAACATCACCCTGCAAGAATCTGGTCCCGAATCGTCTTCTGTGCTTCTTGCAACAGACCGCGAGTTGATTTCCATCCCTCTCAAGGGCGGAGCAGCCACGAAGATTCCGGCTTCAAATGATGGTGCATCGGGTACGCCTTCGCGCCCCGTCTTCCATAAGGGGTGTGCCTACGCCGCGTGGTCAAAATCCGGTGCATACCTGCGAAACTGCACTGATCCCAGCCTCAACAAACAGATGACAGTTGACTCATTGAAGTCAGCTCAATCAATTGTTTTCAGAACAAACCGCACTCGAATTGTTCTCAATGACACCACTTCGGGATCGGTATGGATGCCCGAACACAACATGGTCTTGATGAACGACTGGGATCAGATCGAGTCTCAGCTTGAAAAGAAGGAAAAGCAAGAGGACTCTCCTCAGGTCACGGATCAGATTGCAGACCCAGAGCGAAAAGAGCAGAACACTCCTCCCGACGCGGTTGATGACGACTTCGGTATTCGCCCCGGTCGAACCACTACGCTTCCGGTCCTCAACAATGATTCTGACGCGGATGGAGACGTCCTTACCGCTCGTCCAGTCACCGACCCGCAGTTTGGGAAGGTCACGCGTACCCGCGGTGGCCGAGCCCTTCAAATTACGGATGTTCCCGATAATCAGACCGGTAGCACGTCCTTTACTTATGAGGCATCCGACGGTAAAGCGGTTGCCACCGCTCGCGTGAATGTGACCGTCCACCCGTGGGACATGAACTCTGGTCCGAAGCAGCTCCGCGATCCCGGTGTCACTCTGGGCAACCGCGCTCAAATCGAGTACAACGTGTTGACTGACTGGCAAGACCCAGATGGTGACCCCATCTTCTTGGCGAATGCTCATGCGCCAGAAGGTATTGAACTTCAGTTCCGCGAGGAAGGAACCCTTCAAATCCGAGATCTCGGTGCGAGCGTGGGTGCGCACACGATCACCCTTGAGGTCTCAGACGGCCGTCAGAGTACCACTGGCACCCTCACTGTTAATGTTCAGAACCCCGGAAACTTGCCTCCCGTAGCGAACGCAGACTTCTACGTCGCGCGTGCTGGTGAAGTAGCGACAATTTCCCCGCTAGCAAATGACACTGACCCCAACGGAGACAACCTGTCCCTGGTTGCTCTTTCAGTTGCGCCCGCGGGAAGCCAAATTACACCCGATCTTGAACTGGGAACGGTAAATTTCGTTGCCCAAGCTCCGGGTTCCTACCAATTCACCTATACCGTTTCCGACGGTCCTTCGACCGCTCTGGGTGTTATTCGCGTTGACGTTGTCGAGGCCGATCAGCAGGCAGTTCCCGTCGCTGAGGATGACCTCGCCGTCCTGCCCGCAGGCGGCTCTGCACTGGTTGCGCCCCTGAATAACGACTCAGATCCCGCGGGTGGCGTGCTGGTCGTCCAAAGAATTGAAGTCCCTGCAAATCTCGGCGTGGAAGTGACGCTGGTCGACCGCCATCTGTTGCGCATTACTGCCCCCGGCGGCCTCGAGAGCTCAGTGTCTTTCGACTACGTCGTCTCCAATGGTACGAATACTGCTAAGGCGCGAATAACCGTCGTTCCAACTAGCGCACAGGACACGAAGCAGCCTCCCGAGTTGCAGCCAGACCGCACGCGCGTACGTGTCGGAGATATCGCCTCGGTCTCAGTGCTTGCCAATGATCGTTCTCCCTCTGGTTTGACCTTGAAGGTCGACCAGAACCTCCAATTCACCCCGAACGAGGCCGTGGGCACCCCCTTTGTGACGGGTAATTTGGTCCGTCTTGAGGCGGGGGATACTCCAGGTGTCATGCATGTTGCCTACACGGTGCGTGACAGTGCGGGGAACATGGCCACCTCGACCGTGACTTTTGAGGTTCTTCCCAAGAGCGGAACCAATGCACAGCCGCAGCCGAAGGCACTGACTGCCTGGGCTGTGAGCGGTGAAACGACCCGTATTCCGGTGCCTTTGAATGGCATTGATCCCGACGGTGACTCGGTCACGCTGGTTGGTATCGAACAATCCCCGACCAAGGGCACTGTCGAGCTCGGCGTGGACTGGCTGGAATACACCCCGGCGCCCAATACGACGGGTACCGATGTCTTTACCTACATCGTTGAGGATCGTCAGGGGAAGCAAGCATCTGCGCGTGTGCGCGTGGGTATTGCCCCGCCTGCAACAGTCAATCAACCTCCGACGGCGGTTCCAGATACCGTTCTGACCCGTCCGAACAGGCAACTGGGTGTCGCAGTGCTCCAAAACGATATTGATCCCGACGGCGATCCAATCTCGATTGTCCCCGGTTCTCTTCAGACTGCGACCGCTGAACTGAAGCCGGAAATTCGTGGAAATTCCATTGTTTTAACGACCCCCGCGCAGGATGGTTCCTATCTGGTGTCCTATGAGGTCACCGATAACCGCGGTGGTACTTCACGTGGAACATTGACAATCAACGTCGCAAATGACGCGCTGCTCCAAGCTCCCATCGCGCGCGATGATGTTGTTGCGGCCTCGCAGTTGCCAGCAAAGGGCGGCACTGTGAAGGTCCCGGTTTTGGCGAATGATGAAGACCCGGATGGCGATGTCAACAACCTGCGTGTGTCCACGAAGGCCGCAGGTGTCGAAGTGAACGGTTCCGACTTGATCATCACTCCTCAAGAAGAGCGCATGATGATCGTCTACACGGTTACTGATGCCGACGGTTTGATCTCCTCGGCAGTTGTTTCCGTACCTGGACTTCAGCACAACCAGCCGACAATCGATACCACGAAGGTTCCCGTCAAGGTGCGCGCCGGTGAAGACGTCACCCTCGATATTTCCGACTACGTCATCGTTCGTGAAGGACGCAGTCCGCGTATCACCAATGCCGCAACACTTCGTCCTTCTGCCGGCATCGATCAGGGAATGACCTTGAGCGATGAGCGGCATGTGAGCTTCCACGTGAATTCAGAGTGGTCAGGGAAGTCGTCCTTCTCCTTCGAAGTCTCTGATGGAGCTGCGGGCGATGACTCAGCGCTTACTGCGACCTTGACTCTGCCCCTGAAGGTAGAAGCCACGCAAAATCAGCCGGTTTCCTTTATTCCTACCGCGATTAGGGTGGCTGCCGGAGAGGAAGCAACCGCCGTTGACCTCGCGCAGATGGTACGTGACCCAGAAGGTGCAGACCCAGCGAGCTTTAAGTACGACATTTCGAATCTTCCCGAAGGCGTTGCAATCAGCCTCGACGGACATATCCTGCGAGTCCGAGCTGATGTTGACCGTCCAAAGGGTTCTGTCGGTTCGGTAACCGTCAGCGTTGATGACGGTGCGGGTGCAGTAAGCGGTCAGATTCCGATCACTGTTGTCGCATCTACCCGACCACTGATTCAGGTCTCGGATGCGCTTTTGGAAGCAGCACGTTCGGGTGGTCTCGAGGTCGTTGATTTGACGCGCTACACGATCAATCCCTTCCCTGAGACGCCAATCCGCATTGTTGGGGCTTCTATTCAGATCGGTGAAGGAACCGTTGACCCCCAGGGAACGAACCTTAATATCACTCCTGCGGTTGGTTTCCGTGGACAGATGACCGTTCGCTACCGCCTGATGGATGCAACGGGCGACCCTGATCGTATCGTTGAAGGCAAGGTGCGTTTGGTGGTCCGTGACCGCCCCGATGCTCCGACAAATGTCTCACTGACGGCGACCGGCCCGGGCACCGCGCTGGTGACCTTCCAGGCGGGTGCTGATAACGGTGCAACCATTACCGGTTTCACTGCGACAGACCGAGCAACAGGTCGTAGCTACGCCTGCCAGTCAGGCTCGTGTGAACTGAGCGGTCTTGAGAACGGTCTGCGTCACTCCTTCACCGTTGTTGCGCATAACGCGGTCGGTGCTTCAGATCCTTCGGCACCCTCTCCCGAGGTCCTCATCGATATGCGTCCCGAAGCGCCCCTGGCGCCTACAGTTGAGCCCGAAAATGGTGCAATTGTCGTGAAATGGACGCCTCCGACCAACCAGGGTTCCGCGATCAAGAACTACACGCTTTACGTGTACGAAAACGGCGGTGCACGTCAGATTGAGGTCCCAGGCAACGTCACTGAATGGCGCGTCGATGGATTGCGTAACGGCCAGACTTACTCTGTCGCGATCTCTGCGAAGAACGGTGCAGAAGAACCTTCACCGACCTCGCAGAACTCCGCGAAGGTGACACCCTTCGGTCCTCCGGATCGCACCGATGGAGTCCGCGTCGAAAACATTGGCGGACAGGGCAATACCGGACGCGTTCGTTTCACGTGGACAACACCGCGTACAAATGGCGCGGAAATTACTCGCTACACCATTGATGTCAACGGTCGTACCGTTGGCGAAGTTGGTGGGGATCGCAATGACTACGTTACCGATCTTCCCGTGGGTGAGAACTACCGTGTGAAGATTCGCGCGTACAACTGGAAGAACGACAGTTCAGAATCTGAAGATGTCGCCTTCCAGGTCTTCACCTCGCCGCTCAACCCGAATGTGGGTTCTTTCTCCTCGACACCGACTGGTAACCACGGTATGACGAAGGTCAGTGGCCTCTCCGTCAATCCTGGACAGGGCTTCAATAGCCGTAACCTCCACCTCGAGTGGTCACACAGCGCTGGAGGCCCTTGGAACTCCGTGACCAGCGGTGAAATCATCAATATTGGTTCCGATGGAGATGTCCAGATCTTCATTCGCCAAGTTGGCAACGTCAATGGTCAAGAGGTGGCTGGTGGCGCGGTTCCTGTGACCGCGAAGGCGCTTTCTGCCCCCACGAAGCCGAGCTTCACAGTCGCGGTTCACGAAGGAAGCGTGACAGTGAGCTGGAATGCGAACCCGCCAGCTGGATATCTTGCACCCGATCAAGTTTTGGTCTGGCAAAGGGTCGGTGGCGTTGAGACAGAAGTTCCTCAGGGAGCAGTTCTCAATGGCAGCACAACAATTACCGCATCCGCTGGTTCGGCAATTGAGGTCGGCGTGGGTGCCCGTAACTCGCTTGGAACGACGTGGGGTAACTTGGCTGGAACCGGAACCGACACCGCGAAGATCAACGTGATCGGTGGTTTCGGCGGCACGACAAGCCAGTGCACAAGTGCAAACGCGCGTGGCGCGGATGTCAACGAGTGCCAGATGGTTTATCTGACGCTTCCCTCGACCTGGGCCAGCGATGCGCTCCCCATGAAGTGCACGATGTGGGATGATTTCTCGCAGTCCAATTGGACCTTCACACCTCGTGGTTCGGCAGGGGCCTCTGTAGAAACCGGTGTGCGACTGAGTAAGGCCAACTCGGGTAACCTCCCCATTTTGCTGCATCGTATTAACTGTTCGGTGGGGCGGTAAATGATGATTCGCCCACGTCACGCAACCGGATCCCCGACATACGATGAGAGCTTCGGGCTCACCGCCCAAAGACCTCAGCTCATCCGAAATAATCACCTCAGAACTGAACACTTACTACCGACAGATGAATGGAGTCCCTCCCATGGCGCTTAGCTCGCAAGATGCCCAGCGTTTCGCCGAAACCTTCGCCGGTTTGGTCGGCGGTATCTCCCAGGCGCTGCTGGACAAAGAACCGGTTATTCGCCTGGCTCTGACGACTATGTTCGCCGGGGGACACCTTCTTCTTGAAGATGCTCCCGGTACGGGAAAGACCGCTCTCGCCCGCGCGATCGCAGCAACAATTGCTGGCACGCACTCTCGTATTCAGTTCACCCCCGATATGCTCCCTGCTGATATTACGGGCGTGAATGTCTACGACCAGAAGAACAACGAGTGGCACTTCCGTTCCGGTCCGATCTTCGCCTCGATCGTTCTTGCCGATGAAATCAACCGTGCATCGCCGAAGACCCAGTCCGCTCTCCTTGAGGTTATGGAAGAAGCACAGGTGACGGTTGACGGTGTCACCCATGCCGCGCCTCGTCCCTTCATGGTTATTGCAACGCAGAACCCGGTGGAACAGGCTGGAACCTACCCGCTGCCTGAAGCGCAGCTCGACCGCTTCTTGATGAAGGCCTCGGTCGGCTACCCTTCGCGCGCGGCAATGGCTGAAATCCTTGATGGCTCCGCAGCCCCCGACCGTTCCAAGCGCCTCAAGCCGCTTCTTGAGAGCGGACAGGTGGTTCGCCTTTCTGAACTCGCCGCGCAGACGCACACTGAGCGCGCAGTGTTGGAATATGTTGCAGCTCTTGCCGAGGCCACGCGCGACGATGATTCCGCTACCTTGGGTGTGTCGACCCGTGGCGCTATCGGCATGGTTCGCTGTGCACGAGTATGGGCCGCAGCCCAGGGCCGTCACTTCGTGCTTCCCGATGACATCAAGGCCTTGGCAGCTCCCGTGTGGGCACACCGAATTGTTGTTGATCCCGACGCAGCCTTCTCCGGTGCAACTGCTCAAGGCGTTATTGCGCGTGCACTTTCCTCTGTTCCCGCCCCGGCGGTGAGCGCCTAAACATGCGCATCAAGGAAGTCCAAGGCGTGAAGGTGGGTGATCGTGGCTAAGCATTCGGCTCCGAAAGCTCCTGCCGCCCCGCGCACCTCAGGTTCGCGCCGCGGCGCAAAACATCCCGGAGGAGACCACCTTGTAAGCGGAAAACGTCGTCAAGGAAAACGCTCCTCCGCCAAACAAGGCGCAAGCTCAAAGGATGCGCGCGCACGCTCGGCAAAGAGCTCAGTCTTCGCCTCGGCGCGCGCGAATGTGAAGGCAAGCTTGGGTGGACTCCGCCAGGGAATCTCGCGTTTCGCGCAATCTTTGGGGACCGCGCCGGGTGTGAAATACCTGCGTCATGCGGCTCGCTCGGTGACCTCGGTTGGCTGGGTTGTGCTCTTCTCAGCACTCATCGCAGCCATCGTGTCTCGCGCTTTTGGTTGGGTCGAAGCCTTCTTCGTCGCCTGCGCATGTCTTCTTGCCTTCCTCATCGCCGTTGTGTGGGTGATTGTTCCTTCCCCTCACAAGGTTTCAGTGCGACTTCCGCGTCAGCGCATTGTTGCTGGCCAAACCGCCGTTGGCGAGATCACCGCTGAAAATATGTCGGATCGCCGCGCGCGCTCCGGTCTCATCGAACTTCCAATTGCTTCATCTGCACTTCAGTTCTTGGTTCCTCCTCTTCCGGGAAAGGGAGTCTGGAGTGAAGTGTTCTCTGTCGTGACCCATCGCCGAGGCCTGGTGACCGTTGGCCCCGCGCGCGCACTTCGCGCTGATCCTCTGGGTCTGATTCGTCGAATTGGCACGTGGTCTCAACCGGTGACCCTATACGTCCACCCGAAGACCATTCGCGTTCCTTTCGATGCGACGGGTATCCACGCCGATGTTGAGGGTGTCACGACTGCGAAATTGTCATCTTCTGATGTTTCATTCCACGCGCTTCGTGATTACGTTCCCGGTGATGACCGTCGAAATGTCCACTGGCCAATGACCGCTCACACCGGGCGCCTTGTTGTTCGCCAGTTTGAGGAAACGCGACGTTCGCACCATTTGGTTGTTTTGGATACGCGTCTGGGACAGTGGAATGACCGTGATTCTTTCGAAAACGCTGTATCGATTGCGGCTTCTTTGGTCGTTGCCGACATGGCTGCTTCTCGGACCGTGTCTTTGACGACCGCCACCGATTGGGTCACGACCAGTGCTGCAACGCGCATGCTCGATGCGATGTGCAAGATTCAAGACTCGGGTGAAGCTGATCTTATGGCGCGTCTGCGTGAGGCAATCGCTAAGCGTCCCGGTCTTTCGGTTGTCACGATCATTGCTGCGCCAACGGTTGATGACGATCAGGCTTCGCACCTGTTGAACGCCATTCCGGTTGATGTGCGCAGCGCGGTGGTTCGGGTTCGCCCCGGCCATCCGAAGCTGCGTCGCCTGAGCCACGGAACTTTGGCTGATTGCCCGACTCTTGAGGATCTTCCTCGCTTGGTTGCTGCGGGAGGTTTGGCCTGATGTCTCAAACCACCACCGATTTTCACCTGGGCGCTCGCGCCGGCTTCCAGATCTCTCGCCAAGGCCTGCCGGCCTGGTTCCTCATTGGTCTAGTTCTGCTTTTCCTTCCCACCATTTGGGTTCACGAGGCCGTTTTTGGCTCATGGGTTGGCTTACGCGCCGCTGCAGCCGGCGTTGCTGCGGGGCTTTTCGTCGCCTGGGCCTCGAGCTTCTGGCGCTGGGATTGGCTATCGACGATTGCTGGGCTGATCGCCGCTCACTTCCTAATTGGCAGTGTTGCGGCCTACCCCTCGACGACTTTCTACGGGCTTCCTACCCCACGCACCCTGCAGCTCCTGGTTTTGCAAGTGGTCTATGCGTGGAAGGACCTGCTGACAATCACCCCGCCGGCCTCGGCCTACGTCGGTCCAGCAATGGTCCCGTGGCTGAGCGGTCTGCTGTGCTCCTTCATCTCGGCGCTATTGGTGCTTCGCGCTGGGCGTGCAATTGCTGCAGTTATTCCCGTGGCCGTTATGGGAGTTATCGGTATTGCTTGGGGTAAGGGCGGTACCTTCCCGAATATTTGGTTGATCGCCGCATGGTGGGCACTTGCCTTGGGTTGGTGTGCATGGGCAGATCAGTACCGTCGACTCGAAGCCGGCTTGGATGTTCGTGTCGGCGGCGGAACCGCATCGGATACCTCAGCGACGCTGGGGGAGACCACTCAGGGTGGCTCTCAAGGAAGTATCCACCTGGGCCGCCAAATCGCCGGTGGCGCTCTGGTTATTGCGGTTGTCGCCGCTGCTGCTATTCCGCTCACTAATGCCTATGGACCGTGGTATACCCGCGTTGTGCTTCGCGATGTTGTCCAACCCCCCTTGGACGCGCGTCAGTATCCCTCTCCGCTGTCTGCTTTCCGTCACTACAACGTTGACTTGCAAGAGCAGAATTTGATCCACGTGGATGGTCTTCCAGAAGGCGCGCGCGTGCGTATCGGTGTCATGGATAGTTACGACGGAACGACTATGACAATGAGTGCTCCGGGAACTGGTCCCTCCGGTGGCTTTATTCACGTGGGATCGACCTTGCCGCAGCAACAGGCCCCCGAAGGCAGCTCGTCAGCTCATATGACCTTCACAACGTCGCAGCTCCTTGGCCCGTGGGTTCCAATCGTCGGTACGCCTTCGACCATGAATTTCGACCAATCGGCATCAGCTTCTGGTACCCAGGCGAACCAACAAGAGGGAAACCCGAACGCCGCTGTGGTGACTACGCTCTCTGATGGTCTCTACTACGACATGTGGGCGAATGCTGCACTTGCGACATCGAAGAACGTTCAGGGCGGAACCATGGTGTACTCCATGGATTCAACGGTTGTTCCAATCTGGTCCGATGGCCAGCTGTCAGGAACCCGTGCTGTTCCCTATCGCGGCGGAGATAAAGGAGTTCCCGATTCAGTTCGAGATCTGGCGACTCAGACCTCAGCAGCCGAGCAGGGCGATCTTGCAAAGGCCCGTGCGATCGAGCGCTACCTGAAGGAAAAAGGCTTCTATTCGAATGAAGATAACGCTCAGTCACGCCCGGGTAACCGAGCAGACCGCCTGAGCCGCATGCTTGAAGGCGAGCAGATGATCGGTGACGATGAGCAGTACTCCGTGCTCATGGCTCTGATGCTGCACAACCTCGGTATGAACGCCAGGGTCGTCATGGGCGCTTATCCGAATGAGTCAAAGGGCGGCGATGTCGATCTACGCGGTTCGGATGTCCACGCGTGGGTTGAGGTCGAGTTCCAAGGAGTCGGTTGGGCAGTTTTCGACCCGACCCCGCCGCGCGACCAAGTGCCTCAAACCGATGTCCCGAAGCCGCGTTCTGTGCCGCGTCCTCAGGTTCTTCAACCGCCAGAGCCACCCGAACAGCCCGCGGAACTTCCCCCGACGACTACCGATCGTGGTTCAGATTCGAATGATGACTCGCGTCTGAAGATTCCGTGGCGAATCATTGCAACCGGTAGTGGAATTCTTGCGATCATCGCAATCCCGCTTCTGGCTATTGTGCTGGCCAAGAGTCGCCGTACCAAGAAGCGCCGCTGGTCCGCGCCTCCGCAGGCGCTGACAGGTTCATGGGACGAAGTCGTTGATCTCGCACGCGATGCCGGCGTTGTCGTGCCCACCGACCTTACTCGTCAAGAGGCGGCGTGGATGCTCACGACGTCACCGTTGTGGCCAGCAAGCGCAGCCAAGAGCAGCACCTCAACCCCTCAGTGGTATGAATTTGGCGAAGAACTTCCCAGGCCTGTTCGTGTTGCTCGTTGGGCGGATACTGCTGATTTCTCTGGTGACGAGGTTCAGCCCGAACAAGCGACTGATTCCTGGCAGATTGTTGATGAGCTGACTCAGGAGCTGCGCGAGAATGCAACTCGCTGGACCCGGATTCGCCGCAAGCTTTCCTTGTCCTCACTCAGCGCGCGCTACCGCCAAAAGCACGATGCTTCACCGATGGGTGTGCTTCGTCGCCGTCTTCGTCATCCCTTCAGAGGTAAGCAATCATGACCCCTTCGGTTCCCTCTCGGCGTCTTCCTCCACCCGAGCTTCCCGGTCACACGTGGCTGCGGGCCCTGGGCTCTGGAGGTTTCGCTGACGTTCACCTCTACCGCCAGGAGCTTCCTGCGCGTGAAGTTGCGGTGAAGGTTGCGCGCTCGGTGGGCGACCAGGTTGAGTACGCGCAAATCCGCCACGAGGCCGATGTCATGACCTCGATTGCCGGTCACCCCGCTGTGGTGGAGTTGTATTCGATTGGGACTTCACCCGATGGTCGTCCCTATTTGGAAATGGAATTCTGTCCGGTCGCAAACGTTGCCGAACAGGTACGTCGAATGCCGATGGCTGTGGATCGGTCACTTGATGTCGTGATTCGTTTGTGCGGTGGCGTCGAGATGCTCCACCGAAATGGCTATGTCCATCGCGATATCAAGCCAGCGAACGTCATGTTCGACTCCTACAACTACCCGGTCTTAGGAGACTTCGGTGTTGCCTCTCGTATTGGGGCTTTGGAAAAGGGAAGCCTGGATGGCTTCTCAGTGCTCTGGGCTCCACCTGAACAACACAATCGTTCCACCCACGCACATCCGACTCAGGATGTGTGGGCACTGGCGACAACCTTGTGGACATTCCTCAGCGGGCGTAGCCCATTCGAGGATCCGGTTGGTGACAATAGTGCTGCCTCGGTGGCTGCCCGAGTCTATGAGGGACGCATCCGTGGGCTTTCTCGCCCGGATGCCCCCAAGGAACTTGAGCGCGTTTTACGCCACGCGATGCAGCTGGATCCCCGGAAGAGGACTGCCTCAGCGGCTGAACTGGGCCGCCAGCTTCAAGATATTCAGACACTCATGGGACGCCCGGTCACCAAGATGGAGCTGCGTGACGGTAATACCGTAGGCAGTTTTGGGGCTCATGGCTCTTCGGTCGGCGCCGCTGATGACGGAGCGGCTTCATGGGGGGCTGTCCAGGGTGAAAATTCCCCGAACGCGGCTCAAGATGAGGCGACCCGTCTGCGTGCGATGCCGTCGATCGATGCCGAGCGAACGCGTTTGCGTGCTCCTTCCCTTGACCTGGGGCAGGCCGCCGCTTCCTCCTCCGCCGAGGCCGCATCCCCTTCACCCGCATCCGTAACCGGTCCGGTCAGCGGGAACGCCGCGGCAGGGAGCGCGTCCAGCGGAAGGCAGTCTCAGCCCACCGATGCCTCACTTTCGGGTATGCAAGGCCCGACACCAACCTCGGAGAACCAGCAGGATTTCCCCGCTCTCCACCAGCAGGATGCATCTGCGGTTGGCGCAGCTAGTGAGCAATTTGGTGCCGGATATGCACCTGCTCCAGATTCGTGGCACGCTCCGGGACATACAACTCAAAATACCTTCGATACCGGCCACCCCTTGGGCTATCTCCCAGATGGTCGACGTTCGGGCCCGAAGAGAATCATCGCGATCATCGCCCTTGTCGTCATGGCAATGGTGGTTTTAGGTGCTGTGATTGTTGCAATGCTGACGGGAGGAGGCAGCATCATTGGGGTGGGGAAGCAGACTGCTTCTCCTACGGCCTCGGCAAGTAGCTCTTCGACGCAAGGATCGCAGGGTGAAGACCCGATTGCTGTTCCTCCGCCCGCGGTTGAGCAATTGGTTGCACGCGTGAATGGCGAGGATATTCAGTGGAGTTGGACTGACCCCGCGGTTGGGACCACGTCGGCCGGGCATAGGCGTTATGTCTATACCGTTTCAAAGCCGGGTGCGGATGATGCGGTTGCTGAGACACGCCAAAATGCGGTGTCGGTGAAGGCAGTTCCCGGTGAGGTATGCATCGAGGTCGTGTCAGTGGCCGAAAATGGGCGCGCCTCGCAGCCCACGAAGAACTGCGTGACAATCCCTGAAAATGGGAATGGCCAGAATCAACAAGGCGATAAGAACCAGCAGGGTAACGGCCAGCAAGGGAATGGGCAGAAGCCGCAGGGTAATGGGCAGAAGCCGCAGGGCGACGCGAATACGAACAAAGAGCAGCACTAAAAGCACTCTGAGGTTCGACATGGGCCGGTTCAGGCCTCTTTACTGCGCAACCTGCGAATCAAGAGCACTGCGACAACAATCGTGAGGCCCGCACCGGAGATTCCCAGTGCCCACAGCCTGCGCGGAGTCGTCGTATCAACGGGGAGATCCGGTTTAACTA
>ERZ773037.1085-NODE-1085-length-14310-cov-14.131463_pt1 | contig 14310 bp, 16 predicted proteins | sample MGYA00511466_ERZ773037 | MGnify/ENA primary metagenome ERZ773037 (study PRJEB29015, sample SAMEA2738146) | human oral metagenome | biome: human oral; feature: human-associated habitat; material: saliva | place: China | collected 2202 ... | reverse complement strand
ATTATAAATAAAAAAAAAATAAAAATCAAGAATTTTCTGAAAATTCTTAACTTTTATTTAAATTAAAATAAATTCATAAATAGACTTTTTATTTGATTAAAAATACTACTAAAAGTTTGTATTTTTGATGGACTTAAATATCCAAAAAATACTTGTATAGTGGGATAAGTGAATGTTAGGAAATACCATAATGAAACAAATGACATTAGAACTTTAGCAATTTTTGAAGTTAATTTATATGCAAAATAAATTAAAAATGCAACAATAACAAAAGTTAATAATAATTGAGGTGTCCAACTAATATTCATATAATTATTACCTTTCTTTTCTCAAAAATATCTTTAAATATAACAAATTCTTATTCTGTCTGAATCTAAACTAGTTATAAAATGTTCAACTTTATCCCAGTCCCCATTAGCTAAACCACATCCAATATATTTAGGTATATATAAATTAAGATTATGATATTTAGCAAATTCTAAAGTCCTTTGAATATTGTTAAATAATTCATCATAACCTGTATAGACAACTTGTTTATTGTTTCCATAATAAAACTGTGAAAAAGAATTGAAGATGAATAGTTTATCATTTATTTGAATTTTTTGTAATGCTCCCAATAATTCTTCTTTTCGATAGCATTTAAATAAATTATGGTACTTTCTTTTTACAATAGGATATTTAGTATAAATTGCTTTTGCTACACCTGCTCCCATTGAATTTTGACAATTAACTTGTTGTAAAATGACACCTTCTTCAATTTCAGTTATATCTTTATTTATTTCAATTAAATTACTCATAAAATAACTCCTTTTAATAAATGTTTAATGATGTCTATATGTTTCCATTTTTTCATGGAAATATTTCTCCATCATTCCATAAGCTGTATATGTGATTGCATTAGCGCCTGCTTCAATTGTCTTTGTAATACTTTCTTCAGTTCGCCCTCCAGAAGCAATTATTGGCATTTCAGGATATTGTTCTCTAACCCATTTCACTAATTCAACTGTATCTGCTCCTCCACTCACATTAAAAATATTTACACCTGCTTTAATATATTCATCTAGGGAACGAGTTTTATCAATAACAGTATAAATGATTGGTATATCAATATAAGAACGAACTATTTTAGTTGTTGTTATATCAACAGGTCCATTTAATACAATTGCTGAAGCATTGTTTTCTTCTGCATGAGAAGCTAATCTTGCCGAACGTTCGCCTGAAGTCAAACCTCCTCCAACACCGACTAAAATAGGTGCTTTAGCTACTAGTGAAACAGCATTTAATATTTGAGTATTTGGTGTGAATGGATAAACACATAATATAGCATCAGCATCAGTGTTTGCAATTAAAGAAACATCTAAAGAATAAACTATTGATTTAATTCTTTTTCCATACAATTCAATACCTGAAGCTTTTCTAATACAATCAGGCATTTCAATAATTGAATTTCTTAATGGACTTGTTACTTTTGGTATATCTCTAGTTGACATTTTATCATCTCCTTTTATTTATGATTGAATATTAAATCTGTATTGTCCCATAAGGAGACAATACAGATTTAAATAATAAATTAAAATTCAGCATTAAATAATTCTTTTAATTTATAAATAACATCTTCATTTGAAGCATCAATTGAAACAGATTCATTAATTTGTGATAATTTTGATAATTCCTTTAGATTTGCATTATATCCAATAGTATTTACAGTAATACCTAAAGATTCAATAATTGGTGCTACTCTATCAAAACTATAGCCTGTATTTGTTTCTCCATCAGAAAGTACAAATATAACAGGTCTAGCATTAGGATATTCTTTCATTTTATCTTGAATCATTTTAATTGCAACAAGAGTTCCGTCAAATGTTGCTGTTCCACCATTTGCACTTAATCCTTTAATAGCGGAAGTAAAATAAGCTTTTTGATTATTGTCCATAGATGCAATTGGAACATTAACTGTTACATTATTATTATAAGAAACTAATCCTATTTGATTATCTTCATTAATATATTGTAATGAATTTAATAATGATTGTTTAAGTTTATTTATAGGTTCTCCTTCCATTGAGCCTGAAACATCTGTTACAAAAACACCAACAATAGGACGGGAACTATTTTTATTCTTTTTCCATAGATTTTGAATTGATAATAATAGATTTCCATCTTTTGTTTGTTCTTCAAAACTATAATCATTTAACTGATTAAATCCATATGATGAAGCTTTATTTTGATTATTATCATTTCTAACAAATTCTGAGAATTTCTTTAATACCTCTTGTTTATTAGAATTATTTGTCATTGAATATAACGGTGAATCTTGTCTTATTCCTAAAGGTACATATTTATAATCTGAAAATTCAGGTGTATTAATATAAGTTTGATAAGAAATAGATAATATATCTGCGGATCCACTTTTAGCGGCTTCTCGAAGTTGAGTTGTTGTAACAAAAGTTGATGGAATATTCTCTTGTAACTTTTTAAATTGTTCCTTAGCTTTATCACTTATAGGATTTTCTGAATCAAAATTATATAATAATTGAGTTAACAAACTTAAACCTGTAGATGAAGTATAAGGATTTGTATATCCTAAAAGTTTTCCTTTTTCAATAGCTTTAAATAAAGTATCAATATTAATTGTTCCATACTCTTTTTCTAAAGATTCATACAATTCTTTTTTCATTAATAATCCACTTGTGTTACCAAATAGTCTATCTGTAATTTCAGTTGTATATGAGCCTTTAGCATTTAAAATATAATTCCATTGTTTGTTTGAAGGAGTATAACCATCTGGAACATATTTTTTAGTCGAAATATAATCATTAGCTGTTCCCGAAGGAATGGAACGAATTGATACACTAATTGTATCTCCATTTATAGTAAAATGTTGATTATTAAAATCTTCTGCTATCTCATTTAAAATACCGTCTTTGCCTTCTCCTGATTTTTCCGTGCTGACAAAAATTTCAGCATTGATTTTTCCTTGACCTTCAACTTTTAAAGGATAAGTCTTCTCAATTTCAGGAAGTTCTTCTACTTGATTTAAAGAAGTATTTGATATATCCTTCTTCAATTCAGACTGACTTGGATTAATTTTTTTATAATAGGCTTCTACTTCTGTTAAAGCATCTTCTTTTGACAAAGTTCTATTGCTATCTAAAGCAGAACAGCTTGCTAATAAAATACTTGTTGAAGCTATTAATAATGTTAAAACTTTTTTCATGTTAATATATCCTTTCTAAATTAACTCAATTAAATCTTTCAATGATTCTGTTAGATTATTTAAATCTAATTCTGTTGAAGGAGTTTTAACATCTAAATAGTTAATAGTTTCAATTAACAGTTTTTTTGCATCATTCAACATTATATCATTATGATTTATTTTATCTTCTATTTTTGATTCATCTTCTATTCTTAATCTACGATATATACTTTTTGCATCTTGTAATAGATGAACTCTAATTGATTCTAATTCTTTTGCAATATTTTTGAGTATTGGTAAACTATTATTTTCAGAGATTTCAAAAAATTCTTTTTGTATTTTTTCTCCTTCTTTAATTTGAGATAGAATCTTGTCTATGTAGAATACATATCTTGAATTTGAAGAAACTTCACTTCTAAAGTTATTTATAGTCTGTATTATAATTTCTTGTTCATATAAAGGTTCATTTTTTTCTTGTTCAATTTTTAACTTTTTATATTTATCTAAAGTGTATTTACTAAAAAATAATATGAAAAAAAGTAAAAATAATAAAATATTTATAAATAAAAACGTTGATAGTGATTTATGAAAACCAATACCATGTTGAATAATTATTTCATCTTTTGAAGTTGATAACCATATAGAAAGAAATCCAATAAACAGAGTTTGAAACGCTGAGTAAATTAAAAATTTTTTCACTAACTATTTCCTTCCTATTTTATTTAAATCTTTGTTTTAGTTCATTAATTCTTTTAATTAATTGTTTGTTTGTATTTTCTAAATCTTCTATTTGACTTTGATTATTTAAAGATAACATCTGTTGAAAATTTAAATCTTCTAATTGTTGTTCAAATAATTTTATTTTATTAAAGATTTCTAATTCTTTAAAATTTTTATTATTTAATTGTAAATCTATAATCTTTGATTTTCCTGACTCAATATATAAGAATAATTTTAGATAACTTTCTTTATTAGTTGTTTTCAATTCATGAAGTAATCTATTATTTTTTAATAATGTAAATTGAATTAATTCTAATTCTGCTAATATTTCATTAGGTCTTTTATTATTTAAATTATGAAGTGTAAAATCAATATCTTTTAATTGTGATAAATAATTCAATGTTTTATTTGTTATTTTTTTTAATTCTTTTGAAACATCTATTCCATAAGATAGTATTAATTTATCATTCTCTATTAATATATTATCCTTAATTACATTAATAATATTATAAATCTCATTATCTTCTTTAATCTTATCAAGTAGTATTTCTTCTGTGAGATTTAAATTAATGTCTATTATTTTGTCTCCAACAATAAAAGATGTCATTTAATAGCCCTTGTCTTTAATATAATGGACTGAATATACTTAAATAATTCAAGAGATATAATACACTCAAAATCTTTGATTTCTAAGTTGGGACTATAATCTTCTCTCATTAATTTTTTTAATTCATCAACTTTAATCTCATTATATAAGAAATTAGAAAGCTTAGAAATTAATTCATCTTCCTGATTATAAAGACATTCACTTTCACTAATATTTAATTCTTTTGATAAATCTTCTATACCTTCTTTAAACAAAGATTCCCATGTTAATTCTGACATAATTCACTATCCTCTCTAATTTAAATTTATTCTTTATTTTTAGGTACAGCTTTTTTCTCTACCCATTCTTTAAATGCTTCAAAAGTGTTCATATTTTTAAATTCTAAATATTTCTCAATCTCTTTAATTGCTTCATCTACAGAATTTTCATTGAAACAATATCCATTAATAGATAAGTCAAATATTTTATGATTCCCATCCTTTATCCATAATTCTTTTCCTGTCCAAGAACTTAGAGAATCATAACAACCTATAGATTCTATATTAAAATTATTATCTTCAATTAATTCTATTAATTTCTTATATTTATTCATCTATGTTATCCTTTCTATTTTTAATTTTATTATATCAAAATAATTCTCTTATTCAAAATTTATTTTAATTGGAAATCGAATTCCCAGGATATAAAGTGCTATTTATGAACAATATTACGTTTTTTACAAAATTACTCTTTCAGAATAAAAAAGTATGCAGATAACTATATATCCGCATACCAAAATCAATTCTTACTATTTAAATAAAATCACTTTTTACCAAGGATTATCAGAAATTTCATCATCATCTTCTGAATGGAATTGAATATTCTCATTTCCACTTAAAGAAATAGTTTTTTCGATTAATTCTTTTTGAATATCTAAAATAAAACTATCATCTACATCTGTAATATCTGATAACTTAATTCCTATAATTTCTTTTTCTGCATCATATTCAAATACTGATTTTCCAAGAAAAACATTATTTACTAAGGCTTTATTTGAAGGAACTATTTTATCTCGCATCCAATATTGTTGAACTATAATTTCTTCTCCATCTTCTGATAGTCCTTCATAATGTAATACGCCTGGTTTATTTGAAATGAATAATAATTTTGTATCAGGTTCAAATGATTCTTCTAGCATTTGATAAGCTACTCTTTTCATTGTTGCTACTGTTTTCCACCCTTGTAACAATTCAATACAACTATCAAATGCAACTTCTTCTTGTGTTTTTATGATTAATTTATTTGCAAATTGTTTAACATTCAAGAAAGCTTTATCTATTGCTTTTGCAATATCTTTAATTTCAGGATTGTTTCCTGATAACATTCCTGAATTGTAAAAACTAATAAATTGTTCAGGATTACTAAAAACTTTTAGTTTTTGAAGTTTGTTTTGAACATCTTGAACTTTTTCTTCTGATACTTTAATTAATTTGTATTCCATTATTTTATCTCCATTATATTATCTTTAATAAGTTTTTTACTTGTATCTAAAATATCTTCTGTATTATTTAAACAAGTCAAAAACACTTCTTGTTCAACATCTTTTTCTATATCTTTTTCTCCTGTTTCACATAATACTAAATTACCATTAGTTTCTTTATATATTCTTTGTAAGTTTATTTTTGTTTCTTGATTTGATTTAACAGTAAATACAATTCCTTGATATTCTTCATTTTTAAATTTATAAGAAAGTTCAGATAAATTATTATTTTGTGATTCAGCTTTACCAAATAATAGTTTAGAAATAATAAATAAACCTATAATAATTATAACAATGATTGTAATAATTGTTTTATAAGACAATTTTTTAAATGATAATAAATTATTATAATTTATATTATTGAATTTTGGAATCTTTATTTTTTTAAATTCTTTTATTTTTTCTATATTAAAGTTAAAATTTATTTTTTTTGATTCTTTTTTAGATTCATCATCTTGAAGCTTACTTCTATCTTCTATTTTATTTGGAAGAATTGCATCTTCTTCTTTTTCTTTATTTTTTTCAAGGTTATTTTCCTCAATAAAATCATCATCTGTTAACATTTCAGTTTCAATCAAAGAAAATTCTTCTAAATCATTATTATCTGTTAAATTTTCAATATTATTTTCATTTTTGTCAATAGAATCTAATGATGGTAACAAGTTCTTTTTTCTTTGTGGCAATGACATAATTTGACTCCTTTAAATAAAATCTATGTTGGAAATATCTGACTGAGTTGTTCCTGACATAAATGTTACATCTTCAACATCTGTATAAGTTTTATCTAGATAAACAAGTCTAATAACATCATGACCTTTCGTTTCTTTTAACTTCTTAATATATAAATCTTCTTTTCTCTTATCTTTTGCTATAATTGGAAATGCTAATTTTCCAGAATTTGACAAAGGAACATCTTCTATATTTAATACTTCAATTCGTCCAAATTTGTTTCCGTTGATGTAATTCCTTTTATTTGTATAACCTAATGTAAATTTATATAAAATATTTGTTTCAGGAATTTTAATCAATGGTAAATTTAACCACTCTTGAGCTTCTTCTTTATTTTTTAACCCCATTTGGAGGACTGCTTTTTTATATATATCATTTCTATCTTTATGAAATTCAATTTGTTCAACTTCATCTATTCCATCAAATTCTTGAATTATATTTTCTAAAATACTATACTTCTGGATTGATTTATATAAATCATTACTAAATTTAAATTCGGATTGGCTTATTTTATTGTCAATTAATCCAATTAACATTTTAAATTTACTTCTAGTTGTTTTAGTTTCTAATTTTGCAATTGTTCCATAAAATGTTATATCTTCTGTCAAAGAAAGATTTTCTAAATCATAATCTTTTATTTGTTTAATGTTATCCATTGGGCTATGAGATAAAAAGAATCCAGTTAAATCAGCCTCTAATTTTGCACTTTCTGCAAAACTATAATCTTCTTTTGGAAGGTCTATTAAAGATGAATTTTGGTCTAAATTCATATCACTGAATAAAGTTAATTTATTTGCTTTCTCAACTTTTTTCTTCCCTAAAGAAAATAATTTATCAGCATTTTCAACAATACTTTTTCTTGAGACTTTCATATCATCAAATGCTCCAACTTTAGCTAATGTAATTAAAGCTCCTTTTGTCAAGCCTCTTGGAATCAAACGTTTTATGAAATCTCCTAAATTTTCATATTTTCCATTCATTTCTCTTTCTTCTTGAATTTCATTTGCAATATTTCCTTGTAATCCCTTAATTGCATTAAGTCCATAAACAATTGTATTTTTAAGTTCTGTAGATGGTTGTAATTCTTGTGCAGAAGAATTAACACTAGCTGGAAGTATTTTTATCCCTCTTTTTCTAATTTCTGCTAATATTGGTTTAAATTTTTCATCAGCGCCTTGTCTTTGACGTGCAACAGCACACATAAATTCAGTTGGATAATGAGCTTTCAAATAAGCAGATTGATATGCTAATAGAGCATATGAAACTGAGTGACTTTTATTGAATGAATATTGTCCAAAACCAACAATACCGTCCCATAGATTATTAACAGCTTTTTCAGGATAGCCATTATTAATCATTCCAGATTTAAATTTGTCACCTAAAGACATCATTAAGTCCATTTTCTTTTTACCAATTGCTTTTCGTAAATCATCAGCTTCTCTTGAAGTAAATCCTGCACATTCTTTAGCAATTGTCATAATTTGTTCCTGATAGACTAGTAATCCTAATGTTGGTTTCAAAATTTCTTCAACTTTAGTGCCTATAAAATCAACTTCATTAGCAGGAATTCGGGCTTCTATATTATTTTTCTTTTCAGCAAATTCGTTATGGGCATTCATCCCCATAGGACCAGGTCTATAAAGAGCTGTAATCGCAGGCAAATCTTCAAAAGTGTCAGGCTTTACATTTAATAACATTTCTTGAACTCCAGCACCTGAAAACTGAAATATTCCATTAGTATCAGCTCTTTGAAATAATTCAAAAGTTTTCTTATCATCTAATGAGCCGTGAATTAAAGCTTTTAAATCAACTTCTTTTCCTGTTGTCATTTTAATAAATTTATTTGCTAAATGATTAAGGTCTATTGTATCTAATCCAAGAAAATCCATCTTAATTAATCCTAGACTTTCACAATCATAATAATTCCATTGTGTTACAGTTAATCCATCTTCTTGACGAATTTCAGTTGGAATAGTATTTGTTAAAGGTTCAGAAGATATAACCATTCCACAAGCATGAGTACCTGTTTCTCTCATTCTTCCCTCAATTTCGGAAGCTGATTTTGCAACTTCTTTATAAGTATCATTAACTAATAACGCTCTAAATTCAGAGCCTTCTTCATTATTTTCATCTAAATATCTTTTAAGATGTAATCCTTTTTCTGTTGAAGCTGGCAAACTACTTGAAATTTTATTACTTACGGAGAATGGTAAATTATAGATTGTAGCCATTGACTTAAAGCTATTTTTTGCTTTGAATGGTCCGGGAGTGTAAATAGTTGCAACATTATTTGCCCCATATTTCTCTTGGACATATTTAATTGCTTTACCTCTTCCTACTGTATGAAAATCTGTATCAACATCGGGATTTGTTCCTTGGTCTATAATTCTTATATTTTTTATTCTTTTACTCAAACTTATAGCTCCTTTATTGTTATTTATTTCATTTAATTAATTCTGCTTCATCTCCAACATTTAGTTGCCATGTATATTTTGTTTTCCCATTAACATTAAATTTTTTGTTTACCAAGACTTCTTCTTTTGTTCCATCTTCATATTCTATCTCATAAATTGCCCCTCGTCCATCTGAAAGAAATCTTTCAAAAAGTAGTCCAAAGCGAATAGGATCTGTATCATGTATGTCTAACAAATAACCTATCTCACTTCCTCCTGCTGAACCTCTTCCTAAACCAGTAGGATACCCGTTATCATTAGTCCATTTAATGTAATCTCTAACAACTAAGAAATAAGAAACAAAGTCATTTCCATAAATAACCTCACGCTCTTCTTTTATTTTCTCTCTAGATATATTCTGAATCTCTATTGATTCATGACTTCTTTTATTTTTAAAACCTTCTTCTATTAATGCATCAAAATATTCTATTTCTGATTTATAAATTGGAGGTATGTTAATTTTAGGTCGCAAATGAGAATTATATTCCAAATGAATTTCTTCTACTTTATCTGCAATTTTTATAGTATTATCATAATAATCTTTGTATTTTTCATAAGGAAATACTTCATTCATTTCTTCAAAAGATTTAAAGTATCTTTGATTTCCACCTAGTACAGGTCTCATCCCCCCTTTAGTAGTAGGAGTTTCATCTATTTTATGCCCTGACTTTAAAGACATAAATTTCTCTTGTGAAATAGAATCTTCAGGTTTCAAATAATGAACATCATTAGTAATAACTCCTGGAATTTTAAATGCAGTAACTATATTTTCTAAAATTTGTGGTCTATAATCAAAAGCATTTTTCCAATCCATTAACTCTATATAAAAATCATCTTTAAAGTTTTTTTGCATAACTTGTAAATACTTTTTGACAAATGATGTCTGTTTTAATCTCAATCTAACATTTAACTCTGAATTTGGACAACCTGATAATACTATTAAGCCTTCTTTATGCTTTAGTAATTGATCCATAGTTACTCTAGGAACATCAAAATAATCATTAACATTAAATGATTCTTCTAATAGTTTAAATAAATTTTTTAAGCCTTCTTTGTTTTTTGCTAAGACGGTTAAATGAGTATGTGTTCCATTGATTAAATAATTACGATTAGTTTCATCATAAGAAATTCTTCTTTTTAAATCTTCTTTATTATTTGTTATAGGAGCAACATTAAATTCAATTCCACAAATAGGTTTAATATTATTTTTATAACATTTATTCATAAAATTATAAATACCTGTCATAGTATGATGGTCAGTAAGAGCTAAAGCTGGCATACCTAATTCAGATGCTTTATTTACATATTCATCTATTGTTCCAAATCCATCTAATAAACTATTATCAGAATGAACATGTAAATGAACAAATTTATCTCCATTATTGGTCAAGATAATATTCTCCTTTTGATTAATGTTTTATTTTAATATTCCTATTTTTACGAGTTGACTCTTCAATTGAAATATTATATAATTTTATTAAACATCTAAAAGAATGGGTTAATTATGAAAGAATTTACAACAGAAGAGAATGTTTTATTTGGAGAATTTCTTCAGGAAATATTTAACGAAGGTCTGTCATATAGTTATTCTAAAATGGCTTATTTAGAAATTTTTAAAAATAAATTAAATAAAGATGTTGACTCAAAAGAAATTAGAAATATTATTAAAAAAACATTAGAAATGGTGTAGAATAGAAAGGATTAAAATGAAAACATTATTATTGTTAAGAGGGGCTCCCGGAGCAGGTAAATCAACTTTTATTAAAGAAAATAATTTAGAACAATATACTTTAGAAGCAGATAAATTTAGAACTTTAATCTCTTCTCCCGAATTAGATATTACAGGAAAGTTTAATATTACACAACATCAGGATGGAAAAGCTTGGGAACTATTATTTCTAGCTCTTGAAAATAGAATGAAAAATGGGGATTTTACTGTAGTTGATGCAACTCATAATAACCCTAGAATGTTTTCGAAATATAAAACTTTAAAAGAAAAATATGGGTATCAAGTTTACTACTTAGATATTAAAGTGTCTTTAGAAGAACTTATTAAAAGAAATAAATCAAGAGAACTATTAAAACAAATTCCAGAAGAAGCTGTTACTCGACTTCATGCACTAGTCGAAAATACTGAGCCTCAAAATTTTGCTAAAAAAATTGAAAGTATTAATGAAATTTTAAATTACATAACATGGAACTATTCAAAAGAATATAATAAAGTTATTGTAATGGGAGAAATAAGAGGATGTTATGAACCTCTAAAGGAGCTACTTAATAATAATGAATTAGACTCAAAAACAAAATATATTTTTACAGGAAACTATTTTAATAAAGGACTGCAAAACAAAGAGATTCTTGAGTTTATTTACAAAAATCATAAAAATAAAAATGTTACATTATTAGAAGGAAATTATGATAAATACTTCAAGATGTATGCCTCAGATAATAAAAGTATTGATGAAATAAAACAAGAATTATCTGAACGTTTCAATAAAAGTGAATACAGTAAATCTTTTGTAACAAATGTATTAGAAGATTTATTGAAATATTATACAGAAGAAGAATTGAAGAAAAAACTTCGTTCTATTGCTAGAAAAATGATTCTAGCTTGTCCTTTTGAATTTCATAATCATAAATATATTGTTTCGCATGGAGGTATTCCGTTCGTTCCAAACATGACTCTTATTCCCGGTAAACAATTAATTTATGGATTAGGTCAAGATGTTGAAATTGATAAAGAATTTGAAAAAAACTTTTTGAACAATAAAACTCAAGGTTTTTCTCAAATTCATTCAAATTATTTCACAAATTCAACTGAACATTCTATTTGTTTAACTGATGTTGATAATATTGAAAGTGGAGGTAATTTCAAAGCTATTGTATTAACATCTAACCAAACAGAATCAATTCTTATTAAAAATAAAATGATTAATCCTCTAGCAATTTCTTCAAAATTTGAAGAAAAAGAAGATGTTTGGTGGAATGAAACTAAAAATGAACTAACTAATGAAATCTTAAAAAATAAATATATTAAAATTAAGAACATAAAAGAATTAAATCTATATTCTTTAAATTTTACATCCAAAGCTTTCTACAAAAAAGCATGGAATTCTTTAACTACTAAAGCTCGTGGTTTATATGTAGATAAAGACAGCGGTGAAGTTATGATGAGGTCTTATAATAAATTCTTTAATTTAAATGAAGTCTCTGAAACAGATGAAAAGAAACTTCCTCAAACTCTAGAATTTCCTATTAAATGTTATTATAAATATAATGGATTCCTTGGAATTGCTTCAACAATTAATGATGAATTTATTCTAGCTTCTAAATCTGTTACTTATGGTGATTATAAAGATTATTTCCAAGAAATTTTTGATACACTAACAGAAGATGAAAAAAATCAATTCAAAGAATTATCAAAAAAATATAATTGTTCATTTACTTTTGAAGTTGAAAATATTAAAGATAAACATATTATTGACTTTACAGAAAATCGTTTGATTTTGTTAGATGCTATTCCTAATTCTTATGAATTTAATGGAATAGATATTGATAGAGAATTTTCAAATAAAGTTATTAGTCAAATTAAAATCGCTTCTCAAAATCTAATTAAAAAAGAACTTCTTGCTGAGTTTAATTCATTTGAAGAACTTAAAGATTATGTTCGTAAACATACTAATGATAGAAATATTGAAGGATTAGTTATTGAAGATTCAAAAGGTTTTATGTTTAAAATTAAATATAATTACTATAGAAGTCTCAAAGAATTAAGAGGTGTATTATTCAAAGTTTCATCTTCTTATGATACAGGTATTCCTTATGGAGCATTTAGAAATGAAATTCAAGTTAAATTTGCTTATTGGTTAGCCAAAAACAAAACTAGAGAAGAAATTAAAAATTCTCATATTATTGAATTATTCAAAGAATATGAAGAATTTCAAGGTAAGAAAGTTTTATAAAAAAGAAACAGGATGATACTGATACACAACTTTATATATATGGTCAAGAAATTGCAAATAAACTAATCTTAGTTAAAGAGGGAACAATATGATTTTGGAAAATGAAAAACAAGCTCTTAGAGTTGAGGTAGAACAGTTTTTACAGAAGAATTATCACATTACTCCTGATACTGTTTCTTCTGTCACAAATGTTGTATTGAAGAATTGGTTTGAAGAGTTGGATAATGGAGGCTCTCATTTGACTTCAGACCTTATCGCTGATAATATTGCGGATATTGCAAAACGTTACTCAGTACATTAATAAGTAATTTGAGTTAGATTTATCAAATCCAAATCTTTCTTCATATTTTCAAAAATGAGGCTAGTACAAAAGTCTAACCTTAAATATAAAAAGCGAACAAATCAGAACTCTGAGTATCAGATAACTGATTTTGTTCGCTTTTTTGTCTAATCTATCGAGTTTAAAAATTTATAATAAAGAATTCCTAAAATCAAAATCTTTTTGTTTTCTACTCTTCATTTTAATATATTTTCAGGATTTATATAAATTATTTTTTTATCTTTTTTCTTTGCGTAGTTTATAGCATTAACTGTTCCGCCTGTTGTTGATTTATTATCATAAACAGCTATCAAACAGTCTGAATTATCTATCATTCCAATATTTCTTTTTTGTAAAATCCAAGGTCCAAGATACTCTTTTTCATAATATATAACTTTATCAGCTTTAGATAATAACCATCTATATTGTATTTTACTTTCTTCTTCCCATTTTACATCTTGATTAGGACAAGGGCAATGAGCTTCAAATGTAATTCTGTCAGGATATTTCTTTTTCATATTAATTATAGCATAAGCCCAAATAGAATCTGCTCCTAAAGCCATTCCAGAAATTAAAGTTAAATTCTCTGATTTTTCTAATGCTTTTTCTATAATATTTGTTAGTTTATAGAATAATATTTTATAAGATGAATCTTTTATATTATATTCTCCAATAAATTTATGAGGTCTGTGACCAGTTAATGCAATTGACAAATCTTTTTTCATTTAGAATCCTTTAATTTTTTCATAAAAATCAAAACAATAAATAATAATATATTTAATATAATAGGAATAAATATTACAAA
>ERZ773037.1082-NODE-1082-length-14340-cov-5.774799_pt1 | contig 14340 bp, 5 predicted proteins | sample MGYA00511466_ERZ773037 | MGnify/ENA primary metagenome ERZ773037 (study PRJEB29015, sample SAMEA2738146) | human oral metagenome | biome: human oral; feature: human-associated habitat; material: saliva | place: China | collected 2202 ... | reverse complement strand
GCCGCTCACGAAGGCACCATGGCAGCTCACTTTGGTGAGGTGGCGCAGGGCTAGACCACCTGCAACATGCCCCTTAGGGCTCAAAGCGGCGGGCTGTACCGTTGCGTTGAGCCCCAAGGGGCGTTTTTTAGTCTGTGCCAGAGAAAAACTTTCCCCAACGCCCCTGCAAAAACGGCAGAATATTGCTTTAAACCTGCTTTAGCCTCCCTGCCAGTCACTCCATATCTTGAAACCGGCAATATTTGACCGATTTACTCAAAAAATCCAGCGTATGCTCTACTAATAAATCGGCAGTATTTCACCGGTTTGTTTGATCAGGCTAGGTGAGGTAGTGGTACAAGAACTCACCGGAACGCTTGGCTAAGTGGTGAGGGCGCGTCGCCGTGAGTCAAACTTATTCAAGAGTATTTGGCGCTTCTTTGCGGGAGTCTCAGAGCGTACCATCCGAGACCTCAAAAAAAAGGGGCGCGAATCCGTTGCCTTCAATAAAGTAACCGCCGTGCTTGATTTTTGGATGCTGCTGCAGCGTACTCTGACCGTATTGTGCTTTTGCAGCGGGGTCCGGTGATGTATTGGTTCTCTGAGCAGGTGTGTATGGCGCAACGGTTGAGTAAGGTTTATGGCTATCCGATTGAGGTTTTGAAGCATCCTGTGACGGGGCGTTTGTTGATTCTGCCGCTTAGGTAGCAGGAGCCCACCCCCACATTATCTATTCTGCATAAGGAATATACCCCACTTCCCGCGTGTTTTCAGGAAACACACAGGGAGCGGGATTACCTTTTATGCCCGTTGAACCGATAGACTGAAAAATAAGCTTTGCCGCCTGAGAGCGGGTCGGTAGAGGCCCGTGGCCTTTGAAGGAGAGTACTGGTTCATGAGTTCCAAGCCGCAGAGTACATCAACAGCGGATTCTGCGACCACAGGTTTTGTTCCCGAGTACTCGGCGGATGCCCATAATGGCTCTGCGGAGCTTGCATCCTGTGGGCTGAGCACGGCCGAGGTTGAACGTGCCGTCGCAGCAGGGAAGGTAAACACACAGAACAATAAGTCTTCCCGCACCCTGTGGAGTATTATGCGGGCGCACCTGTTTACGGTGTTTAACCTGGTGCTGGGGCTGTGCGGCCTGGTCGTGATTCTGTACCAGCGTTGGGCAGATTTGCTGTTCTTATTCGCGGTGGTGGCGAACGTCATTATTGGCTTTGTGCAGGAGTACAAGGCAAAACTTGAGCTTGACCGGATTTCTCTGCTGGATCGTGCCCCGGTGTCTGTGGTGCGTGACGGCAAGCTGTCCGAGGTCCCTATGGAGACCTTGGTTGAGGGTGACGTGGTGGTGCTCAAACGTGGAGACCAGGTGCCTGCAGACGCGGTGGTGCTGACCTCTGATTCGATGGAGCTGGATGAGTCTCTGCTCACCGGTGAGAATGACCCCATTGCTAAACGTCCTGGCGATATGGTGCTCTCAGCATCCAGCGTGTTGGCCGGTACCGGCCGTGTGCTGCTGCAGGCTGTGGGGGCTCAGTCGCGGGCGAGCAAAATCTCTGATGAGGCGCGCCAGTTTTCCCGCATCCAGTCTGAGCTGCGTGATGCGCTCGACCGCGTGGTGCGGTGGATTACTTTTGGCCTTGCCGTCATTATCCCGATTGTGCTGTGGGGCCAGGTGCGTGCCGCAGGTGGCCTTGAAGTTGTGAACCGTGATGGGCTCTGGGAGAACGTCGCCATTGCGGTAGTTTCGTCAGTGGCGTCAATGATTCCGCAGGGTTTGGCGCTCATGACAACCTTGGCGTTTGCGGCGGCGGCGGTGGCGCTGGGACGTAAACACAATATTTTGGTGCAGGAGCAGCCTGCTGTTGAGGTGCTCGCCCGCGTGGATACGGTGTGCTTCGATAAGACTGGAACCCTAACCGAGGGCGGCGTGATTTTCGATTCGGTGCGCCCGTTGAGCACCCCGGCCCAAACCGAGGCACCGGAGGGCGACCAGTGGCGTGCGTCCTTGCCGAAGGGCTGGGATGAGGCGCTGGCATGGTTCGGTGCCGACGAGAACGCGAACCCTACAGCAAAAGCGCTCACTGGTGGTTTTGCGGATGCGCCTGCTGAGAAGACCAGCGGCGTGGTTCCGTTTTCTTCGGCGCTGCGTTTTAGCGCGGTTGAGTTCGCCTCATCAGGAGCGTGGCTGCTGGGCGCCCCCGAGGCGCTTTTGGATCAGGGCACTATTGAGCGTGAGCGCGCCGCTGAGCTGGCGTCTTTGGGGCTGCGCACTATGGTTTTGGCGCATGCGTCCGCAGTGGTGCGCAACGATGATGGCAACCCGGTGCAGCGCATACCGACCGATCATACGCCTGTTCTGTTCGTGATTTTCCGTGAGAATGTGCGCTCCGATGCCCCCGAGATTGTGGAGTATTTTGGGCGTCAGGGCGTAACGCTGAAGGTGTTCTCTGGTGACAACCCGTTCACTGTGCGCGCTGCAGCTAAGACCGCTGGCATGGATGTGGCCGCTGGCGCTATTGACGCCTCGACGCTGCCCGAGGATGGCCCGGAGCTTGCTGAGGCGGCGGAGAAATACAATATCTTTGGCCGCGTTTCGCCCGAGCAGAAGAAGAACATGGTGATCTCCCTCAAAGAGCAAGGGCACGTGGTGGCGATGACCGGTGATGGCATTAACGATGCGCTCGCCCTCAAACACGCCAACCTTGGTATTGCGATGGGTAACGCGGCACCCGCAACGAAGGCTGTCTCGCGCCTGGTGCTTCTGGACGGCAAGTTCTCTTCGCTTCCCGCTGCCTTGGAGCAGGGCCGCCAGGTGATTGCGAACATCGAAATGGTGGCAAACCTGTTCCTAACAAAGACCGGCTTTGCGATCCTGCTGGGTGTGACCTTTGGCCTGATGGGCCTGATTTTCCCGTTCTTACCGCGCCAGTACTCGACCGCGGATTTCCTGATTGTTGGGGCGTCCTCCTTCGCGCTGGCGCTGCTGCCGAATTCACGCCGCTATGTTCCGGGGTTTTTGCACCGTGTGCTGAACTATACGGTTCCGAACTCTATGATTGTGGTGGCGATGCTTCTGACCGTGAATTTGGCGGCGCTTCTGGTGTTCCCGGGAACCGATATGCGGCAGGTTCAGACTGCTTCTTTCATTACCCTGGTGATTATGGGATTGTGGAACCTTGCGGCAGTGGCTAGGCCGTTTAATAAGGCGCGTATCCTGCTGTTTGGGGCGCTGCTTGCCGTATTCTTTGCAGCATTATTGGTTCCGGTTTTGGTGCGGTACCACCAGTTTGAGGCTCCGTCGGCGCTATTGTTGTGGCTGTCGGTGGGTGCTGGTGCTTTAGGGGCGGTGCTGATTGAGGTGAATGCGCACCGCTCGCGCCGCTGGCAGAAGCGTCATTACCCTGACCTTGAGGTGGCGCCTCTGCGGTTCTTCCCGCAGAAGTAGCACCTAGGGCTTTGGTGAGCACGCCGTGTGTTTGTGCATCTTAGCGGGTGCACGGATGCACGGCGTGTCTGGATTTTGCCGCGTCTGTGGGTCTGTGTGCAGTTTTTTGGTTCTTCTTGCTTTCTGGGGCAAAACCGATTACAGTACTGATAAAACTTAAGGTTGTTTTGAACAGCCTTTAGCACAGGGTTGTTACTGGTTTGGCAGGCAAGACCTGAGTTACTCCGCTGCTGGGCGTATTTTACGTTGGTGGCACCCGTGTATTCGGGCACCCTCATACGGGTGTTGCGCACGGTGAAGGAGCTGACTCGGGTCTTTTTTGTTTTCCATATCGCGTCTTTTGGCAACAGCCCGCACAGACAATATCGCTAATTATCCAAGGGATGAACCGTGAAGAACCACGAGCTTGGCGAGAAGATTCTTGATGGCCTAGGCGGCCCCGAGAATATCGCCCATTTTACGCACTGCGCAACACGTTTGCGTGTTACCCCATCTTCGAATGAGAAGGTGGACCGCACCAAGATTGAGAACCTGCCCGGGGTGCTGTCGATTATTGAGCAGTCTGGTCAGACTCAGGTGGTACTTGGTGACCGCGTTGAGGCGGTCTATAACGAGATGCTGACCTTACCAGGCATGAAGAACCTGGGTGAGGATGATGACTCCAAGGCTAAATCATCCGGCGGTAAAAAGGCTGGCTGGCTGACGAATGTTTTCGATGTGCTCTCCGATTCCTTCCGTCCCCTACTGTGGGCGCTGTTGGGCACCTCCATGATTCTGACCCTGATCGTGTTCCTGCAGCAGTTCGGCTTCTTCGGTCAGTACACCGACCTGACCGGTCAGAGTGTGAACATCGATATTGTGAACGGGCCACGCCTTTCTGATAAAGACGCCATTAAGGCGCTCGAAGCCGAATGGATGAAGCAGTTCGCTTTCTGGTATATCATCAAGGCCGCCGCACTGTCGGTGCTGAACTTCATGCCCATTATGCTTGGCGCAACCGCCGCAAAGCGTTTGGGCGCGAATATGTGGGTTGGTGCGGCTATTCCGGCGGCGCTGATGACCAGCACCTTCCAGAGCCTCACCAAACTTGCTGACCCGGCTACTAAGATGCTTGACGTATCCATTATGGGTCTGCACCTGCCGCTGTACGCCTACGATTACACCGGTCAGGTGTTCCCGCCCCTGCTGGCGGTTGCCCTCTTGGCGCCTCTGGAGCGCCTGCTGAAGAAGATCATTCCGAATATGCTGCAGATGGTCTTCGTCCCCATGCTGTCCGTTATTATTCTGGTACCTGTAACCGCCTTCGTGGTAGGTCCCATCGGTATTGGCGTGGCTATGGGTATCTCCGACTTCCTGAAGAATGTTAACGATGTAGCTCCGGGAGCTGTGGGTGCGCTAATCGCAGGTCTGTACCTGTTCATGGTTCCGTTGGGCCTGCACTGGCCGCTGAACGCCGTGATGATTAACAACCTGCAGACCCTGGGTACTGACTTCATCCAGTCCCCCATGGGTGCTTACAACTTCGCCGTCTTCGGCGCGGTAACCGGTGTTGCTATTAGGGCTTCACGGAATAAGGAGCTTCGCCAGACTGCGGTGGGTGCTTCTATGTCCGGCCTGCTCGGTGGTATTTCCGAGCCCTCTCTCTACGGTGTGGTTCTGCGCTACAAGCGGGTTATTCCCCTCATTCTGGTACCGGCTGTGGCCGGTGGTGCCACCATCTCACTGCTGGGAGTCAAGTCGCACGCTTTCGCCTTCACCTCGCTCCTGTCGATCCCCGCGATGCAGCCTTCCGCCCTGTATGCTCTGGGCTTGGCAATTGCTTTCTTTGGTGCAATGACCGGCGTGCTGCTGTTTGGCTATGAGTCGCGCTCAAAGAAAGACGGGCAGGCCGCTGCCGAGACCGGGTCTGAGGGTGAACCTAAGGCCGCTGGCGCCGATGAGTCAGACACCGCGAAAAAGGCTGACACCGCAGCAGCTGCCGCAAAGGCAGCCCCGGCAAAGCCTGCGGTTGAGTCCGGCACTGTATATGAGCTGACTACCCCCCTGGAGGGTAAGGCTGTAGCGCTGGAAGAGGTGCCTGACCCGGTATTTGCCTCAGGTAAGCTGGGTAAGGGTGTGGCCATTGAGCCGACCGGTACCGCCGTGGTGGCTCCGGCTGATGCAAAGGTGAGCGCCACCCTGCCGTCGGGTCACGCGGTGGGTCTGAAGTTCGAGAACGGTGTTGAGATGCTCGTTCATGTGGGCTTGGATACCGTGCAGCTTGACGGTAAAGGCTTTGAGGTGAAAGTTGCTAAGGGCGATTCCGTGAAAGCGGGCCAAGAGCTGCTGACCTTTGACCCGGCCGTCATTAAAGAGGCGGGCTATCCGCTCATCACCCCGGTACTGATCACGAATACGAATAAGTTCGCCGATGTTGAGGGCTTGCCTGGCGCAGCAACGCCTGAGTCTACAGTTATTCGGGTGACTACAAAGTAGCCCTACGGACCCGATAAAAGCCCCCGCCTTCCCCTACCGTTGGGGAGGGCCGGGGGCTTTTTCTGTTTTTACTAGGCCTTGTGAAGCACCCAGAGAATCGATAACCGAATGTGCAGTAAATCCTTATCATATCGCAGCCGAGGTTCCCACCTCACACAACGCAGGATACGGAAGTGCTTGTGCCGCACGGGGTTGGTTTACAAGGTGTTATTCGTGGGTGGAGATCGTTCAAGAAATCCCAGAAGGTCGCTAGTGCCCTCCTTAGAATATAATGGCCCACTATAAAGCGGGGTCCCACCATGTACACATGGTGAAACCCCGCTTGGCCGGTTTTAGGTGCTTAGCCTAAAGGCTACTTCTCCCAACCAGCGTTAATCCATACATCCGGGTCATATGCAGAAGTAGCAAACAGGCGAGGCCCGTAGTTTGCCAACCCCTTCTTGCACGCCTGGTAGTTGGGGCCGTTAGAGACAGGGATGTAGATAGCGACCTCAGCGAGGTGACGCTTCTCCAGCTCGGTTGCTATTTCAAGCTGTTTCTTATAATCTTCCGTAGCCATCATCTTATCGGCGAGGGAATCGAGCTCTTTACCGTGCCCATTATTAATCTCGGACCGGTAGAAATAGTACGCGGAATCTACCGGGTTGGTGGTGATGCCGTACCCGGCAGACTTAATACCGTAGGACCTTTCGGTTGAGACCTTCGTCAGCTCAGAATTGGCACGATTCACTATCTTCAGCTCAATACCGATCTTCTTCATCTGATCCGAGAAGAACTGTGAGGTCGTCTTGACATCTTGGTCATCCCCAAAGGTGAACAGCTCGTACGACGCTTTCTTGCCGTCCTTAGCGTAGAAATCGCCGTCCTTCTTATAGCCAGCGTCCTCCAGGATTTTCTTTGCCACGTCCTCACCAATCTCCGTGGGGTAGCTGTCCTTGTAGCCTTCCTGCAGGGGCAGGAAGCACATAGACCCGGGGGCTTTCTCGTTCCACCCGATCTTTTCGAATCGGATCTTCTGAATCTGCTCACGGTTGATACCCGCCACAATTGCTTTGCGGACGGGCAGCGGAATCTTATCCGGGTTAAGTTCATAGTCTGAAACACCCAGCGCAGTACCCTTACGGATATCAATATTTGACATCTTTGATACATCGGCATAGACATTATGGGAGCTGGCGGAGATTACGTCAATTTCGCTGTTCTTGAATGCTGCCAAAGAGGCTGCCTCACCCAGAGAACGAATAGAGATTTTCTCCAGCAGAGGCTTCTGCCCCCACCACTTATCGTTCCGGGTCAGGATCAAGGACTTCTGAGAAGTATCCCAGTTTTCAACCTTAAAAGGCCCTGCCCAGTACTTATCGAGAGGCTTGTTAATGAGCCCGTCATTAAAGAGCTTCTTATCCACCAGCGCCGGGTGAATAAAGGTGGAAATAACGAATCCCCCGTCAATAGGATAGTAGGGCTTCTCCATAGTGACCTTGACCGAGAACTTGTCACCGTTCTCTTCAACGCTCTTTACCTGCTTCCACATGGGAGCGTCGGTTACCTGGTATTCGCCAGCAGGCGCTGTAAAGATCTTGTGGGCTGCACGTACCGATTCAATGTCAATGGGGGTGCCATCGTTGAACTTTGCCTTGGGATTGATCTTGAAGGTAACAGTCTGAACGCCGTTCTTAGTTTCAGCTTTGTACTCCGTAATGTAATCAGTGTTTAAGCTGGGCTTACCCGTATAGTCATACTTGTACCCGCCAGCGTACGCTGAGTTCATAGCGGCCTGGATAACGATGGCGCCTGAAGTATAGCCGTTGGTGTTGAAGGGGTTAAAGTTTTCAGGAATTTCGTCGAAAGCAAGACGCAGCTCGCCGCCTTCTTTGAGTTCCGAACGGTCTTTGGGGTTAAACGATACGGCCTTTGAGATATCGTCCCCAGCACCAAGCGCAGAGTTAGTCTCGTTCTTTTTATTACCACCGCATGCGGCAAGCAAACCGACGGTCCCCAGTGCAACCGCGCCAGTGAGCAGGGTGCGCCGATTGATTGACATGTTCGTCATCGAATCTCCTAGCGTTCGAAGTAGGGCAAGGCATCTGCTAGCTACATTCAGCCTGTCATCATTGAGGACACAGATAGCCTGATGTGGGGCGGGGTGCCCCAAAGAAGTAGAGTTCTTGGAGTTAATTATAGCGGCAATTTTAGCCGTAAAGTGACCTGTGGCGCACTCAGGCTGCCGATTTATTCACACAACCATGCATATTTTAAGGGCATAAAATGCGTTTTACTGTGTTTTGATTCATTTAAGGAACTTTATTCTTGATGTTCACTTTAAGTTTAAAGTAAAGGGCATATCAATATACTTTGCGGCTTGCACACCGCTTGTTCACACAGCATTGTGAGATCCCTTCCCTACCGGAGACCGACAAGAGCGACGCACACCAATGATTTTGGTATAAAACCACCTCCCAGCCGACGGGCCATGTCTCAGTGGCTGCTAGGGTCAAACTTATAGGGGTGGGCTGCTTCTATGGATGAAGAGCCCGCCCCTACAAGGGTCGCAATACGCGACTTATTTATTTAAGCCAACCCACTTTTTCCCATTCAATGGGCTTGAAAAGAGTCGGTCCGTAGTTCGCCAGTTCTTTCTTGCACATCATCGGGTCGGGGCCGTTAAATACCGTGACGAGAGTCGAGACCTCAGCCATGTGCTTCTTCTCAATCTGGTTGCACATCTTGTTCCGCTCCGCGTCGTCTTTAATGACCGCCATCTTTTCGATCATTGCGTCGATCTCGGCATTGCCCACACCGTCGTTCTCTTTAGAGTAGTAGAACTGCTTGGTGGCAGCAGTGCCATCCGCACCGCTGAGGCTAAAGCCCGACACTATAATGTCGTACTCTTTAGAGCCGGTAACTTTCGAATACTCCGCAGAACCGCGAGTTTCGACCTCAAAGTTAATGCCAATCTCCTTCATCGTCTGAGCGAAACTACGCGCCATGCTGCTCTTACTGGGGTCATCGCCAAACACTGTGATTTTATACCGCAGTTGCTTACCGCCCTTAGCGTAGTACTCGCCGTCCTTCGTGTATCCGGCTTCTTCTAAGAGCTTTTGGGCAGCAGATTTTGCATCCCCATCTGCCTTCGGGAAATTATCTTCGTAATACTCCTCGAACGGTAGGTGCAACATTGAGCCGGATGGGTCTTCCTCGTACGGCAAATTCTGAAAGGCAATATTACTAAGAGCCTTCCGATCAATACCCAGGAAAATTGCTTTCCGCACTTTTGCATCTTCAATCCGCTTGGGGTTCAAATTCAGACCACCCGCATACAGCAGCTGACCTTTGCGCAACTCAGCATTCGCAGTATTTTTCAGTTCGGCATACGATGTGGAGGTGCGTGACTCAACCGCGTCTACTTCCCCGTTCTTAAAGGCAGCAACCTTCGCGCTTTCCTCCAAGCCCCGGAAGATCACCCGGTCAAGCACGGGCTTCTCGCCCCACCATTTCTCATTCGGCACCATAGTGAAGGTGTTCTCGGTAGAGTTCCAGCCTTTATCAGCCAGCTTAAACGGACCACACCCAAATTCAGGGTGCGGGTTATTCACAAACCCGTCATTGAAAACTTTCGGGTCTTCCATGCCGGGGTGGAAAATCGCATCGAACATCTCGTTTAACGGGTAGTATGGTTTGGCCATAGTGACCTTTACCTTAAAGTTACCCCCGTTGTTTTCGACGCTCTCAATATACTCATAGATACCTGAGCTGATGATATTGTAGTCACCGTCGGAACTCTTGCGTATCTTCCAGGTGGACTGCAACGCTTTGTAATCGATAGGGGTGCCATCGTTGAACTTTGCCTTGGGATTCAGCTCAATGTAAACGACGTCTTTACCACCCTCTTCTACAGGTTTGAAGGAGAGGGCAAAATCCTTATTCAGCTCGTATTTTCCTAGGTGCGTAATATTCCACAGTCCCGCTGCACGGATTGAGCTCATCACAATCTGCGTGTCGTAGGAATCTCCGCTTGTTGAATAGGTATTGAAATCCGGCCCAAGGGATCCCAGGGGGATACGCACCTCACCGCCCTGCTTCAAGTCAGACACCGGATGCGAATTGATATTGTACAGTTCCTCAGACTTAGCGTCTTTACCGGGCGCTTTAACCTTATCCTCTTTCTTCGAGCCGCCGCAGGCAGCTAACAGGCCCACGGTAGTCGTTGCGGCTGCAGCGCCCAGCAAGGTGCGGCGGTTGAAGATGTACTGCTTCTGCATAGCTATTGCCTCACGTCTACAAGTTCATTTGCTGCACCAAGTGCTCCGGTGCGTCACCCGGCTTATATGCTTTACGGGTTTGGACTTATCCAAAGTTAAGCTATAAGTTCAGGTCATATCTCAGTACCTTACACCCGCATTTTATGGTTGTGGCAGAAAAAGCAGATTTTGTGGGATATTTAACAGTATATATGAATATTTATACGTAATATTCCTTTATTTACAATATTCATTGTATGCATATTTTGGCTTTTCTGCCCTCCGGGCAACCGAAGAACCGCCTTCTTCCCGCACGCACTTCTGCAGAAAGTACACGTTCAAGACACCACAAGAGGGTGTGATATTCCCAGAAAACGGGAAACCACACCCTCTATAAGATAGGGCTATTAGATGTTTACTTCAGCCAGCCAACCTTTGCCCAGTCGATGTTGCTTTCGTCATAAAGGAAAGTGCCGTAGTTTGCCAGCTTCTCCTTACACATTGTGTACAGAGGTCCGTTATACACAGTACCCAGAGTACACACTTCACTCATATGCTTCTTCTCAACCTCATTACACTTTTGGGCACGCTTCTGAGGGTCAGGCTCAACTAGAATTTTTTCGATCAGCTTATCAATCTCGGGGGTACCTACACCATTGTTATCCTTCGAATAGTAGAACTGTTGGGTTCCCGTCGTAGGTTCTGCACCCACGCCATAGCCCGAGAACGTAATATCATATTCCTTGTTGCTAATCACCTTGTTGAAGTTGAGACCAGCCTCAGGGTTCAGCTCAATGTGCAGTCCGATATCCTTCATGATTTCGACGAAGTTCTGCCCAACATTTTTACTGGTGGGGTCATCACTGAAAACAGTTACACGGTACTCAAGCTTCTTACCGTCCTTTTCGTAGAAACCGTCAGATCCTTTGGTGTACCCAGCCTCCTCCAGGATCTTCTGGGCAGCAGCCTTACGATCGCCGCCTTCAGGTTTCGGGAAGTTATCCTCATACAACGGAGAGAACGGCATAAGAACCATTGAACCGGGAACATCTTCTTCGTAAGGAAGCCCCTGGAAGTTAACATTTGCCAGAGCCTGCCGGTCAGTGCCAACGAAAATTGCTTTACGGACCTTCGCATCCTTAATATGGTTTGGATTCAGATTCAGACCACCAGAGAACAAACGCTGTCCGCGACGAATCTGCGCCCCATTAGTATCCTTAAGTTCAGCATATGCGGTAGGAGTAGAGGCAACAACGGCATCGATTTCACCGTTCTTAAATGCCGCGCGAGAAGCGCCTGCCTCAAGCGCACGGAAAATAATACGGTCTAGAAGGGGCTTCTCACCCCACCATTTCTCGTTTGCTACCACAGTGAAAGTTTTAGATGAGGAATTCCATCCATCTTCTTTTACAGTGAACGGGCCCGAGCTGTACTCTGGGCGTGGCTTATCAACAAATCCTTTATTAAAGACCTCCGGATCTTCTAACGCAGGGTGTGCGATGTAAGCAAAAAGATCTTCAATCGGGTAGTAGGGATTCTTGAAGACAACCTGAATGACACCATCCTTGCCCTCAGGCTCAATGCTTTCAATGTGAGGGTAAGGCCCCGCAGTTACGATATTGTATTTACCACCGGGTTCCTGGTGGATCTTCCAGGTGGCACGCAAGGCCTTAATATCGATGGGGGTACCATCATTAAATTTGGCCTTTGGGTTCATCTTAATAGCAACAGCTACTTTGTTGCCTTTCTTGCCAACCTCGAACTTCTCACAATAGTCCTTATCAAGTGTATACGCACCATCAGCAGCGACCTTATAAAGGCGAGCCGTACGCATGGTGCTAAGTACCCTGGCGGTAGAGTAGCTGCTACCGCCTTGACTCCATATATTGAAATCTGGCCCAATAGCGGTCACCGGAATACGGAGCTCTCCGCCCTGTTTCAAGTCGGACACCGGATGCGAATTGATGTTATACAGTTCCTCGGCTTTAGCCCCCTTACCGGGTGCTTTAACCTTATCTTCTTTCTTTGAACCTCCACCGCAGGCTGCCAGCAAGCCAATAGTAGTGACTGCTACAGCACCGCTCAACAGGGTGCGGCGGTTGAAGATATACTGCTTCTCCATAGCTATCGCCCAACTTTCACTAATGCACTCGTACCATCGAGTGCCTGATGAATCAACCAGGTGCACGTTCTGTGTGCTGAACTACAGTACCTGGTCTTAGTCTAGTATCTTACACCACAATTTTGCCCTGAGGGAACAAGAGTCGCATTTTAGTAGATAAAAAATATTCATTACGCATATATATTCACAAGAATCCTGTTTTATCAGCATTTATGATGTAATTATTGCTGCTTTGTGGTGCTCTCAGCGGGCCTAAGGAACGCTCAATCATCGTCACAGCACCATCATTTCTGTGCGTCTCCTCCCTTCTCAGACTGAAAACGCACCGAGGGGCGGCCACCAGATGGTGGCCGCCCCTCGGCTCACATGCGGCTTACGACAAAGCCGACTCTAAAGCTACGCCGCCTGAGCAACGTCCTCAGGGGATACCTGAGAAACGCCCTCGGGGAAGTAGCAAGCATATGCGTGGTCCTGACCTTCAACAGGCTCAAGCTCAGGCAGCTTCTCAAGGCACACCTTCTGCTTATCCTCAGGCAACAGCTTGAAGACAGGGCAACGGCTAGAGAATCCACAGCCCACCGGCGCGTTCACCGGAGTCGGCAAATCGCCTTCCAGCATGGTGCGCTCACGCTTCGCCTCAACTTCTGGGTCTGGCACAGGGATAGCCGACAGCAAAGCCTTGGTATACGGGTGAACCGGGTTATCAAACACCTCGTCCACACTACCAATCTCAACAATGCGCCCCAGGTACATGACCGCAACACGGTCAGAGGCGTGGCGGATCACTGCAAGGTCGTGGGCCACCATCAGGTAGCTGAGCCCCAGCTCGGCACGGAGCTTCTCCAGCAGGTTAATAACACCCGCCTGCACTGAGACGTCCAGCGCCGAAACAGGCTCGTCCAATACCACCAGTTTGGGGTTCACCGCCAGCGCACGGGCAATACCGATACGCTGACGCTGACCGCCGGAGAACTGGTTCGGGAAGCGGTTCACATGGTCCGGTTGCAGACCCACAATCCGCATCAGCTCAATCACGCGCTTCTTAATATCCGCACGTTTCATCCCCTGGTTTTCAAGGGGCTCAGCCAGCACCTCGTACACCGTAAAACGCGGATCCAGCGCACCGGTGGGGTCCTGGAACACCATCTGCTGGTTCTTACGCAGCTTCAGGATCTCACTAGCTGACTTACTATCCTTCGTGGAGGTGCCATTAATCAGGATCTCGCCGTCGGTGTTCTTGCTGAACTCCATGATTTCCAGCAGGGTGGTAGTCTTACCGCACCCCGACTCGCCCACAATAGAGAAGCACTCGCCTTCACGGATATCGAAGGTAACGCCGTTAACCGCTTTCACGGTGCCCACACGTTTCTTAATAAGTGAGCCCTTCATGAGCGGGAAGTGTTTCTTCACGTTGCGCACCTCAAGCACCGGAGCACGCTCTTCACGCGGAATACCGTCAAACTTCGACACAGGGGTTTCAGGGATCGAGTACAGCTCATCAGCCGTCTTACTGATCAGCTCCTGCGATATGCTGCACGATGACAGGTGCCCCTCACCCGCGCCGTCGAGCGGCATCAGCTCGGGCTCACCAGCCTCATCCTTACAGCACTGGCCACCGCTCTTAGCCACAGGGCAGCGTTCACGGAACGAACAATGCTCCACCGGGTTAATCAGGTTCGGCGGCGTGCCCTCAATCGGCACCAGCGACATCTTCTGCGAACGGTCCACGCGCGGAACCGCACCCAGCAGACCAATGGTGTACGGGTGACTGGGGTACTTATACAGGTCCTCGGCCTTCGCGATTTCCACCGGTTTACCCGCGTACATCACCAGAATATCGTCCGCCATACCGGCAACGACACCCAGGTCGTGGGTAATCATAATAGTTGCCGCGCCCGTTTCATCCTGCGCCTTATCCATCACCTCAAGCACCTGCGCCTGAATGGTCACATCCAGCGCAGTAGTGGGCTCATCAGCAATCAGAACACGCGGGTCATTCGCAATAGCCATTGCAATCATAATGCGCTGGCGCATACCGCCGGAGAACTCATGCGGGAAAGAACGCAGACGGTCGG
>ERZ773037.1080-NODE-1080-length-14353-cov-19.221569_pt1 | contig 14353 bp, 11 predicted proteins | sample MGYA00511466_ERZ773037 | MGnify/ENA primary metagenome ERZ773037 (study PRJEB29015, sample SAMEA2738146) | human oral metagenome | biome: human oral; feature: human-associated habitat; material: saliva | place: China | collected 2202 ... | reverse complement strand
TATTTTAACTGCTAGTTAAAATACCAAAAATTTCGATCTTAGATTATTAACCCACTTAAAATAAACTTAAAAATTAAAATTTAAGATTAGATTAAGTGAGTTAATAATTGAAGATCAAAAATTTTACACATAGTTCTATTAATTAATATTGATTCAAAATAAAAATTTATTTTTACTAATAGTGATTAATAAAATTTTTTTTTACTTTAAAATTTAATAATAAGAGATCAGATAAGAAATTTAATTTTGAAAATACAGAATTTTGGATCTTAGATTATTAACTTACTTAATCTAAGCTTAAAGAGAGATCACTAGTTTTTATACTAGTGATCAGGTGTGTTAAGATTCGTAACCTTTTAACTGTGTTAAACCACTTAATAGTCTTGCTTTAATATTTTTGTAGTCACCTAAAGTTTTACCAGTTTCTTTATTAATTATGTCGCTATCACTAAATCCTGAATTTTGCCTAACAAATTCCTCAACTTCAAATTTTCTTTCCCAAATTCTTTTAGCTAGTAATCTTTTTTCATATTCTTCTCTAATTTTAGCGATTTTTCTACCTTCTTCAGGTATGTAATAATCATCAGATTTATCTCTATTATCATCTAAAATTCGTTTTACTTTTTCAATTTTAGTTCTAAGTCTAACCATATTTTCGTCTTCTACGAAATTATAAGTACCTTCGCCTGTGCTATTAAAATCTTCAAATTTTAATTTTACTGAGTACAATTTAATCCATTTTTTAAGTAAAGTATCTGGATCTTCAACTTGTGGTTCACTAGGTGTAGATTCTTGCTCTAATTCAGGTGGTATAGGCTTTTTGTGTTTTTTAAGCCATTTAATTTTTCTTTGTTTAGCTAGTTTAGTAGCTTCATTAACTCTCTGATCAGACAAAGCTTTTAAAGCAGCTAAACTCATCTTAACAGTCTGCTCATTAATATAAACATTAACAGGATCTCTATCTAAATAATCGAACATTTTGTTTCCTTTATATTTTTATTTTTTTATATTTTATAACGAGAACCCTTTTTAGGTTCTCTATTTTTAATCAAATTTTGGTATATTTACATTTACTTTAGTTCTAGGTGTGACCAAATCTACAAATTTTCTATTATAATAGCACTTATCGCCATCAAACAACTTAACAACAAAACCATGTGTATATCTATCATTAGAACCGTTATAGCATTCAACAGTCTTAGGATAAAAATTCTTAATTGCTATTTTTAAGAAACCTTTTGTGTTATCGTTTAACATAAAGTACGAATAATAACTAGCACCTTCATCATCCATCTTTAAAACTTCATAAGGTGAATAATAACTGCTAGAATAAGTATTATAGCCTTGAACTTCAGCCTCATATTCGCCGGCCTGCAAAACATAACTAGACAAATCTTTTTTAGTTATTGCGAGTTTTGCAGCTTTTGTAGGATCTGTTGTTAAAATAACTTTTACAGGCTTATCATTAGCATACGAACTATCAACATCTTTTAAGAATAATCTCTTGCCGTCTGCACCAGTAATTAAAAGTTGTCCTAATGACGAATAGCTATTATAAGTACCAAATTTTTCAAATTTAATTGTAAAATCTCTAGGTTTTTGTGTTAGATCTTGTGGGAAATCTTCTCCGGCAATATTAAATATTTTCTCAATATACTTATTCATGCCGCCGTTTTCAAAGAACTTCTGAGCTAAGCCTGGTAGTTTTGCATCAATTTTAGTTTCTAAGTTTTGAGAACTTAAGAAGTCAGTCTCATTAAATTTTGTTTGAACATCGTTTTTAACAGTATCTTTAATTATTTCTTTAACTTCATTACCATTTAAAATACCTTCGGTGCCTGTAAATTGTCTTTGGGAAATTCTTAAAGATTCAAATTCTACTGGAGCTGATAAATCAAAGTTTTCAATTTTCTTATAACCTATACATTTAGTTTCATCATAAATCTTGATTTCAAACGTATCAGTACAATATGCTTCTGTTACACCATTAGTAACTATAATTTTAGAAGGATAAAAATTTTCAAGTTCTAATTCAAATTTATTAGTTTTACCTTTTGTGCCTAAATAATAAGTACTAATACCATTATCGTTTGCAAAAGATTGTATCGGGTTATATGCAGTACCAGAGTAGTTATTCGTTGTTATAATTGTTCCCAAATATTCACCAGCTTTTGGTGTATAAGTTTTTAAATTATTGTTTAATAATTCTGTAAATGTTTTACCCGGGTCTGTTTCGCTAAATAAAACTTTAAACGGTGCTGTATTACTAATAGTTTCGTACCCGGCAAGATAAAGTTTTTTATTACCATCAAATAATCTAATTCTCCATAAAGCAGGGCCATAAGAAGCTCTAGTGCTACTTAAATTATCAAATATAATCTTAGTTTTAGGTGGTTTTCTAGTTGGGTTTAAAGGAACTACGAATCCCATCTTTCCTAATAACTCAGCCCAAACATCAACAGCCTCTTTTGCAACATTAGAATCTTTAAATTTTTCTGTTATTGCGTCTTTAACTTCTTTATTAAGATTAACTCTTTTAATATATGTTTCTTTATTAAGTTCTGTATCAATATATCCTTTTGAATAATCCTCTAAACCTTTAATAATTTTAGTTTTTTCTACTTCTGGTAATAACTCAGCCAATTCTTTAAATACAGTTTTGATTGTTTTTGTTTGATTTTTAGCCAGTGCAAAAAATTCATTATAAAACTCATTACTGCCGCTTTTAAATTTTAAATTTAACGTATCTGTGTATCTATTATTGTTACCTGCACTAAATGATAAAGTATCAAAATATAAACCATCATTTGAAATAATATTCATTGTTATTTTACTAGGTGTAGAATCTGATAAGAAATACTTTTCAAATAATCCTGCTAAACACGAAATTGAGTTGTAAAAACCATTAAAACTATAACATTTATCAGATTTAATTAAGACTTTAAGGTCAGTTGCCTCTTGTGTATAATCAGACGGTATAGCTGGTAAATTATCCCATTTTGTAACATCCCAACCAGGTTGTTCTGTTAACGATAATATTACTGTAGATTCAGCTGCACTATTAGATGGATTTTTATATTTTGGATAATATCTTTTACCATCTCGGTAAAATATAATTGCACCAAAACCATTACCGTAATCGCCACCGTGGTTTGTCAACAACTCAAACTCAATATTTAAATTAGTAACACCTTTACCGTAAACTCTAGCCGGTACATTTAGACCTGGTATATAAGGTTCAAGTGATTTAGCAATTAAGTAACCATCACCTAAACTAAAATTACCTACTTGTGTTTGTACTTCGTCTTTTATTTGTTTTTTAATTGCTTCGCCTGAAGTACCACCAGAACCGCCAGTTGCTTTAATTACAGAATAAGGAACAAATTTGATTTCACCATCTGAATTTAATCTAAATGGTATTTCATTTGAATCCTGAATCTCAGATACTACATCACCGGTTATCTTAATTTTAGCATTTTTAGGTAAATACCTACCATCAGACTCAGTCTTATTATAAACTTCTGTTTTATTATAAACTTCATCTTTTTTATAAGTCTCAGATTTTAGATATGAATCTTTAACATCAGTTTTTTTAGCATATTTAGCATCTGCTGTTGTTTCTTTAAAAGCATCAGCTATTTTTAAGTATTTAGAATCTAAATTAGCTGTTTTTGTATAAATTGTATCTGCTTCTTGTTTAGTTAAAATAGTTGTTTTGTCTAAAATATCAGTCTTTTTAGCATACACTGATTCGGCTTGTGTGTTAGTTAAGCCTTCAGTTTTCTTTAAGTATTTTGAATCTGCTGCTGTTTCTGTAAATGCGTCTTGTTTCTTTAAGTATTTAGAATCTGCTTGAGCTGCCGTGAACGCTTCAGTTTTCTTTAAGTAAGTTAATTCTATAAGATCTTTATTAATAGAATCTAATTTTGTTTGATATTTAGTATCTGCTTCACTCTTGCTTAAACCATCTGTCTTAGATAGAAATTTATTTTCAGTTTGTGTTTTATTATAATAATTAACTTGATTTAAATTATCAAGTTCTGATTTTAAAGCAAATTTATCAGCTGTTAAACCGTTTAATTTTTTAGAATTCTCAGCTGTATCAGTCTTATTTAATTTAGATTCAATTTTATTTAAGATTTCAGTTATTACTTCTGGATTATTTTTAAGAGCAGTTGCTATTTCCGCTATAGTATCTAAAGATTCTGGTGCATTTTCAACTAGTGCTTTTATTTCGTTTTTAACTAATTCTTTAGCTTGTTCTGGTGTTGCACTATTGTTTATTTTTGTATTTAATTCTTGTATTTTTTGATCAATACTCGTTTTATCATAATAAACTGAAGCATCAAAAGTACCACTTTGTGCTACTTTTTGGTCTACTTGTTGTTTATTATAATAATTACCCAATTTAGTATCAATTACACTAGTATCGTTTATCTTTGTATTTAAATCTTGTACTTTTTGATCTATATTTGTTTTATCGTAATAATTATCAAATTTTTCATTTGTATTAATAAGATCCTTAACTTTGTCTTCATTAGCTAATTTAAGTTCTTGTATTTTTGCTGTAAGACTATTAAGATCTATATAATTTTTAGCTGTAAGAACTTCATTTATCTTATCTTGCACTGCACTACTAACATTAGGAACTTGCATTAAGTTTTTAAGTTTTTCTGTTATAGTTGTATTTAATTTTGGTTCATCTACAAGTTTTTTAGATTCTATTATAGAGTCTATATTAATATTGTTGTTTATATTTTCAAATTTAGAATCTATTTGCTGTTTTGAATAAAAAGAGTCTAAGTTTTCTAGTTTTGCATAATCTTCTAATTTACTATTTAGATTTTCTATTTTAGCATAATCTTCTAATTTACTATTTAAATTTTCTAGTTTTATGTAATCTTTTAAATAATTGTCGAGCCTCGCTGTATCAAAATAATCATGTAATTTAGCTGTTAAATTATGTATTGCAGATTGTAAACCATCGGTTATTTCTTTAGTAGCATACGATTTTGCATCTAGTATTTTATTTAATTCGTCTTTGTCTAGACTTGATTTACCTGTAGGTATTAAATCAAAAATATTACTGTTTAAATTTAAGTGAGCTTTAATCTTATCATCTATAATAAAATAAGCAGTGTTTTTTATTATATCAAATATATATGCTATACAACCTACTTCTGCATTGTCTGGCTCTATCTGGTTTATTTTAGTCAATATATCATTATATATTTGTTCTTTAGACATGTTATCTTTGATTATGTAGTCATATCTTGTATATGTCATAGAAGTCCTTTTTTAAGGTATTTATTAAAAAATCGTAGAATATCAATTTAAGTTTATTTTAAGTGAGTTAATAATTGAAGATCAAAAATTTTATGATTGATCTTTATATTAAATTAGATTCAAAATAAAATTTTTTTAACTAGATCTCTTATTATAAATTAGAATCAAAAAATAAAAATTTATTTTAACTAGTGATCTAGGTAGTAATTAAATCTCAAAAATTTGGATCTTCAATTATTAACCCACTTAAAATAAACTTAAAGTAAATAACTAGTTCATAGGATTAAGGTTAGATAAAGTGGGTTAATAATTGAAGATTGAAAATTTTATGTTTTATTCTATTAATTAATATCGATTCAAAATAAAAATTTTTTAACTAGATCTCTTATTATTAAATTCTAAAATAAAAATTTATTTTAACTAGCTTATAAACTCAAAATTTTGGATCTTAGATTATTAACTCACTTAATTTAAACTTAAATTACTTCATACAATAATAATCAAATAAATATCATAAAAGGAAAAAATAAATGTTATTTGATCATATACCTGGTGATTTTGTAAAAATTGAAAGAGATGGTATGGTAGTTGAAGTGCTTAAGACCGATCTTATTAAAGAAATTGAAGCTAAAGAAGCACAACGCCAAAAAGAACTTGCTAAAGCAAAATCTGCTAAAACTAAAGCAGCAGTAGTAGAACAACTAGACGAGACCGAAGTAGCCGAGCAGACTGAAGAGACTGATGAGACAACTGAGACTAAAAAATCTAAAAAACAAAAAGAACAAAAAGACCAAAAATAAGATTTATAAATGAAAGTATATTTAGCTTTTCAAAAACAACCTGACCCTAATATTATTTCTAAAATATTCTTTTATGTTATAAAAGGATTTACAAGATTTAAATATACTCATGTTGAAATGTTTTTTGAAGATAAATTTGTCAGTTCTACTTATAATAACGGGGTAAAAGTAAAAAATCTTGAACCCCTACTACCGCAATATGATTATTATAGTTTAGAAGTAGACGGTCGTAAAAAACAACAAGTCTTAAAATATTTAGACTCAATCAAAAACTCAAAGTATGACTGGAAAGGTATATTTCTTTCTCAATTTATACATCTTAAGAAACATAATACTAAAAAATTCTTTTGTTCGGAAGTTTGTGCAAGCATACTTAAAAAATTTAATTATAAATTAAATAAAGAACCACATCTCTACAGCCCTAAAACTTTATTTAAAGAGTTGGAGTGTAATCTTGTTCCCGAAAATATATAACGATTTTAACTCAACTACAAAAATAGATGTAGATAACGAAGCTATTAAGAATTCTATAAGAAATATATTACTTACACCTATAGGCACTATGCCAGGCAAACCTACATTTGGTAGTAATTTACATAAAGTTTTGTTTGAGATAATAGATCATATTACAATTGAATTAATTAGAACTTATGTTGTAGATGCTTTGGCTAAGTGGGAACCAAGAATACAAGTTTCACAAGTAGATGTAAAAGATTATCCAGAATATAACAAAATAATAGTAGATATAAGTTATTATTATATATACTATGATACTAAGAGAGATGATAAAATATCATTAACTATTTTTCAATAAAGGCCTTAAATGGAATTTAAAACTACAAATTATTATGAATTTATAAAACAATTTAACATTTTTAATGCCGATTTGCTTAATGAAGATAACCTTAACCAAGGACCAAACCAGTTAAAACGAGAACTAAATAATGTTTGGTCTATATTAAGAATTTTACAAGATAAGCCAGCATTTGAATGGCAGCCGAACATTGTTTACCAACCAGGTGAGATAGTATATTTTACCAGACAAGATAACCCGGATTTAGGACAGATAAAACAGTCTTATTATATAGCAACAGACTTAGTAGGTAATAGTGCAAAAGTGCCTGATACAAGCCCTACTTACTGGAAAAGAATACATAAAATAGATATTATACCAGATTTTGATACCGATAACTATATTAAGAAGACTAATAATACATCTTGGATACCAACAAGCGATTATGATCCTATTAATTTAAAATTTTATAATGAAAATATAAATGCTAGACTTAGTTATAGTTTACAAAATTATATAAGGTTTGATAATACTGCTGCTTGGACGCCAACTCATGATTATAACCCAGTACCTAAAGTGTATGTTGATAAGGCTTTTAATATACTGATTGGCGATGGAACAGTTCATAATGCTAATTATTTAAAAAATTATGATGGCTCAGAATATATCAGAGTAAATGAAATTAATAAAATGATAGTAAAAGGTTCTGATTATAACTATATTAGAACTACTACACAAGGTTTCTTACCAGGCGCTGCAAACACTACTATAGGATCACTTACTGAGACGTTTAAAGAAATACATGCAAGAGATTTTGTAGGTACTGCAACAAGAGCAAGATATGCAGACTTGGCAGAGTTTTATAATGCAGATAACCATTATGAGGTGGGTACAGTACTTGGGGTAGGTGGTACAAATGAAGTTACACTATATAAACAGGGCATGCCACTAGCTGGCGTAGTATCTGAGAAGCCAGGTTTGATACTTAACGATATGAATGTCGAATGCAAAACTTTAATAGCTTTAAAAGGTAGGGTAAAAGTAAAAGTTTCAAACGATGTACAAAAAGGCGATTATATCTACCCGGATAATAACGGTTTAGCAAAAGGTTCAAAACAACTTAAGTGCAACGATAGAATAGGTATAGCTATATCAGACTCATTTAACGGTTATGTACTAGCTAAAGTATAAAGGTTTACAGATGACTGAATCAGCAAAAGTTACAATAAAAGAATTTGACGGCACACAATTAAATCCTAACATCACTTCTACAACTGCTTATTTTGCTGGTATGTTTGAGAAAGGCCCGGTAAACACTCCTATAATAATAAGTTCTGCCAGACAATTTAAAAATATATTCGGTAGAGCTTTGCCTATTAATATTAACGAGTGGTACCAAGTCTATAATTTTTTACAATACCCAGAACAATCCTCTATCTTAGTAACAAGAGCGATAGGTGATGAATCTTACAATGCGTGTTGTTCTAAACCGTTTAATACCGAAAAACTTAAGATTAAAGACTATTCAGAATTCTTAGAAAACGAAAATACATTTTTAGAAGCTAATAATTTTATTAAAGTGGCTGCAAGGAATCCGGGTGAATGGGGAAATTTACTAGAAGTTTGTATTTTTACTTCTAAAGAATTTAATAAAAATAAAGAAATAAAGAAAGGATTTTTTGCTAAAAATTTAACTAGATCTATAAATCCTGGTTATTATTTTATAGCAGTATTTAGAAAAGATTTGTTGGTTGAATCTTTTAATATTAAGTTTGATGATATAGAAACTATTAATAGAACTTCTAATTATATATACTTAAAACAAAAATTTTTAGACTATAAGATTTATGATGGTAATTTATACTGGGTTAACGGTGATGAGTTGTTAGCAGATGGTAATTTACCACATGATTTAAAACCAGTATTTTATGGTACAAATAGTCTTAAATTATCAGGCGGTTATACAGAGGAGCCAGGTATAGTAGATGTTGTTGATTCTTATAATTTAGTAGATAATAAAGAACAATATCAGTTTAGTATGATAATTGCAAATGAGAGGTTTCCAAAAGCAGCTGTTAATTTAGCAGAAAACCGAAAAGATTGTATTGCAATTGTAGGTTCACCAAAAAATGCAAACACTTTAGAACAAAATTTAGCTTATATATCTGATTTAAACTCTGGTTATACTTATTATGTCTCTAATTATAAAAAACAATATGATGAATTTAGCCAGAAACATTTTTGGTGTAATTTTGCAGGCGATATTGCTGGGTTGAGGGCTAAGTTAATAGAGACACACGGCAACTCTGAATCTCATTGTAAAATTATTTATAATTTATTAAATATAGAGCAAATAGAGCAAAATTATAGCCTAGCTTTAAGAGATATATTTGCTAATAATAATATTAATACAATAGTTAAAAATACTAATAATTATACAGTTTTAGGTGAGTTTTTATTAACTGAAAATACAACTAGAGATTTTACAACTAGGTTAATATTAAATGATATTGAGACAAAGTGTGATAAAACTGCTAGGTATTTTGTGTTTGAGTTTAATGATGATTATTCGAGAGCTGCTCTTAAATCTAACTTAAAGTTAATATTAGAAAGTGCTAAAGCATCTAATGAGATAGAAGATTATATGATTGTTTGTGATATTACTAATAATAACGAAGCAGATATAGGCAAAAATAAGTTAATTTGTGATGTTTATGTTAAACCTAAATTCTTAATAAATGAATTGCATCTTAGATTTACAGCTTTAAGAGATTTTGAGTAATCTATATTAAATATAAAATTATAAAAATATGTAGTAAGTATTAGCGAGGTTGAGATTTAGCTTTATTAACTTTTTCAACCTCTTTAGTTAACAAACCTATATAAAGAATTCTTTCATACGGATACATCTCAAATATACCTCTTATATCATAATGACCATAAAATACTAGTTTATTAATAGTCTCATAAAAAATAGAGATGTCTTCTTCGGATAAACTAGACACACATAATTTAAAATCATTAAGATTAAATTTATTATTTGTATTACAATAAGGGCATTTATGATCTCTTAAAAAATTTAATTTTGCTTTATTATTATTAATATAAGAAATTATTTTTTCATAATCTTGTATTTCTAATTCATCTAAATCATAATTAACAAAATCTTGTGGGTTATCTGATATAACGTTATTATATTCTTCTGTTAATTTAGAGTCTGTTACCATATCTGATACATTCTCAGTTATATCAAATACTTTACCACAATTACTACATTTTATTTTAATATCGAAATCTTCACCTATAGAAATAGACCTAAGCATATAAATTAAAGCTATGTATTCATTGTCTGTTAACTCAGAATCTGTTATAATATTATCTTTTAATAGTAATTTCAATTCATCAAGATTTCCTGCAAATATCAGGAAATCTCTTTCTTGTTTAGTAGTGTAAGATTTAAGTATTACTTCTTTATTACAATATTTAATTTTTTTAATCATTTTAATTTGATAACCAAGATTCTGGTAAGAAATCTGGTATTTCATTAAATACTAAAGTTTTTTTATGGTTACAATTTTTACAAGTATATTCTACTGTATTTTTAATAGAGAATCGTTTTTTGAATTGATCTAAAATATTATCTAACTCATCAGTCTCTAATTCATCAAACAGCGCCTCTAATGATTCCTTACTAAAATCAGTCTGCCCATTAATTGATTCAATTCTTAACAACAAATCATCTAAAACACTACCAGAATTTATTATTAATTCATTGTATTTCTTAATATTTCTTACTGGTGCTAATTTAATATCATAATTGTCTGTTTTAATCTCAGTTACATCTGTTGCATTAAAACTTATAGCATCTAAATTTAGTTCTTTAACATTTTCACTACCACAATTATCACATACGTATTTAAACTCTGTAAACTGGCCTATACTGGCTTGTCTTATCTTGGTAAGTACGTATTGTATTTCATCCGGCGATAGCGCATATTCTTTATCTAAACAACTAAAAACAAGACATTCTAAAGTATGTTTAGCTATTAGAACCTGATTGTTGTTATCTTGTTTAATTAGTTCTTTAAATTTTTTACGATCTTTATTTTTCCATTTTCTAAATTTAATAACTTGTGAACCTAAATCTAAATCATAATATTTAGTCTCTGGTAAATTTACATTCTCTATCATTCTAATCCTTTCTTATATATTGATTTTAATTTATCATATAAAAAATGTATTTGTTTTGGTGTATTTCTAGTAAATAACAACTGATTATCTATGTTCTCAATTATAGAATTAGCATTTATACCTTCTGTTTTAATAGAATATGCTTTTATATCAGGTATAAATTTTAATATTTCTTTAACCCTATAATACTTATTTTGATCACAAACTACTGCATTTATATTGATATCCTGTGTTCTTAATATTGCAGTTAGGTTGGCTGAGTTATAATGTTTTATTATGATATCAGGAAAACACTCTTTAATCATTTGTTCTCTTATTTTTCTTGTATTTATGGTGTCTTTATTTGATACTATACATATAACACCGTTATCAAACTCTTTTAAAGCTTGCTTAATCATATCAAAATACGTGTTTGTTAAAATACTAAATTTACTTATAAAAATAAAATTATTATTACCTTTTAAAGATTTTATTACTAATTTTTTAATTATGTGTTGTATATCTTCTTTTATTTGAAACTCAGTCTTTTTAGGGTGTTTAAAATCTATTTTAAGTTTACCTAAAGATTCTGCACAATTTTTTAATATATTATTAATATTATTTTGCAAGAAAGGTCTTGGTTGTTGTGTAACAATATTTAGAGCTGCTAATCTTATATGATTACTATAAGATAGTTCTTCATCTTGTGTACCTTTAAACTTATTAATATTAATTTGTTTTAAATTAGTATCATTTTGGTAAGATTGCTGATATTTAAATACACCATAAGAGTTGGTTATTATTATGCCTTCTTCTTTACCGCCAAACTTACTCTCTACACTTAACAATAAATTTTTAATTCTATCTAGATAATCTTGGTAGTTTTCTGGATTCAACAAATTTTTAATCTGCAGAAATTTTGATTTTAATTCATCATCTAATATACCGTTTTCGAATTCTATTAGTTTACCTGAGAATAGAGGTCTAGGTGTTCTAACTTTTAATATCTCGGCATAATTATCTCTTTTAAGGGTTTTAAAGGAACTTATGCAAGATTTAAGTATACCATATTGTTCTTCAAATACAGTACTAGAATACCCTATTAAGACCATCTTATGTCTGATTTTATAATCTGAATATAATTCTGGCTTATTCATTAAAAATTCTACAAAAAATTCTGTATTTGCAGGTAAACTACTATAATCAATTTGTTTTAAATGTTCAAATATAAATCTAAATTGTGAGTTAGATATAGAGTTTGATTTAATGCTGTTTAAGCCAGCAAAATCAAATTCATTTGGGTATTGTATTTGGTTTTTATAAGAGACTACCCAGTCTTTTGTATAATCCCCTGTCTTATCTTTTAATAATAAAGATATCATAACGCCATCTGATTTTTGTTCAATTATGCATTCATCTGTTAAAAATTCATGTATTCTTTTAATAGAATTAAGATACTTATCTGCTGATTCTATTTTTACTTCTACGCAATTCATTATTTTCCTTTCTTAATAATTACAATTACAAGCACAGTAATTACAATTACAAGCACAGTAATTACAATTACAAGCACAGTAATTGCAGTTACAAGCACAGTAATTGCAGTTACATAAACATGCTATTCTTGCTCTTCTTGTATGCTCATACATTTTGTTAATAGTACTAGCTGTTATTAAATCTTGTATTATAATATCTGATGTTTTAGGCATTAAAGTCATAACACCGTTTTCAAAATATGTATATTTAGCTGATTTTAAAAATTTAGCAAAATCATCACCATCTCGTGTTACATATATTTCTAAATCTTCATCATTAAAAGCAAAATTAACTCCTGGCGGTGTTGTATCACCAGCAGTAATTATAAGTATATTAGAACCTTCTAATTTAAATTCTTTTATTTCATATGCTTTATGGTTATTATTTTTAAGAAGATGAATATACGCTTTCTTATTAAATATTAGATCTCTAACTTCATAATACTCACTCTCAAATGAATCTCTAATGCCATAATTCATATTTTCTAATGCGTTTTTAATACTCTCAAAATATCCTCTAAAAATAACATTTTGATTACTTAAATTTATATGATTATGTCTTATATATTTAAAGAATCCTTGCTCAGCATCAGTACCTTCTAGTTGTAAATTCTTAAAAAATTCAAACCTAGCATTAAATTCTTTCACTAACTCAACAGACATCTTATTAATATCTTCAGCCCTAATCAAATTACCTACAACTACAGGTATCAAATTTGGGTTTAATTCTGGTCTAGGGCTAGAGTTAGAAACGCCAGGTATAACACTACCTTGGCTGTGCTCAACGATAGGATTTATATTAGATAATTTTATTCGTTTCATATTAATTTTAACAACCCATATCTTAATTTAGTTATATGCCTATATAATTCACATAAGTAACTCTGGTTTGTATAGTCTGACCATTTTTCATACTTATCTGTCTTTTTAGAGTTACTAAATTTTGCTGTGTTACATTTCATACAATATGTAGCATAACAATTTTTACACTCATCTGGTATATAATTACTATATTTATGAAAATTATTATATGTTTGTAATAATTTTTCTAAGAAAATTTCATTAGAATAAAAAATACTATTAAAAGTTAATTCTTGTTTATCTTTTTCATTTAAGTAAAATGCACCATGGCATGCTCTAACCGAACCATCTTGATCTACTGCTTGTAAATTATATGCTGCACCGCACAACGCCTTATGATTATTAAGCCAACCTAAGAAAAACCTATTATGTTTCTTATAATATTCTATTTCGTATTTAGCAATTTTTTTTACTTGTTCTGTTATTTTATTTTTAACTGATTCTAATTGTTCTTTTGTAAGATAGCTATAATCTGTTAAGTAATCTATTGTAGGCGAATATGAATCACATATAAAAAGTTCCTCTGCTAATTCTTTAAACTCCATATAATTATCAAATATCTTATCGAAATTCTTTAAAGCTAGAGTTGGGTGTATACCAAAGTTAATGCTGTCTGATGCTAATTCATATATTGTCTTTTTTACTTTGCTAGCAGTGCCTTTACCGTTAATATCTACTCTATCTTCATCGTGTGATGCAGTACCATCAAATGAAATCTGCAAATCGTACTTATTTTCATTATTAAATATTTTTTGAGATTTATATTTTAATAAAGTAGGATATAATCCTTTTAAGTTATAGCCATTTGAGTATATATAAAATTTAACTCTATCATTATCTTTATAATACTCAATAAAATCTTCAATTATTTTAGGCTGCGTAGATGGCTCACCGCCCCAGAAAAACAC
>ERZ773037.1075-NODE-1075-length-14383-cov-8.215592_pt1 | contig 14383 bp, 28 predicted proteins | sample MGYA00511466_ERZ773037 | MGnify/ENA primary metagenome ERZ773037 (study PRJEB29015, sample SAMEA2738146) | human oral metagenome | biome: human oral; feature: human-associated habitat; material: saliva | place: China | collected 2202 ... | reverse complement strand
AAGTCAAATGAGCTAGTTGCAAGTTGTCTATGTCACTCGGATGTCCACCTTTCACAATTGGAATGATGTGGTCTATGCATGCTGACATTGGATCTGGATACTTAAGGGAGAAGTCCACCGGGTGTCCACAGATTGCACACACAGACTGTGTGGCATACACCCTCTTCTTGTTCTTCTCGAACAGCACCCTATGGGGGCCATTTTTATCAGGGCGGGGTATATTTTGCATGACCCCTACTCCTAGGCTACCCCGTGCAGGTTTCTCTACCATATTGGATTCACTAATCTCTTGCGCCGACTGGTATTGAGCTTCATTAACATGTGTGTCTTTTGCCAGCGCAGTAGCAAGTTTCGTTTGCTGTATTTCTTCAATGACTTTCTGAATCTCTAATTTTTTTAATAAATTGTATCCGGCAGTGCCTGCTGTTTTACGACTACATCCATAAGCCTTTTGGTAGGCTTGTGTAGCATTAAAACAATTGCAGTAATATGCGCAAAATAATTTTTGCTTAGATGTAAGAAAATTATTTTGCATAAGATTTTCAGAATCCTCTTTGAGCATTTTCTTTAAGGTCTTTGTTGTAGCCTTTCGTTGTTCTTTTTTCTGCACAACTTTCTTTGATGCACTAGCCTTCCATTCGCCACGCCTTTTCCAAGACCTCAAAGTATTCTCATTTATTTCTAGCTCAACGGCTATTTCTGGAATAGAATATCCTTCTCCATACTTCCGCTTTGCTTCTTTCTTTTTATCTTCGTTAGTCATCATAATCGCATAATAAATGCGGTAGCTTTCGCCACCGCTTGAACAATATTATCTAAGGAGTTATTCATGGTTTATCTCCACGTACACTATAGCATGGGTGCACCATGAATTTTACTGAACTGTTTTGTAATTTTGTTGGTTTGCTATATCTTGTAGTGCTCTCCCATGTAGGATGTATACCCATCTCTCAGTCATATACATTTCTTCCGCGATTGTTTCAAAGGTCTGCATTCTTATGTATCTTCTGCGCAATACCTCTGCATGATCTGCATTCGACAGCTTGTAGATAGCCTCTTCAATCTTAACTCTTTGCTTCCAGAGTTCGTCTCTTAATTTCTTTTGCTTTTCTCTCAAAGTTGCTAGTTTAACAGCTGTATCCTCTGTTATCTTGCTAATACTATCACCGCCCGGCATTCCATCATAGCTTACTGCCTTAACTCCCAGCGTTTGTTCTATATCAAAAATTTGATTATCGAGCTGTGTTATTCGCTCGCCAATTCTCCGATACTCATTCATAAATTCTTTTGCTGTCATGTTTCACCTACCAAAACTAACCACTCTTTACAGAGTGTCTACGCTAACTAGGTCCTCAAAGCTGACCTGCTCTATTTCAGCCATGCGGATATATCCTTCTTGCCTATTAACTATCTTTCCTTTTCGCCACGTCTTTATCCTTGGCACTGGATCTGTGGCTATCATTTGATATTCTTTGTGCTCAAGCCCTGTGATTGGATTCTCGAACTTTCTAACTGAATCCTTGTCAAGCTGATATCCCTTAAAAGCTTTAGGTTCATCAAACAGCTTTGCAATGCTCACATATTCTCTCTTGATGATAGGCCTCTTCAGATTTCTGCTTGCTGTCCATCTTCTCTTTGTCGAGTTCTCCGGCTCTCTAAAAGTTTGTTGTGTCTCTTTAACCAGGTATTCTGCAAGCTCTGTGTAATTACGCGATCTATCTAGTGTGGATAACCATATGTGCCCTAGCTTCCACTGCTTATCGATAATCGAACCATCTATGTAATTCATCACGATGTGATGATGTATTCTTTTGTTTTTATATTCTGTAACAGCAACGTAATAGAATTCCTTACCTTGCTTTGCATATTCTCTTCTCATCCTGTCAATAAATAAAGATAGCTGGTGTTTAGCCTCTTCAACACTCATTATCTCTGCGTATGTCAGCGTGGTGTGGAAGTCTCCAGGGAAGAAGTTCATGTTTAATAATCTAGCTAATGTCTTAACTGATAAACGATCATTATATTTCTGCACAGCTTCATTGGTCTTATTCTTTTTTTCTTTTCTACAACCTTTAGATGCCCTAAGTGTCATCCTGATAGCAACATCTATTACAGCACCAGCTGCACATATCTCTCTAATTACTTTCGACATTTATCTTCCCATCCTATTATGGTCCTATTATTAATACTCTAATGAACCTTTACTCCGGACTTTCACCGGACTGTTTCTTCTATATATATATATGTAGTTTTATATGATCTGTAGCTTGTGTAGTTAAGTTACCTACTATTTTGTGCTCTTTATCCTTATTAAGTTAGTTGCTACAGTTTCATATCTCTTATTGCTTCCAGTATTCGTAATATGTGTCTGAATCTTCAACGTTTACATAATTCATTAAGTGTTTTCCAATGCTAGCAATTTCGTCTGTATCATATATATTTTGTATTTGGTAGTTGCCACTCCACGTCTTGACTTTTCCCTTAGCATCTATAAGTGCTTTTGCAACCTCCCATACCGTACTATTGTTTGGGATTATAATTGAATCTTCCTTGATTCTTTTTAGTTCTTTTAGCCATGCAGCTAGCTGCTCACGCTCTTCTCTGAATCCACCACGACTTATTGCTGCAATGTCCTCTTCACGCTTTATAGCCTCTTCAATGGTCATTTTATTTTTCCTCTTTCTTTAACTCTTCCAGTTCCTTCTGACAAGCCTGTAATTCATAATTTGTATGATCTCTGAATTTTATATCGGATGGTGAAACTTCTTTCACACCATCTGCGAATTCTACTATTCCATATACTCTGCTTACTTGTCCGCCTTGATGCCCGCCAATCATTAGCGATGGTGGTATTACATCCGATATTTCTTCCCATCTGTGGAAATAGCCTATTCTGCCACCAACTTCACATGTTCTGTATTTTTCAGCCATTTAAACTCTCCTTAAAATGGTATATCCTCTTCAGTTGCTTCAAAGCCATCCGGCAGTTCTTCTTGATAGTTAGGTGTGCTATCGGTATATGCTTCGTCTGGCTGTCTTGGAGTTCCTTGCTGGCTGCTGCCCAGGAACTCAACATTGTTGGCAATTACATCTGTTGTATATATTGTTTGTCCGTCTTTGTTCTTGTAGCTGCCTGTTTGAATTCGACCATTAACAGCAACTTGTTTCCCCTTGTGTAAGTATCTATCGCAGTTTTCTGCTTGCTTTCCGAATGTTGTTATTCGAATAAAGTCAGCTTGCCTCTCCTTCCCTTGCGCTGTTGGTCTATCAACCGCAATACTGAAATGTGTCACTGCAGTTTGATTTCCTGGTGTATATACTAGTTCGGGATCTCTTGTTAATCTGCCAATTAATATGACGCTATTCATTTTTGCTCTCCTTCATATGCTGGCGTTATTGGTATTGCGCACTCTTTACATTTATTATGGTTATTCTTTCTACACCACTTACACACTCCCGCTCTTTGTTCCTCGGTGTACATGGCTGCATTTTCTTTAGACTTAATCACTGCCTAGCCACCACTTCATTACTTCTTCTGCTGTTTTCCAAGTGGTTTTTAAACCTTCTTCTCGCCTCACCTCTAACATCTTGTCAAAGGCTATCAGATATCGTTTTTTTATCTTCGGATATGCGTCAAGCTCTTGTTTTGCTTTCGTCGACATAGGGCAACCGATACAGCCAATTCGCTTGAACCCCTTATCGTAGAGTTCGCAGTACGGAACGTTGTACTCTCTGATGAATTCCCACACTTCTTCATTAGCCCAATCTATAATTGGATTCAGAATCTTTTTATGGTATTCGTAGCAAAACTTGAACATTGGTGCATCTGCAATATTGTCGGTTGACATTCGTCTTTTGCCAGATTTCGAGTGTTCTTCGGCAAGATTGCGCATATTTTTCCTTTTTGCACTCTCCGCCCATCTAACCCCTGTAATAACGAATCTGCCTACGCCCCCATATTCCTTTAGTTCTTGGCAGCAGTACCGAGCACGTCTTGTTGGTGGCATTTTCTTTCTAGGGATTAAGTTGCACACTGTAATTCGCTTTCCGTCTTCGTCATACGGGTATTCAAATTCAACATCTGGATGCTGCTCTTTTATAAATCTCACCGCTTCTGGTGGATCTATCCCAGTACAGTTAAAGATAGTAACCTTCTCTTGGCTCAAAGGCACGCAGCCTATCAATGGCAACTTGCACTTTATCTGCACCATAGATGTTAAGTTGTTTGATGCTCATTGGATCTTCTTTCTATCATTCTTCTGCATATAGTGCTGTGTCTTCCGTATATCATGCCTATTAGTTTAATTATCATTTGATACTTCCTCTAATAACTCTGGATTCTCGTAAATGTTGCCTGCAACTTCCATCCCATAAAGCCATATATTGTCTTCGCACAATACTTCAGTTTCGCATTTGCTGCGTTTACGCTTGTCTTTTGGCTTGTGTTTGTAATCAATTACAAATCCACCGTCTTGATAACTAACTAACCACATCTTATGGTCTTTTGGATTTTCAGAGGCTTTAGATGTTAATATATCTCCCTCATATATCTCTTTCCCATTCTTGTCATTTAGTCCTGTATATTGTCTCAAAACAAATCGCTTTCCCTCTCGGTCAATTTCCCAACAATCTGTGTCCTTGTTGTAAAATTCTATAAAGATATCGCTGATTGAGTAATTCGTCAGTTCCTTAAGCTTTTTATCCCACGCTCTGAAATATATATCTCTCATCTGTTATTCCCCCTTATACGGATTCGGAAGCGGCATCCACGCGGTAACTCCGTCAATCTCGCTATCTGTGCCAGAGAGGTAAACGCCATCAGCATCTTCATCGAAAGAATCAACCCAAATACATATCCCATTTGTTACAAGGACATCTTCGTTATATTCTGGTAGATTCTCAATCATGTACGACCAATCGAAATTGGCATATTCTTTCTTTTCTTCTGGTGTTAATTCTCTAAAAACGAGTTTGTTCCACTCTACGTTATATGCTTCCATTGCTTCTCACCTCTTTGCTACATTTCAATAAGAACGTTTTGCCACTTCTTATAAGCGTCAAGATAGCATTCGTTCTTATCTCCGTTGTAGGTAACTTCGTAATACATGCCGTCTGGCACGTTGGTACTAAGTAAAGCCTTTGAGTTCTGCAGGGTCTTACAAAACCAAACAACAAATACATCATCTGTTGTGATTTTGCCGTTCTTGTCAGTTGATTCCACTCTGTCGTTGTAATAGTTCCTTACAAACTCTTTACACTTCTTTATAAATTTTCTTTCGTCCATACTTATTTCCTTTCTCAATTACCATATCTGTTCTATTTTTCTCTGCTTTAGCATATTTAATTCAAAATCATTGAATTTTTTATATTTATTAAAAATACAAGTTGTAATAAATCCATCATCATCGGTTACGACTTCTGCGCCCGATTCGCATTTAGGACAAGCGTATACAGTCATCGGATATCCGCACGAATGATAATCATTTACGGATACCATTTTCGTGTTACAACATAAGCACTTCATTTCTAACCTCTTCATTTCTTTTCTTTACCCACTTAATTTTCTTCGTCTTCTGGTACCGCCTCTTCTATAAGTTGATTCATCAGCTTTGTTCCTGCCTGGAACCCTATTGCTAATGCATCTACTTCTGTTCCCTCCGGGAGCCTCTTCTTTTCAGCGATGAATTCACTTGCTAGAAATTCCATTATTACTTCATCTTCCATGTTGACCTCTTTATTTAGATAGTGTTTCAAGTTCAGTTGTAAGAATCTTCTTCAATGCTCCTTTGAACTTTTCAGCAGATTCTTTGTCCATCTGGCCAAGCTGATTCATGCACTCATTGAACGTACTCTGGAGAGTATTCACATTAATTCTGAATGCTGCGAGAACTTCTCCACTTGCTACTGCTGCATTGAGCTTTTCAACTTCCGCTCTAGCCTTTGATAGTTCCTCTTCAGTTTTCATGTTTTCTGCTTTTGCTTGGACCTTTGCAGTTGCTACAGCCTTTTCAATCTCCCTATCTAATTCAGCTCTTGCTTCCTCAAGTGCTTTCTTAACCTCTTCATCAGTATCACTCTTGCTCTTCTTTAACTTTTCCTTTTCTTTCTTTAGCTTTTCTTTCAGCTCTTCAATCTCTTTATCTCTTTTATTGAGTTCATCAGAGCTTGCTCCTGGTTCTTGCTTTTCTTGTTCCAGCTCTTTAATCCTGCTCTTTAGTTCGACTATCTCTGTATTCTGAGATTTAAGATCTGCGATTTCTTCCTTAAGTTCCCTAACGGTCATTTCAGAAATATCATTATTTTCTACCACCTCTACAGCTACTTCTTCAGGTGCCGCCAAAAGGGCGAACACCTTGGAAATGCTCAAATCCGCAAACGTTTGCGTTTTTGAAAAAAGGCTATTTTCTTCCTCGCATCTTTTGGCCAGAGACATCATCATCTCAGCTTTTCTCTTGGAAAAATCTAGATGTGATTCGCACCATGATTCAAACTCACCATGATTTAATCTATCCTTAATGACTAATAGCCTCTGTCCGGCATTGGCAGCAATCATCATTGCAATGTTGCCTATCATCTCCATCTGGTGATACAGTCCATTGACTTCTATCTGTAGTTCTTCTGTTGTTTTATCTACAAGCTCTTTATTAACTTCATACTCTACGTTCATTATTTCTGACATTATGCTGCTCCTTTCATTGTGGCTTTATCAGTTTTCCTTAACTTCTTCATCATCCTTACTAGCCACTTTTCCACCCATTCTTTAACTTCCTTTTTAGGCAGTATGTTGCCTTTTCCATAGCACTGCTTTAATTCCCATTTTTTTAGATCGATTTCGACAGTTACAAATGACTCCTCTTCAGCTCCGATTTTCCTTAGTACAAATATCGATGTTCCTCCATCTGTTGCTCTTTCATAATAAGAGGCTACGCAGTTATGATTGTTTCGACCTTCATCGTTGAACTCTTTTCTATTTCTAAGAGGTCTTATTAAATATTTGCTATCTCTCCAGCACATTTTTTCCAATCTTGGCAGAAACTCTTTTTCGAACTTCGATTGTCGTTTTTTATCCGCTTCCTTCCTTATCTTGTTCTTCATAGCTAGATACTCTTCGGATATGCGGTCATGTGCTTCTTTAAGGTTTTTTGGATACCTATAGTAGTCATTTAACGGGTATCCCAATTCCTCTAGCTGCTTAATGTAATCCTTGTATATCCACTTAATGCTGTGATTGATGTAGTTACTATCTTCCTTCATTCGTTTCTTTTGCTTGTCAAAATACGTTGCTAGCCTTACAAAGTTTTCTGTGTTCCTATTCTCGTATAGCTCCGATGTTTGGAATTCACTTTTTACAAGTCCTATATGATGCTTCTTCACTTTGCCTTGACTAGCCAGTATTTTGTAAGTTGCTATATTATCTACATCAAACATTCCCCAGCTTTTAAGCTTCTCTATGTCCTGGTGCGTTATCCCTAGGAATTTGGGAATTGACTTTGCTCTCCAGTTTGGACCAATGTAGGATGGTAGTTTTAGAATCTTACGCTCTACAATTTCATCCAATCCTGCTTTCTTTATGAACTCAATCTGTGGATACTTTGCGCAGATTGCAACTTCTTTTATCATGTAGTCTGTAAAGTTGATATCGATATCCATGTATTTAAGAAATGTATCTTGTAGTTGTTCTGCAGTAACAAAGTTATATACGTTCTCTTTATTTCGCATGTATACTGAACCATCTTGACATCTCACCCATCCGCCTCGATAAGCTCCTTGATACTCATGCATGAATTGCTTTTCTTGAGATATGCACATAATCTGTTCTATGTATACTTGCGTGACGTCCCTCATGCTTTCAACTTCTTCTCCGTAATATATCCAAGAAGCATAAGCTGCTACAAAATAGATTGTTTCATTTCTATAGAACATCCATAGGTATGTTTTGCCACTGCCCAACGGATGGCATGTATGTGGCATGAATGTTCTATTTTCACCTCTGTATGGTAACCAGTCTCCCTTTCTTATCGTCTCTATGTAATCAAACGTTTCTCCGAATCTAGGGCAATGCGCTATTTTCTTAAACCTGTTATATATAATCGGTTTCTCTAATGTTTCTGTAACTATGTTCTCAAAATCATCCGGATACTCGATATCAACAGGAATATTCTCTAGATTGCGATATATGTATTCCATGACGTACTCCTTAAATGAGATCCAGGATATCTACTACATCTGTACTCTGTGACTTTGTATCGTCAATCTCGTAATACTTCAGCACCATCTCTCTCACTTCTTCATCAGAGATTGCAGCCATGTTATTAACAGCTTTTTCTTTTGCTTTGTTTCTTATATTGTTTATTAAATCCTTGATGGACTTCTTGCCATCAAGGATCTTGTTTGCTACTTCTTCTGTGGTGCAGCGTTCGTTTATCGTTTCCTCTATAAACGTAGCCAACGCACCCTTTATTTTCAGCGACTCTTCTGTTATCTTCGCCCTTGCTTCGTTGATTTTTTCCATGATTTACTCCTTTGTCAGAACAACTTCTCCGCTATGAATACTTTCGTACTCTTTGTCCCGTTCAGCTATTCTTTCTTTAATCTGCTCAATAATATTGTTCATTAATTCTCTTGATGATTCGTTTTTCGTTTGTCTTAGGCGGTCTTCGAATTTTGATATTCTTCGCTCATCATCATTGTTAGCGTAGGTTAGTTCGTACATACGAGCTTTACCTATAGGATCAAATCTGCAATGCCAGTCGTCGTTATACTCGCACTTCTTGCAGCACTGATCGCACACTGTGCCGCGTATTCTGCGGCACCACCTGAACGCTCGGTTGTCTCCGAGTGCGGGGTGTTCAAAGCCACATACATCACACTCTGATTTAACGCGAAACATTATTTCCTCTTATCGCCTACCGCTGCCATGAATGCTAGTGTTAGGCACACAAGTGCCGTTACTGTTACTACTGTCCAATTCATCTTGATGCCTCCTACAAGTAATTGCGGCCAATTAGCCACATCCATTCTCTTCTTGCCTGCTCTGCTGTATAGCCTTGCTCTATCAACTCAATTTCATACTTAAGCTGGTAGTGCTGGCGTAATCTCTGATTTTCCTGCTGCGCCCAGGCGGTACAATTAGCATGTAGTTCTTCGTGATGATTTCGACACGCATCGACCTGAAATCCATTATCGATGCTGATTTGTCTATTAGAACCTCCGAACACTTCATGCCTTTCTGCATAAGGTCTTCCGCAGTATTTGCAAACCCTGTTCGGTTTGTTTTTCCAACCATTCATTTTCTTTTTCTTCTTCTTTACTGACTGCGGCTTTGGATAGGCGCAGTTTTGATAGTAATTATCTAGTTTGCTCATATCATCAGCCACACGACCAGAATTGCGAATGCTACAATCATTCCGATGTCAAATATCAGAAATAACATATTTGCATTCTTGTACCTGCCTTCGATGTATTCATATAACCCCGCTAATCCCACTAGCAGCATTGCCATAATTAGCAGCCATGAAGCTTTTAACATTTTTCCTCCTACTCGAACTTTACCCTTCCCCATGTATCAGCATCCTGAATCGCTGACTCTTTGCAGTTAACTATAGGGAGTGCCAGTTCTTCTACTATTGCGTCTTCAATCTCTGGAAGTTCCGTCCTTGTAAGCTGTTCTTCGGAGAGGATATCTCCGAAATATCGCTTTCTTCTATCAACATCCATATCTACCTCCTAGATTGTCATCTGGTTTGTCTGCTTCTTGGTACGCTTGATATCAACCTTGCCGGCAACACCATTAATTTTGATTTCGCTATTGGCAGCACTGAATTTTGCATTACTGATAAATCCTGCATGGATCAGTTCGCATGTTGTTTTCACATACCTGAGGCTCGTATCATCCAATGGGATAAAATTCAGATTCCTTGACTGCTCTCCACATAGCATCTCAGTATTCTCTTCCATCATGCGATGCCATTTTGCTTCACTCTCACAATCGCATGATTCACTAGCGATTCTGTCAGCCTCTTCCTGAGTCTCTGCAGATACTAAATGCATCTGTCCACAGTTTTTACATAATCCTTCCATGTTGTATTCCTCTCTATATATGTTGTGATATAATTGTTAGAAGTTTTAATTTGTCTATCATGTGAGGTATTTTATGAAGTCAAAGATAAAAAAATATGTTCTTGATCATCTAACCGATGATGATCACCATGTTGATCTTAATTCTGAATATGCGAACTCTATAGGAATCAGCTTCGAAGAGCTTCGTTCTATTCTTTTTCAATTAAGTTCAGAGGGTGCGTTTGCGGCATATGATTGCGGTGATTTAGTAACATGTGAGAAGTTTCCACCTTGTACAGTTCCTTATAATCAAGAATCTTAGTTTTTATCTCTGGAGGGCTAAACAGCCCTCTTATTTTCTTGACCTATATACAGTTCCACCCTCTTTTTTTACCCACTTATTAATCTCTGCCTTGTCTTCGGCACTTACAGATTCATTCGCCGCCAAAATATGTATGTGGGATCTTCCGTGCGGACAAGACACGATCACTATTGCTTCTTGTTCAGTTACTGCTCCTATAAAATCTGCTATTTCCTGCGCAACCTCTTTATCAAGAAACCCTCTAAATGCTGTACTTCTATATTTCCCCATGATTTATCCTTACCTTTCATTATTAGATATCTCTTGTTCTATATTGCCTTGTACGCCATGTATCGGTGTGCTTCTGTCAGTGCAAATATGATACCGATACATGGCGTACAATGAACGCTTTGATTAACATCTGTTTACCTCCTTAATCAGCTAACCCAATCGTGTAACAAGGGAACTCTTCATTGAATGCTTTAACAAACTCCTTGTCCGTAAATGTGGAGTAGTCTTCTTCCCTGCCATCTTTTGTACAGAAAGCAGCTTCTTCTCCGTTATAAGCTACGGTGTAGTCAGTACCATATTCACCGCAGTTGTTGTCGTACACGTCACCGACGATTCCGTTGTATTCAAATCTGTAGTGTGGCTGCAGATATCCGCCACCGTTACGACTGAATCTCTCATTTGCAAAAGGGTTCTGTTCCTCTTCGATTAATACAAGTATTTTATTCTCCATTATCTTTCCCCCTTACCTGCATCCTGCTGCATACAGAAACAGCCATAGTAACGGGATGAGTGCTGCAAAGCTGATACACCCGACTACTTCCTGTAGTGGTGTATTTCCATTTTCATCACACGCTTCCTTCAATAGCTCTTTCATGCTCTTAAACATTTTTGTACCTCATTAGCTCTCTATGTCGCCTTATACGCAACTCCGCTATATCGTATTTTGACAATTACACACACCGCCTCTTATTAATCAACCGCTCCGCCACATCTGATGCCAGATACTGCTTTTTCTTCCCGTCCCCGATGAATTCGCAATCTTGCATGAGTGATTGTGCGTAGCCTCTTGACTTGCCAAGGTATCTGGCGATATCTGATAGACAAGGCCAGTTGCCTATTTCTTTCTTTATGTCTCGCACTATTACTTGCTTATCCATGTCCTTGTCCTTTTCTTCGGTTCTTTTGAATCTCGAGTTCGACTTTTAATCCCGTTTCAGCCAACTCCTCGATTATGGAGTTGGCTTTTTTAATTAATTCAGATAACTCGGTTAATTTCTTTTCTATTTCATTTATGTTGCTAACAACATTTACTTCTTTTATTATTTCTTTCTTCCCCATCTTCCATCCTCTTCAGTTCTTTAAGTTGTATTAGATGCAACTTTTAGTTTAAAAAAATTTGGTCTCTCTCTACAACCGATAATTCTAGGCACTTCGTTAAGGCAACAATTTCACTTGCTGTAAACTCTCCTACACCAGCAAGCCTATTGTATAATGTGGCTCTTAATATGCCTGTTCTTCGTGACAACTCTGTCATTGACAGTCCTCTTTCGCGAATCTTTTTGTTTAATAGGTCAAAATTCGTCATATAGTTTTTCTCCTCTCTTGCGTTGTATTTAATACAACGATACATCTTCATTGCATCAAAGTCAACCACTTTTACAAATTTGTTGATTTATTTATCATCTTGCCTTATAATTCAATCAAAACTACGAAAGGAAAATTCTGCATATGTTGAATTTATATAAAAATATCCGTCAGAGACGTATTGATTTAGGTTTATCGCAATCAGATCTTGCTAAAAAAGTTGGATATTCTGATAAAAGCATGATTTCTCGAATTGAGAATGGAATAATTGATTTGCCACAAAGTAAAATTGTTGAATTTGCAAATATATTAAACACAACCCCAGGTGCGTTGTTGGGCTGGGATATTGATATGGATCAAAGTTATAACAATGGAACGATTTCAAACAACATTAATTCTCCGACAAGTACAGTTAAAGAAACTGATACAAATAACACATATACAACTACCAACAACTATTATAGTTCGCCGTGCAAACAAAATAAGTTAGTTAATCACGATATTAAGGCAACAATAGAGAGCAAGGAATTGTTCTTTAAGATGATTATGTTATTAAAGGATATGACTGATGAACAACTTGACGATATGATTAAATATGCCGATTTTTTATTAAAAAGATAGCAACTTATTGGCATTGGTACTTATCATGCTAGATAATTGATTGTCGTTTATAGAGTATTGGGATTTGCTTTGTGATTAAGAAAGGATGATAAATATTATGAAGAAATTAATCACTTTATTTGTAATGCTAACCGTTGTATTTGGAATGACAGCTTGTAATGGCAAGCAGAAAGCATCCAAGCCAAAGAAGCCATATAATCTAACTGGCGAGTGGAAGCAAGTCAACGGAGACGAAGATGGATGGCAACAGGCGACCGTTACAGAGGATACTATTGAGATCTATTGGATGAGCGATGACACAAAAGCTCTATATTGGTCTGGAACGTATGAAAAGCCAACAAAATATACAAAGGTTTATAAATGGACTTCAACAGCTAACAAAGAAAAGCACGAAAGCGCCTTAATGGCATCCCAGGACGATACGAAAGAGTTCACTTATGACGGCAAATATATTAAATACAAAGCTTCTGCGATGGGGGTAGAAAAAACAATGAAGCTTGAAAAAATAAAGAAGTAATTAAAAAACCGCCCCTACTGGAATAGGCGCGGTCGGAGCTGTTGATGTATTTGTCAACAAACACAAATATCATTTATGAGTATATCAGCAGCACTAGCACATTACAACTATATTGGTTAATTAGTTCTTAAATGTGCTTTTTTAGTGCAAAAATACGAGGTTTTTATGATAACAAAAACATTTTCATACAACGGAAAGCGATATTATGTGCGCGGAAACACAGAGCGTGCAGTTATTGAAAAGCTGATATTGAAAAAGCAAGCACTTGAACGCGATGAGGTTTTGAACCCAGCAAGGCGCACCGTTGCATCATGGGCGCTTGAGTGCGTTGATACATACAAGGTAAATCAGAGCGAAATAACACGCGAAAAGTATTTGCAGAAATTAAAATCATATGTGCTCAATGAGATTGGTGCTCTATTGATTAAAGATGTAACTCCTATCATGTGTCAACGTGTTTTGAATTTAAAGAGTTCTAAATCAAAAGCAACTATCAACGATACATATCAGATGTTGCGTTTTATTTTTAAATACGCAAAAATCAACAAGCTAATCAATATAGATCCCACCGAAAATCTTGTAAAGCCTTCTGGCTATTACAATCCTAGACGCTCATTAACTACATCAGAAGAACAGCACTTCTTGAATGTGCTCAATCAACATTATGTGCCTATATATTTCGCCCTGATGTATTATGCAGGGTGTCGTCCTTCCGAAGCATCTGCAGTTGAATTCCGCGATATAGTCACACGAGATGGCGAGCGATATTTGCATATTCGAGGAACGAAAACTAAAGCTGCAGACAGATATGTGCCTATCGTTGATGGGCTAGCTAAATTGTTGCCGCACGGATCATCTCCGTTTGAATTACTTTGCAAGAATCAACAAGGAAAAGAACTGAACAAGGATAATAAGCGGAGAGCCTGGGCGCACTTATCTAGGCTAATGAATATAGATATGGGGTGCAAGGTATATCGCAATGAACTCTTGCCGCCTTATCCTCTCGCAACTGATATATCTGCATATTCTTTGCGCCATACATTCTGCACCAACTTGCAGAAGCGCGGTGTTGATATTCGAACAGCTCAATGTCTAATGGGCCATGCCGATATAGCTATGACAGCCAACATATATACACATGTTGATTTTGAACTGATAAATCAAGCTGCAGCATTGATGTGATTTCTGATGTTGCACTTCCTCTTCAGCGCGTTGAAATATCAACAATCTCTGTTGTACTCCTAAAGCGGGTGTCGGAGGTTCGAATCCTCTTCGGGACACCATATAAA
>ERZ773037.1074-NODE-1074-length-14385-cov-8.338730_pt1 | contig 14385 bp, 20 predicted proteins | sample MGYA00511466_ERZ773037 | MGnify/ENA primary metagenome ERZ773037 (study PRJEB29015, sample SAMEA2738146) | human oral metagenome | biome: human oral; feature: human-associated habitat; material: saliva | place: China | collected 2202 ... | reverse complement strand
AATTTAGATAAAAAAATTTAGAAATGTTTAAAAATAAATGAAAAAAGGGATAAGATATCAGTTATTTAAATTTACAAAGAAATAGTTATGTGATAAAATTACATGTAAGAAAATTAAGGAGGTCATGAAATATGAATATTAGTATGGAAAAATTAGTGGGATTTGCAAAAGAAAAAGGATATATATTTGCAGGTTCAGAAATATATGGGGGATTATCAAACACTTGGGATTACGGGCCTCTAGGAGTAGAACTAAAAAATAATATTAAAGATGAATGGAGAAAAACATTTATAAGAAAATCTAAATATAATGTTGGGCTTGATTCAGCCATATTAATGAATCCAAAGGTATGGGAAGCATCAGGACATTTATCTAATTTTAGTGATCCATTAATGGATTGTAAAGAATGTAAAACAAGACATAGAGCAGATAAACTTATAGAAGAATGGATGTTTAAACATGGAATAGAAGGTGTAGTTGATGGTTGGAGTGATGAAAAAATGCAAAACTATATTATTGAAAATAATATTGTGTGTCCTAATTGTGGAAAATTAAATTATACACCTATAAGAAAATTTAATTTAATGTTTAAGACATATCAAGGAGTAACTGAAGATAAGAAAGCAGAAATATATTTAAGACCAGAAACAGCACAAGGTATATTTGTTAATTTTAAAAATGCATATAGAGCTGTGAGAGCAAAACTTCCATTTGGTATTGCTCAAATAGGTAAAAGTTTTAGAAATGAAATAACACCTGGTAATTTTATATTTAGAACAAGAGAATTTGAACAAATGGAATTAGAATTTTTCTTTGACCCACAAGATAATAAGGATTGGTTCTCATATTGGAAAGATATTTGCCATAATTGGCTTATAGAACATGGTATGAAAAAAGAAAATATAAGAAGAAGAGATCACTCAAAAGAAGAATTATCACACTATAGTGATGGTACAACAGATTTAGAATATTTATTCCCATTTGGATGGGGAGAATTATGGGGAATTGCTAATAGAACAGATTTTGATCTTAGAAATCATCAACAATTCTCTGGAGAAAATTTAGAAGTTATGAGAGAAGATAACACTAAATTTATACCACATGTTATAGAACCATCAGTAGGATGTGATAGAGTATTATTAGCATTTTTATGTGATGCATATAATGAAGAAACTTTAGAAGATGGAGATACAAGAGTAGTTTTAAAATTAGATAAAACATTAGCACCATATAAGGTAGCAGTATTACCACTTTCTAAAAAGCTTTCAGAAGATGCAGAAAATGTATATGAAAAATTACAAGAATATTTCTCAGTAACATTTGATGAAACAGGAAGTATTGGTAAGAGATATAGAAGACAAGATGAAATTGGTACTCCATATTGTGTTACTTTTGACTTTGATAGTGTAGAAGACAAGATGGTTACAGTAAGAGATAGAGATACAATGGATCAAGAAAGAGTAGAAATTTCAAAATTAGTGGAATATTTAAAAAATAAGTTAGAAGAAAAATAATAAGAATAGGTAAAAAATGTTTGTAGATTATATAAAAATTAGAATAAAAGCTCGGAAATGGTGGAGATCGGAGCAACAAGTTTTAGAAGAGAAAAATATATACCAGATGGAGGACCAGATGGAGGAGATGGTGGAAATGGAGGAAACATCATTTTTATCGTAGATAAAGACCAAAATACATTGAGAAACTTTAGGTGGAATAAGCTATATAAGGCAGAAGATGGTGGAAATGGTGCAGGATCAAATTGTACAGGTAAAAAAGGAGAAACACTAAAAATAGGAGTTCCCAAAGGTACAATAATTGCAGATAGTAAAGGAAATGTACTTGCAGATGTTTCAGAAGATAATAAAGAATATTTAATTTTAAAAGGTGGAAGAGGGGGACTTCGGAAATACACATTTTAAAAATTCAAAAAGACAAGCTCCTAATTTTTCAATAGATGGAGAAAAAACAGAAGAACATGAAATAGTTTTAGAACTTAAAACTATAGCAGATGTTGGGCTTCTTGGATTTCCAAATGCAGGAAAATCTACATTATTATCAAAGATAAGTAAGGCAAGACCAAAGATAGCAGGATATGCATTTACAACTTTAGAACCAAATCTTGGAGTTGTTACAGATAAGTTTGGAAGACAATTTGTAGTAGCAGATATACCAGGAATAATAGAAGGGGCATCTGAAGGTGTAGGACTTCGGATTTAAGTTTTTAAGACATATAGAAAGATGTAGATTACTTCTTCATATTGTTGATGGATCAGGGCTTGAAGGAGATCCAGTAGAAAGAATAAAAATTATTAATGATGAAATAAAGAAATATAGTGATAAGACTGGAAATAAGAGACAAATCTTATGTATAAATAAGATTGATATTGCAAGTAAAGAAAATATAGAAAAAATAGAAAAATATGCAAAAAAAGAAGGATTAGATTATATCTTAATATCTGCAGTTACAACTGAAAATATAGGAAGATTAGTTATAATGATAGCAGATAAATTAGAAAAAATACCTAATGAACCACTTGTTGATATAGAAAAAATATATGAACTGAAAGATGAAGAAGAAGAAATATCAGTAGAAAAAATTATCCTGAAAAAAGGAATAAAATTATTTAAAGTTTCTGGTAAACTTGCAACAAGGATAATGGGAAGAGTAAATATTGCAGATAATGAATCAATGTATTTTTTACATAAAACACTTGAAGAAACAGGGATAACAAGCAAATTAGAAAAACTTCGGAATAGAAGAAGGAGACCTGATAGAAATTGCAGGTTATGAATTTGAATGGTATACATAATTAAAAGAAGTAGGGATAAATATGGCAAAGATTACATATGAAGAAAAGATATATTCTGATGATTTAACAGAAAAAGATAAAAAGATACTTCGGATATATAGAGGAACAATGGTATAATACTGGTGGTTTTACTCCATCATATAGAGAAATATGTAAAGGAGTAAATATATCATCAACTTCAACAGTATATGCATCTATACGAAAACTTGAAGAAAGAGGATATATAAAAAAGTCAGTAAATAAGAATGATAAAGTTACAAGATATGATCTTATTATAAGTTCTTTAAATGAAAAAGGAACAAATTTAAGAAAGAGAAAAAAAGAAAGATATCAACTTGTAAGTTTAAAAGTTGCAAAAATTCCATATATATATAAGATTATAAATAAGGAAAATATATTTGCAGAAGAAAATTTAAAAGAATATATTGCTGTACCAATAGAATATGGTAAAGAAAAAAATATGTATGCTTTTGAAAGCAAAAATTCAGATTTTAAAGAATTAGGAATTTTGAAAAAATCAATAGTGATTTTTGATGTAGAAGAAAGATATATTTCAAATGATATTGTAGCAATTATAGAAAACAAAGAAAATTATACAAGAATTGGAATAAGGAGATACAAAAGAGGAGATAGTACTGAAAATATTTTGGGAAAAATAGTAGGAGTATATACAAATATAACATACTAAAAATCTAGGAGATGATATGGGGAAAAATGTTAAACAATATGAAAATATATTGGAAAAAATAATTATAAAATTTGGAATAGATATAGAAAATAAGGAAAATGCATTAGAAGTAATTTCATGCTTAAAAGATAAAAAAATAAGTATAAGTACTATAAATGTATATCCTAATATTGTTAATATTAAGTCAAATAAAGTTTCAAATATTATAGATGCTTTTATTGAATCTAATTTACCAATAGAAATTTTGGAAAAAAATCCAAGTATAATTGAAAAAACAACTGGTGCGAGAGTAAAGAAAATTGCAGATCTTTTAAATGAAAAAATATTAACAAAGAAAATGCTTGAAAAATTTCCAGAAATAATAGCAGTTGGAAAAAATGAAAATATCCTAAGTATTTTAAAATTATTTCAAAATATAAAGATTGAAAAAAAATATTTTGAAATAATAGGTGGAGATATCTTAGCATATGGAGATTCAGCAGAAATAAAGAAGATAATAGTAGCTTTAGAAAAAAATGATTTATTAAAACAAGTAGTAAAAAAATGTCCTAAGGTATTTTATTTAAATACAGCTTCTGTTATAGAAGATATAATAACATTATATAAAAATCCAAAAGAAAAGCTTCGGATTAGGTATATTGAAAAAACATCCAGAAATTTTGGCAGAAACAACTAAAGTTAGAATACAAGCAATAGTAAATATGTTAGAAAGAAATGGCGTAGAAAAAAATGTTATAACAAAAACACCAGAAATTGTATATGTAAATGATACTAAGGAAATTGAAAATATAATAAATAGAATAAAAGGATATGGAATTTCAAAAGAAGAGATAAATAATGCACCAGAAGTACTTATATATGATGAAATATCAGTAAATAAATTATTAAGAAAATTAGAATTTATAACAGCATATGATGATATATTTAAAAATGTTATAAACAATGACTTTAAGGAAATTGTTGCAGCAAATATGCAAAATTTAATAGATTTTGTGGAAGAAATAGAAAAAGGTAATCTTGATAGAAATATAATAGAATTAAATCCTGAAATAATAGCAAAAACCACTCCATATAAGGTGGAAGAAACTATTAGCATTTTGAAAAGATTAGGAATGGAAGAATATTATACAAAAAATAAACAAATATTATTAATATCAGAACCACAAAAAATATTAGATATTGTAAAAATTTTTGAAGAATTAAATATAGATAAAGAAATTTTAGAAAACCCTATTATATTCTTAGAAGGTGATCCAGAAAATATATATAATATTGTATCTGAAATAGATAAAAGAAAAATGAGTAGAGATATATTAAAAAATACTTTTATACTAATAAAAGGTGAATATGATAATATATCTAAAATATTAGAAAAATTGGAAAATGAACATGTTGATTTAAGCACAAATATAATAAATAAAAGTACAACAATATTATCTGAAAGTACACCAGAAGATTTAGATGAAGTTAAAAAGTTTTTAGAAAGTAAGAAATTATTAAATAATCCTGAAGTTGACATACCAGGAATACTTTTTGCTAAAGGTAAAAAAGAAAATATGGAAAAAGTATATAATTTCTTTGAAGTAAATGGATTATTAAATGAACTTAAAGGGGCAATGTCACTTTTATGCAGACCTATATTAAATATTGAAAAAAATTTCGATTTAGTTATTGAAAATGGAATGGTAAAAGAACTTTTAAATAATATTTCAGTATTAGGTCTAGGTTCAGAAACTATTGAGAAAAGATTGAAATATCTAGAAAAAATAGGGGAAGATAAAACAATACTTGCACTTAAGATGACAGGTGATAAGTTTAATAAGAGATATGATGCAACAGATGCTAAATTAGATGCTGCAATAGAAGATGAATATTATGCACAAAATATTATAGAAAGTAGGTTTTCTGGATATTTAGAAAGAGAAGAAAGAGAACTTAAGAATTTCAGAGAAGAAAAATTCTTTGAAAGTATTATGGAAAATATTTTAGAACTAGGTATTGTAAGAAAGAAATTTGAATATTATAAGTGTGGATATTCATATAGTATGATAAAAATAAAACAAAACCTTAATAAACTTATAACATATGCAGTTGAAGATTTAGGAATAGAAAATATAACAGCAAAAGATAAGATATATATAATTGTTTTATCAGTATTAGGTAATAAGAAAGTTTCAGAAAAAGAAGCAGAAGAAGTATGTAGAAGTATTATAAAGAAAGAAAAAGAAGCAGAAATTAATCCACAATTAGTGGAAAAAGATGTGCATAAAATAAGTGTTACATTAGAAGAAAATAATAAAGAAAAAATTGATAAAGAGTTAGAAAGTCAAAACATTCAAGTAAAAGAAATAGAAGAAGCAGAAAAAGAAAAACAAGAACAAAAATATGAAGAAGTAACATCAGAAGAAAAAAACAATGATCTTTTATCTGAGGAAGATTTTGAAGAATTAGAAGAAATAAGAGAAGATGAAGAAAATAATATTGATGATATACAAGAAGATTATTCTGAAGAAGATTACATACAAGATTTGGAAGAATTAGGAATTGAAAATGATCAAGAAGAAGAAAAATTAGATAATAATACTGAATCAAAAGTTAATAATACAAAATCTATAAGACAATTGAGTAATAATAATACTAATATTCTTGAAAATAAAGAAGATGAAGAAAATAATGATGAACTAGAAAAAGAAGAACTATATGTTCAAAAAGATTCAGATTTAGATAAAGAAATATTAGAAGATAATGATGATATAGAAGATATAAAGGGGACATCTAATATAAGTTCTGAGGTAAAAGAAGAAATAAAGAAAACAGAAGAAACAATAGATAAATATAAGATTGATATAGAAGAACTTAAAAGAGAAAGAGAAGAACAAAAGAAATATCAAGAAAATGAAATGTTAAGACTTAGAAAACAATTAGATGATATGAAGGCATCTATATTAAACTTCAAAAAAGAGGCAGAAGAAAGAAGATTAGAAGAACAAGAAAGAAAATATAGAGAAGAAAAAGAAGAACTTTCAAAAATACTTCAAAGAAGACAAGAAAAAGAATTAGAAGAACTTAGAAAAAGAAATGAAGAACTTGAAAAAGAAAGAAAAAGAAGAGAAGAAGAAGATATTCAAAGAAAAATAGCAGAAGAAGCAGAAAGAATAACAAGAGAAGAAATTCTAAAATTGCAAGAAGAACTAAAACAAAAAGAAAAAATACAAAAAGAATATGAAGAAAAAGTAAAAGAAGATGCAAAAAGAGCAATACAAGAAGCTATTGAAATAGAAAGAATAAAATTAAGTAAAAGACCTATAATAGATTTATCAAAAGAAATAGAAAAAAATGAAGATGTTATTAAAGAAGAAACAATAAAAGAAGAGAATGCAGCAGATGAATATGATGAAATCTCAGAATTAACAGGAGATATGAAGAATGATAGTATTGATGCATATATTGTAAATGATGGTCTAAAAGATGAAAAAAATATTGTTGAAGCAAATAATGATATTGATAATCTAGAAGAAATTGATGAAATAACAGGTAAGAGGGTATTACAAAATAAGAATGTAGAAAGAGAAATTAATAGATATCCAGAAAATAATGGAAATATTAATAATCAAAGTGTAAGTTCAAATATAGGTACTACAAATAATTTTAATAATTTAAATAATTTGAATAATCAAAATGTTATTAACCAAAATAATAACAATAGTCTAAATAATAATATGTATAATGCTAATAATAATATACAAACACAACAAAATTTGAATATGGAAGCACAAGCATATAATAGAAATAATTTTGGGAATTCAGAAGAATTTAATAGGACAATTGATGCATATTATAATCCAAATAAAAAACCATTCTTTAATCTAGAAGATTATGGATATATATTAAATGCAGTAAACGAAGAAGAACAAAAAAGAATTCAAACAGAAATGAATGAATTATATAAGAGAAAGAAAAATAATTATTATGATGCATAATGATAAAATAGAAGAAAAATTAAGTACACTTCCAGAAAATCCGGGAGTGTATTTAATGAAAAATAGCAATGGAAAAATTATATATGTAGGTAAAGCAGTAATATTGAAAAATAGAGTAAGACAATATTTTAGAAAAAATGAAAAGACTGCAAGAATTGAAAAAATGGTAAGCCTCATACATGATTTTGAATATATTATAACAGATACAGAAGATGAAGCACTTATCTTAGAATGTAATCTTATAAAAAAATATAAGCCTAAGTTTAATGTATTATTAAAAGATGATAAAACATACCCATATATAAAAGTGGGAGAAAAGAATGGCAAACCCATAATACAGTTAACAAGGAATTTAGTTAAAGATGGTAGTAAGTATTATGGTCCTTACCCATCTGTGTGGTCTGCAAAAGAAATGATTAAATATATAAAAGATATATATATGAGTATATTAAATAGGCCTTTTTTAGATGAAACTTTAAAAAATGAAGAAAAAGAAAAAATATATAAAGAAATCAAAAGGGTGTTATCTCGGAAATATTGATAAAGATATTAAAAGATTAAAAGAAAAAATGGAATTAGCAAGTAATAATCAAGAATTTGAAAAGGCAATAGAATTAAGAGATAAGATAATAAATCTTGAAAGAGCAGGGAAAAAACAAAAAGTTTCTAATTTCTTACATAAAAGTATAGATGTTATTGGAATAGCAAGAAATAATATAGAAACACATTTAACAATATTTGAAGTAAGAGGAAGTAATTTAGATAATAAGAAAACGATAATATTGAAAGACGTAGAAGATATTGAAGAAGAAGAGATTATAGAAAACTATATAATGCAAACATATGGAGCAAGTGATAATATATTAGATATACCAGAAAAGATAATGTTAAGACAAATACTCCCACATCATGATATTTTGGAAAAAATAATATCAGAAAAGATTGGACATAAAGTTGAAATAATAGTTCCTAAAAAGGGAGAAAAATTGAAATTTGTAGAACTTGCAGAACAAAATTCACAGATATCTTTAAAAAATGCAACAAGAAATGAAGAGATAATATTAAATGAATTAAAAGAAATATTAAGTTTAAAAGATATACCAAGAAGAATAGAAATGTATGATATATCAAATATCTCTGGTGATTACACAGTTGCAGGAATGGCAGTATTAATAAACGGAAAGATATCTAAAAAGGATTTTAGAAAGTTTAATATAAAGGAAACTATAGGACAAAATGATTTTGCTAGTATGAAAGAAATTATAACAAGAAGATTGAAACATACACTAGATGGAAAGATAGGGCTTCGGTAATATTCCAGATATGATAATAGTAGATGGTGGAAAAGGTCAGCTTACTAGTGCAAAAGAAGTATTAAGAGAATTGAATCTAGAGAATATTGCATTAATTGGTCTTGTAAAAGATGATAAACATAAAACAAAAGGAATAATTTCAAAAGAAGGAAAGAATATCTCAGCATCACTCAAATTATTAAAAGTACTTACAAATATGCAAGAAGAAGTTCATAATCTAGCAATAGGATATCATAGAGAAAAAAGAGATAAAGATATAACAAAATCAAAGCTTGATAGTATTAAAGGAATAGGCGAAGAAAAGAAAAAAGAACTATTAAGAGAATTTAAAACAGTTGAAAATATATCAAATGCTACAATTGAAGAACTAAGTAAAGTTAAAGGTATCACAGAAAGAATAGCACAAGAAATATTAGACACTTTACATAATTGATATAATGCGTTATACTAATATATAGTTGCAAAATAAATTTAAGGGCTAATTAGCCCAGAAAGAAGGAAAAATATGAAAAAGATTTTTAGTTTATTGCTTGTATCATTAGTGTTTTTAGCGTTAAGTACAGTTTCATTTTCTGATGAAGAGGAGTCAAAATATCGGAAAGATTTCGTGGTAGATAAAACTATTAAGCTTGAAATACCTAAAAGTACTTCAGGTGAAATTAAATTTGATATTAATGGAAGTTATATTATTGAAATAATAGGGGATGAAAGTAATATTGCCCTAAATGACGCTATAAGCGTATTTAGAGGAAAAAAAGAAACCTTTATAACTCCACATATTTCGGCACAATATTATAAATTTAAAGTTAAATTTAAGAAAAATAGAATATATAAAATATTCTACAGAACAACTACACAGGCTGCAAATTTAAAGATAAAATTAAGAAGAATAAAATAGAATGAAGGATGTGATTCTGATGAAACAAGGACTAGGAATACCAATATTGATGATGCTATTTATCGTTATCTGGATTCCGAATTTAATAAACAAAAAAGATTACTTAATAAAAGAAAATAAGATAATTATTCTCAATAAAAATCAAAAAGGGCATATCGTATACAAATTAAAAAAGGGTCGGTATAATATAAGAATATCACCCAATGTTGACTATATTGATAGTTATATAGTTGGAGAAAATGCAGAATTTAATCCAACTATAGATGGAGACGCGTTAGTATATGAAATTGATACTAACAAAAAGGTAGAAAATTTCAAGCAGGAATACAAGAAAACAGATAAAACTTGTAAGCTAAAGATTGAAATTGAAAAAATTGAATAACTTTTCTTTGATAGAATAGAGACTATTTAAGTTTCTATTCTTTTTTTATATATTTTTGTTATATGTTATATATATTAAATTGATGGTAAATTATTGCAAGAAGAAGTGTAGAAATATATAATTATATTAATAAAATAAGGAGTATCTTAGGAGGAAAAATATGAAAAAACATGGATATATAGCAGGTGCACTTTTTAATGAAGGTGAAATAGCACAAAGAATAAGTGAAGGAAAAGCATTAAGAGAAAAAATGCCAGAAGTGGAATGGTATAATCCAATAGAAGCCCCCGTAAATGACAAATCAAAACTCCCGACAGCTAAAGATATATTTTCTTTAGATACTGATTATGTATTAAAATCAGATTACATATTAGCAGATTTATCAAGGGAAGATCTAGGAGTTTCAATGGAACTTGGAATTGCATTAGGTGTTGAGATATCTAGAAAGATAATCGAAAAAGTATTAAGACAAGAACTTGAAAATATGGGGATTTTAGAAGAACATTGTAGTTGTAATCATTCAGAAAAAGGAAAATGTAATAACTGTAATTGTAATAATATAAAAATGAATCTTACAGAAGAAGAAATTAAAAAAAGAAGAGAAATAATTGGAAATGTAAAAGAAAATGTATTAAAAAACATTTCTAAAATGGGAATAAAAGAAAGAAAAATTGTAGCACATAATTCAGATATTAGAATTGCAACAGCAGGAGAATATAATGATATACATATACCATATGGATATAATCAATATGTTATAGGAGGACTTGAAAGTTTTGATATATCAATAGAAAAGAATAGCTCTGATGCAATAGAAAAATTGAAAGATATGTAATATTGTGCTAAACTTATTGTTATAAGTAGAAGGAGAAGCATATGAGACAAACAAATACATTTATACCAACAGAAAGAGAAATGCCAGGATATGCAGAGGCAATTAGTCATAAATACCTTATAAAAGCGGGGATGATAAAACAAATATCAGCAGGAATATATACATATTTACCTTTAGCAAATAGGGTACTTGAAAAGATAAAAGGGATTATAAGAGAAGAACATGAAAAAATAGGAGCAACAGAACTTTTAATGCCAATATTACAATCAAAAGAATATTGGGAAGAATCTGGTAGATGGAAAAAAATGGGAGCAGAACTTATAAGAGTTAAAGACAGAAAAGAACAAGAATATGCAATGAGCCCAACAGCAGAAGAAATGATAGTACAAGCTGTAAGAAATATGATTACATCATATAAGAATTTACCAATAAATCTTTATCAAATACAAACTAAATTTAGAGATGAAATAAGACCAAGACTTGGACTTTTAAGATGTAAAGAATTTATAATGAAAGATGCATATTCATTTCATACAAGTCAAGAATCATTAGATAAGACATATAATGATATGTATATGATATATTCAAATATATTTGATAGATGTGGATTAAAATATAGGGCAGTAGAAGCAGATTCAGGAAATATTGGTGGAAGTAATACACATGAATTTCAAGCATTGGCAGAAATAGGAGAAGATACTATAGTATATACTGATGAAAGTGATTATGCAGCAAATATTGAAATGGCTGGAGTATCTGAAAAAAATTATCAAATGAATAATGATGATTTAAAAGAAAAAGAATTATTAGAAACACCAAATGTAAAAACTATAAGAGACTTGGTAGAATTCTTAAAATGTGATGAAAAAGAAACAGTTAAAGCAATAGCTATAAAAGATGAAAAAGGATATTATTTAATCTTATTAAGAGGAGACAATACTTTAAATGAAGTTAAAGTTAAGAAATATTTAGGAATATCTGATTATGAAATGACAGATGTAAAAGAAATACAAGATATTTATTTATCTTTTGATGGATTTATGGGACCTATAGGACTTGGAGAAAAAGTTAAGATATATGCAGATAATGCTATAAAATATATGAAAAATTATGTAGTAGGAGCAAATAAGGAAAACTATCATTATATAAATGTTAATAATAATGATTATAATGTTGAAGGATATTATGATTTAAGAGAAATCCAAGAAGGTGAAATTGCAGAAGATGGCTCACGGAAAAGTTAAATTTGCAAAAGGAATAGAAATAGGACAAATATTTAAACTTGGAACAATATATTCAGAAAAAATGAATGGTACATATTTAGATGAAAACGGAAAAGCAAAACCATATATTATGGGATGTTATGGTATTGGAGTTTCAAGACTTATAGCTGCAATAATAGAACAAAACAATGATGAAAATGGTATTATTTGGCCAAAAGAAGTAGCACCATATTTAATACATTTAGTATGTTTAGATATGAAAAAAGAAGTACAAAAAGAAACAGCAGAAAAAATATATAATAAATTATTAGAAGAAAAAGTAGAAGTACTTTATGATGATAGGATAGAAAGACCTGGAGTTAAATTTAATGATGCAGATTTAATAGGATTACCTATCCAAATTATAGTTGGAAGAAAAGCAGATGAAGGAATTGTTGAAATAAAAGTTAGAAAAACAGGTGAAAGAGAAGAAGTTTTAATAGAAAATCTATATACAAAATTACATGAAATAATAAAAAATTTAGCGTAAAAAAATCAAATATTAAATTTTAGTAAAAAAATGTAATATTAAATAGTAAAAGTTGAAAAACGTTTTTTCTAGTGTTAATATTTATGTATTGAATGAGGAAATTAAATATATAAAGGAGAAACATAAGATGAAAAAGAAAATAGTAACACTTACAATAGCTTTAATAATGTTAATTGGTATGCAAGTATTTGCAACAACAGGATTACCATTAACTCCAAATAATGGGCAATCAGGTGTTGGAACAGGGACAGGTTCAACTTCAAATCCAACAGCATCAGGAACTATAACACCAAATCCAACATCAGGAAATGGTTCAAATACTTCTACAGGTACTGGAACAAGTTCAACTACTCCTACAACATCAACAGGAAGTACAAATAATGAAAGTAATACAGCATCTACAAAGAAGCCAGAAACTTCTTTACCAAAAGCAGGAACAAGTAATGTTGTATTATATGGAGTATCAGTGTTATCAGTTGTAGCAATAGTGTTATATAGAAAAATAACTAAATAATAGCTAGAATAAGTATGAAAAAAGTATAAAGAGAAGGTTTTATAAATTGATGTTTATTAAACCTTTTTTTATTTGTGATAAAAATAATTGAATATAAAGGAGAAAAATAATTGAAATTAAATAGAATAATAATATCTTTTGCAATAGGTATATTAATAACAAATATAGTAGGAATTGCTATAAATATAATATATGGAAGTACAGAGAATTATTTACATACAGCAGCAGGATTAAACAAAATGGTAGGAAATTCATTTAATGCAACAATATTTCAATTTGTATTATCAGGACTTCTTGGGATATATTTTGAAGTAACTGCAAAAGTTTGGGAAAAAGGATATAAGCCTTTAAAAGCATTTATAATACAATATGTATTAGTAATACCAGTTGCATTACTTGTAGCATATTTATGTTTTTGGATGCAACATACATTTAATGGATTTATAATATATTATATAATATACACAATTATATATATTATTGTGCAATACTTAGTATACTTATATACTAAAAATGAAAGTGCAAAAGGAGAAAAGGAGTAAAATATATATAGAGAATATTTATATTGTGGTTGACAAATTTAATATATATATAATAGTAATGCAGAATGATAGTACATCTTAGATTAATAATTTGAGATGCCATGGAATTGATTTTAATAGATAAAGGATCAAGATTTGGTAATGGAAGTGGATCACAAGGAAGTACTTCAAGTGGAAATAGTTCTAAAGGACCTAATGGTCCTAAACCACCACAAAAATAATACGGTTAAGGGTATTATTTGAGAAGTAAAAAGAAGTAAATGACTAGATATATATGTGTATATCTAGTCATTTTTTAGAGGGAGTTATGTTGTTAAATTTACATGAATATATAAAAAAAGTTAAAAACGGTGAAAAGATAAAGAAGAGAGATATTGTATTAGAATTTGAAGAAAATGAGATATATGAATATTTAGATGATGTTAATATAAGAAATATTATACAAGATACATTAGATAATATATGTTTAATAGAAATAGAGATGAAAACTATTAAAGATTATAAGATCCGGAATGTTTGAGAATTTAAGAAGAAATAATTATGGAAATATACAGGTAAGAATATATTTTGAAGATTTGGATATAGTTGAACATTATTTAACAAGATTTGAAAGAGCTTTGAATAAGGTACGAATAATTGGAGAGAAATTAAAAAGATATATAAAAAGCAAT
>ERZ773037.1073-NODE-1073-length-14388-cov-2.818391_pt1 | contig 14388 bp, 12 predicted proteins | sample MGYA00511466_ERZ773037 | MGnify/ENA primary metagenome ERZ773037 (study PRJEB29015, sample SAMEA2738146) | human oral metagenome | biome: human oral; feature: human-associated habitat; material: saliva | place: China | collected 2202 ... | reverse complement strand
GCGGTGCATTTTTTGAAGGTTTTGTCTGTGCAGTGAATGTAGCGCGCGAAACAGATAATTACCTGCTAAACGGGTAGTTTAGCTGTATGTAGGTTTGTAAAAAGTGCGGAAATCAGGTAATTGCCTATTTTAAAAAGTGCGGAAATGCCATAAAATTGAAAAATAAAAAGTGCGGAAATTGAGGACTCGTCATGTTTTTCAGAAAAATTACTCGTGAACTGAAAAAATGGAAACTGCAATCTAATGGCAAGACAGCATTGCTTATTGAAGGCGCGCGTCGGGTTGGTAAATCTACTGTTGTTGAAGAGTTCGCAAAAAATGAATATCGGAGCTATATATTGATTGACTTTGCGGAAGCTCCCCTCGATATCCAAGAACTCTTCAGCGATACTTCAAATCTTGACTATATTTTTTTGCAGCTGCAGTTGCGCTATTCGGTGCAACTTTTTGAACGGGAATCGCTCATCATTTTTGATGAGGTTCAGCTATGTCCTTCGGCACGACAAGCAATAAAACAGCTTGTTAAAGACGGTCGATATGATTATATCGAGACAGGCTCACTCATTTCAATCCGTAAGAATATCGCTCATATTCTTATCCCGAGTGAAGAGCAGCGAATTCAAATGAGGCCTATGGATTATGAAGAATTTCTTTGGGCGCAAGGCGATGAATCTACTTTTCCCTTACTTGAGCAAACTTTCACGTCAGAGACTGCTCTTGGAGAGCAACTCAACAGAAAACTTATGAGAGACTTTCGTCTCTATATGCTTGTTGGTGGCATGCCACAAGCAGTTGACGCTTATCTACAAACGAATAATCTCCAGGTAGTCGATGAGACCAAGCGAATGATTATTGATTTGTATGAAGAGGATTTCTATAAAATTAGTCCATCCGGAGTTCTTTCGCTACTATTTGATGCCATTCCTGCTCAGCTCGCAAAAAAATCATCTCGGTACCATGTTTCCAGCGTTCTCTCTAAGCGCCAAGCATCTGATATCCTTGAGGAAATTGCTGAGTTACGGGAATCTAAAACTGTTCTTGTTGCATATCATGTTGATGATCCTAATGTGGGAATGTCGTCTAGTATTGATTTGGAAAAGTTCAAGCTCTATATGGCGGATACGGGTTTATTTGTATCATTGGCGTTTAAAGATTCGGACTTTACGGAAAATACCATATATGAAAAGTTACTTTCGGATAAGCTTCCCGTCAATCTTGGTGCAGTTTACGAAAATGTAGTGGCTCAAGAACTCGTTGCTCATGGGCATAAACTTTTTTATCATACATGGGTAAAAGATAAGGCTAACCGGAACTATGAAATAGACTTCATTACTTCTGCAGGAAAAAAGATTTGTCCTATTGAGGTAAAATCGTCCGGTTACAAAACACATGCTTCACTTGATGAGTTTTCTAAGAAGTTTTCTTCCCGAATCGGTAAACAATTTCTTGTATATACAAAGGATATTAAAAAAGACAATTCTATTATTTGTCTCCCGACCTATATGTCCTATTTTTTGTAATTTCTCTGGCAGCATTTTCTTTATGAAATGCAAAAGATTACTTCGTTTGCTTAGGAATTGGCAAAACGTTTACCGAATCTTCTTAACCAATCGTGGACTTATTAAAGAAACAAAACAACAGGTACACTCGCGGTCATTCACGAGAAAAAGTTCGGCGGCGTGTATCTGGATATCACCATTGATGAGTTCAACGCCTTAGGATTTGAGTATGGCGACAGATAAGTTTAGCGTCAAGGAGTACGAGGATCCTTTCAAGAAGAAGTAGCCTTCGAGAATCCCCTTCGGGGGAGCCGGGTAATACGAAAGCCGCTTCAGGCGGCTGCGACGAGTCAAAGGCAATGCGACTTGAACGAAGTGAAAGGCAGCGCCTTTAGACGCTGCCGGTAGCTTCTGGCCTTATAGGCCTTGTACAAACCACCCCTTGGAGGGGTGTTCATGATTTTTGAAGACGTTTGTCCTTAAGCTGACGTTTACTCCGTTAATTGTACCGCTTGCAGGATAGGTGAGAAAAATCAGAGAACTGAATTGATACGATGCAGTATAAAGAGAAAAGAGCCTTCCGATTCGGAAGGCTCTCGGCAAGTCAAGATGCCACCTACGTGGCGTCTCCTTACGGAGACATTTTTGGCAAAGCCATATTTTGACTCGCAGTGTTGTCCTGACTGGTAATCGGGACAACAGCATAATAGTTTTTTGCTAGCTGGAGGGGCTGTGGGTATGGCGCACGGTAAGATCGGCAGTAAAGCGAAAGGCTCTGAGGCGGGGTTTCGTCTTACTGACCAACAACGTTCTCTCTGGGCTAAGACAAACATGAACAACGATGAGCAACGTGGCTTTTGGTCACCTCTCTATGTTCATATGGCTGATTCAGCTAATATTGCACGTTACCTGTGGAACGAATGGCTTCCTATCTCAGAGCGACGGTTTATTGCTGATTCTGTAGGCGGAGATGATGCTACTGCTGAGGCGCTTACGGTATGGCTGGCAGGGATTCATGACATCGGTAAGGCAACACCAAACTTCCAATGTAAGGTTTCAGACCGGGCCGAAGTAGTTAGGGAGATGGGACTAGAGGTACCGTCTCCTCAGATGATGCATGGTCGCTCACATCCTCATGCTTTTATGAGCGAGGTCATCTTAGATAAATGGCTTTCTGGAAGGGGCTGGGAGTATCCGAGTACCTATTCGTGCATCGTGGGTGGCCATCATGGTGCGCCCCCTTCAAATGAACGGGTGCTAGATAACATTTGTATGGACTCGTGTAATTTTTCTAACGAGGTTCTTGGAGATGATGAGTGGCAATCTGTGCAAAACGATCTCTTAGAGTGGATGTTCGCCTATTCCGGTATGAGCAGGTGCGAATCACCTCTGAGTTCTCTTGGACTTTTTCAACCTGTCGAAGTGCTGCTTACCGGAATTGTTATTATGGCGGATTGGATCGCGTCGAACACAGACTTCTTTCCGCTCTCCAATGGATCGGCGCAGATGGATGAACTTTATGTTCGCGCTGGCCTTGCCTGGAAGCAACTTGCGCTCCCATCGGCGTGGCGGGCTTCTGAATTGGTACTTGATGAAAGCGATGGCGTGGAGCGGCTCTTTCATGAGCGCTTTGTCGGCTTGCCAAGGGAAGCACATCTGCGCTCGGCTCAAGTGGCGGCAGTGCAGACAGCGTGTAGTATGGACGAACCCGGTCTCATCATCATTGAAGCTCCCATGGGCAATGGAAAGACAGAAGCATCACTTCTATGTGCAGAAATCTTAGCTCGCAAATTTGGCGATGGAGGTGTTGCCTATCTGCTTCCGACGATGGCTACGTCAAATGCAATGTTCGCCCGCGTGGGAGCTTGGCTCGAATTGCTAGTGCAGACATGCGGTATGTCTTCACAAGCTATACAGCTACTTCACAGCAAAGCGGCGCTTAATCCTAATTACACCCGACTCAAAGAGTGGCACGGTAGTTGGATGGGTGATGGCATAGCTACTGATGGTGAGGATGAGCGGATCATTGCACATCAGTGGTTTGGCGGCAGGAAGCGTGGTCTGCTCGCGCCCTTTGTGGTTGGTACGGTTGATCAGCTCCTGATGGCAGCGCTTAAGACAAAACATGTTCAATTACGCCACCTTGGTCTTGCAGGAAAGATAGTCGTAATCGATGAGGTACATGCCTACGATGCTTACATGAGCACGTACCTAAAGCGTGTTCTGACTTGGTTGGGAGCCTACGGCGTCCCTACGATTCTGCTGTCGGCAACACTCCCTCCCAAGCGGCGTGAAGAGTTGATGCATGCCTATCGCGGATATGATAAGAACCCGAGAAACAGGACATCAAAGAGAAGGGATCTAGGTGAAGTTCCGTGCGATTCCAATGGTCAGCTTGCATACCCTCTTATAACTTCTCTAGTACGCAACAAGGACGTTCATCCATCGTATATGGCTTGTACTACCAACGGGCCGGGTACGGACATCTATCTTGACTTCCCTTCCGATGATGATGGAACGCTGATACAAATATTATCCGAGTTGCTGTCTGACGGTGGCTGCGCCTGTGTTCTGCGCAACACGGTTACACGGGCACAGGCGACGTATCGAATGCTTAAGGAAAGCCTTAGCGATGCTTTAAAGGGAGCTCAGCTCAAACTTGTCCACTCTCGTTTTATTGCGGCTGATCGTCTTCAAAACGACGCGGAATTGCTTCGACTCTTGGGCTCCGATTCATCTAGGCGTCCGGAGAAGCTTATCGTGGTTGGTACGCAGGTCATGGAACAGTCGCTCGATATTGACTTCGATGTCATGATTACCGATATTGCTCCTATAGATCTTCTACTGCAACGTATGGGGCGTTTGCATCGACACACCCGAGGTGAGAAGCAGCGTGAGCGGCCAATAGGACTGCGTCGTGCCCGTTGTTACATCGTTGGTGTTAAGGACTGGGAAACGACCCCACCGACTTTTGCTCAAGGTATCGATAAGGTCTATCCAGAGGCGTTGTTACTGAGGACGATTTTGGCACTTCATGGCAGGAGTAATACGTGTGAAAGTGCTGTTGTGAACCTTCCACATGATATTGCGGGTCTCGTGAAAAGCGTGTACGAAGAGCCTGGTCTGGAAGCTGATGGCGCGATGTCAGTCTTTGCTATTCCCGATACTTGGCAACCAAAGTTTGCTGAGGCAGAGAGGACGCTAGAGACAAATCGAGAGAAGTCAACGAGTAATGCCGAGGTCTGGTTGTTAGACAAACCTCAGATCCAGCGTTCCAAAAATCTCGTTGGATGGCTTAGAGAATCGCTGATGATGACTGACGAAAACATTGCCAGAGCGACCGTTCGTGATTCACAAGAGTCCATTGAGGTCGTTGCGGTTCAAGAGCAAGGTGAAAGTCTGTATGTCTTTCCTTGGGTTAACAATGCTGATGGGAGTGAGCCGGTATCAAGGTTACTTGGGAGTGGTGAAGAGATTCCCGATGATGACACGGCATGTCTTGCTGCCACCTGTACCGTGAGCCTACCGCCCACGCTTTCGATGCCTTGGAATGCTGAACACATCATTCATGCTCTGGAGACACATTGTCATATACCTGGCTGGCAGAACTCTCGTTGGCTTAAGGGGCAGCTTGTGCTCGTGTTCAATGAAGCTGGCGAAACGACAATTGATACAGGGAATGATGTCTATCGCCTCAAGTATTCTCAAGGTACTGGGCTAGAACTCATTGATACCAAGAAGGGAGAGCGGGAGTAGTGGATGAGAAGATAAGATTTAATCTCATTGATGAACCGTGGATTCGTGTTCTTGATGACGCAGGGACAGCTAAGGAGGTGTCTCTCCTTGAGTTGTTCCATCAGGCGCCGAAGTTAAAATGTCTCGCCAATGACTTGCCAACGCAGGATTTTGCGATTCTGCGCGTAGTGCTAGCTATCTTGCAGCGATCGATCTCCCCCATGCTGGATGACCTTGATGAGGACATGGAGCCTGCCGAGGTTTGGGGACAGCTATGGGAGGCTTCCGAGTTACCTATGGATGTCATTGAGGTATATCTTGCCAAATGGCATGATAGATTTGATCTCTTTGATCCGAAGCGTCCATTCATGCAAGTGCCGGGGCTAAGAACACCCAAGAATGAACTACTATCAGTTTCGAAAATTGTTGCCGATGTTCCTGATGGAAGTAAGCTATTCTCCCTGAGGTCGGGTCACAAGTTAGATGAGTTGAGTTTCGCAGAGGCCGCTCGCTGGCTGATTCATGTTCAGGCATTTGATACAGCTGGAATCAAGAGTGGTGTTGTTGGAGACCAAAATATAAAGGGAGGGAAGAGCTACCCTAGGGGAACGAGTTGGGCCGGGAATCTCGGTGGGATGTTCGTTGAGGGAGATACATTGCGGGAGACTCTTCTGCTCAACTTTATCCTCAGCGGAAATGATAAAAGCGAATTCTTTTTCGATGCCGACATTCCCACATGGGAGCAGCCGCTCAGACCTTTTGGCAGTCTTGATAAGGTACCATCTGGCCGAACAGACATCTTTACCTGGCAGTCTCGTCGTGTAAGGCTTGTGGCTCAACATGAGATGGTTACTGGCTTGGTACTTACAAATGGCGATAGACTTGAAGCTAAGAATATGCAGAAGCTTGAACCTATGACTGCATGGAAACGAAACGCTAAACAAGAGAAAAAGTTGAAGCAGGCTCCTATCTATCTGCCTGTGGGTCACAAATCAAGTAAAGCGTTATGGAGGGGCCTTAGCTCGATTTTTTCTATCAATAATGAGGAACAAGATTGGTCTGAGGTCTTTGAACCTGGTGTACTATCTTGGATTGAATTTCTTACCAGTGCGAACGGCGGTAGAAAGCTATCAAAGAGGAAATTGTTACGAGTTCATGGCGTGGGCTTCGAGTATGGTACACAGAATTCGATCATTACTGATGTGATTGATGATGCGATTCTCTTTAGTTCATTTTTGTTATCGTCCGACGGACAGACTTTGATGACATTAGCCTGTAATTGCGTTGATGAAACCGATCAGGCAATTAAAGCCCTGGGAAAGCTGTCAGCAAATCTGTCGATTGCCGCAGGAGGGGACCAGTCTGATACAGAGGGTTTAATTACTAAGATTAAGACCGAAGCCTATTTCGAGCTTGATGCTCTGTTCAGGCATTGGCTTGCAGGTCTTGATGTTGCCAGTAATCAAAGTACTGCTCGAGAACAATGGCACCGTCAGGCACGTACGGCGCTTGTCTCAATTGCACGTAGATGCGTTACAGAGGCCGGCTCAGGTGCCATCAAGGGTGCACTCAAGAAGGGGCAACATAATAAAAATGGTACCTGGATAACCGCTGCAAAAGCAGAGGCATGGTTTAGCGGTGAGCTCAAGAAAGCACTACCGCTCGAAAGTGACATAACGAGAGAGGAGGTTTCTACTAGTGGAAAGCAAGGAAAATAAGAGTAGACGAAAGCAGCTTGGGACATTTGTTTCCAAACGCGTCACTATGATTCAAAGAGCATACCTGTCACCTATGAGTCGATCTAAGGGAGCAAGACAGCTTGCTGCTTTGCGTCATGCGGCAGCAAAGGCGCCGGGTGAAATTCCCGAAACATGGCAACTTGAATTCGAAGGTTTGCCTATGTGTTTGGTAGGAAAGGAGGACGAACCGTCTAAAGGAGAACGTGCGGTGCATACCGCTCTTACGCTCTACGCTATTCACCAAAGGTCGCAGACTGCTCCCATGCACCAGAGTGGGTATGAGAATGGACTGGGACAGGCCATGCGTAGTCTCGTGCTTCACGATGCGAAAAAATATGCGAACCTTGAACAAGGAGAACTTCCGAGGAGATTTTCTGCGCTTGTGACCGCAGAGTCGTTTTCTGAGACGGTACACTACGTCCGACAACTTGTGGGTCAGCTTAGGGGTGCAGCCATACCGCTCGACTATGCGTTGCTTGCCCAGCAGTTCTACGATTTACAGATGCCAGACAGGGTTGACTCGGTTAAACTCGCGTGGGGTAGAGGCTTTGCCATGTACCGTGAGGTTGCTGGGTCAGATCAAGAATGCAACTCCTCGAATGCAAACAATTAGAAAGGTAGAGCCATGGTAAAACCACTGTTCATTGATGTTCATATTCTTCAGAGCGTTCCACCTAGCAATATTAACCGTGATGATACAGGTAGTCCCAAGACTGCTCGTTTCGGTGGAGTTACACGTGCTCGTGTTTCCAGTCAGGCATGGAAGAAGGCAACACGCGACTTGTTTTCCTCTTATCTTGCCGAGGATGAGATAGGATGGCGCACTAAACATGTTGTTGAGCTTATTAGTGATTGTGCTGCTTCTAAGCAACCAGACCTTGCCACCGATAAGTTGGTTGAGGCTTCAGCTGAGGCTCTAAGTGCGACGGGTATCAAGGTAACGGATAAAGAGATTGGTTACCTGCTTTTCCTTTCGCCCAAGCAAGTCGAGGGCCTTGCGGATCTTGCCATTAAGTCACTCGAAACTGAAACAACAATTGAGAAGAAAGCTGCAAAGGAAGTTCTGAATATCAAACAGAATCCAGCTCTTAATGCAATTGATGTTGCCTTATTCGGTCGTATGGTTGCCGATGCCCCCGATCTCAATGTTGACGCTGCAGTCCAAGTGGCACATGCCATCAGCGTAGGAAGAGCTCAGACGGAGTTTGACTACTTTACAGCTCTTGATGACTGTTCGCCAGAGGATAACGCCGGTGCGGCTATGATTGAAACTACCGAGTTTACTTCTTCAACTCTCTACCGCTATGCTGATATTGATGTCTTCCATCTGTGTGAAAACCTTGGCTCTGCTATGGCGGCCTGTAAAGGCATTGAGGCGTTTCTACGTTCATTCACGTTTTCGATGCCCACGGGTAAGCAGAATTCTTTCGCTAATAGGACGCTTCCTACTGCTGTCATCGTGGAGTTACGCGAGACACAGCCTGTTAGTCTGGTTAACGCATTTGAGAAGCCAGTTATGGCTACAGCAGAGAAAAGTCAGATTGAGTGCGCCTGTAAGAGGCTTATCGCTCAGGAGTCTGCCATTGATGAGGCGTTTGGAATCAACCCGAAAAAGGCTTTCGTCGTTATTGCCTCTCCAGACGCTAATGCATTGAAAGAGTTCCCTAACTCTCAAGCGGTGAGCTTTGATGAGATGATTTCGCATGTGTCTGAGGTATGTGCAGCCTATCTTGTGGAGGTTGGTTATACATCTGAGGGTCAGGAGTAGCCATGGCAGTTCTGCTTCTCAAACTTGAGGGGCCGCTGCAGTCGTGGGGTTCTGATAGTCGGTTTACGGAGCGTAAGACACAGCATGAACCCACCAAGAGTGGTGTTATTGGCCTTCTGGCAGCTGCGTTGGGACGCAGAAGAGAAGATGCGGTGGATGATCTCATATCGCTGCGCTTTGGGGTCCGTATAGATCAATCAGGCAACTATGAACGGGATTTTCAGACCGAGCATACACGTTCGTGGGATAAGACGACACAACATTGGATTTTTAATGGTAGCCTTCCCCTAAGTTACCGCTACTACCTCTCCGATGCAGTTTTCGTTGCAGCCCTCGAAGGCGATAGCAAGCTTGTCCGCTCGTGTGCTGAAGCGCTTGAGCATCCGGTGTTTCCTCTCTTTCTGGGTCGAAGATCTTGTCCTCCCTCTTGCAAGATCTTTTTGGATATTAAAGAAGGTACGACTCTCTTAGAGGCTCTTAAGTCAGTCCCTTGGCAGGCAACTGACTGGCATCAAAAACATCCTCGTTTTCATGATAAAGAGTCAGTCGATCTTGAGATTCTCTATGACAAGGGATTTAACGATCAGGGAGAGGGCTACGACGTTGCACAGCAGGATGTGCCCGTTACCTTTTCTCAGATATATCGCCAATATACATGGCGTACGGTTGCACATGCCACGGCGACTGTCAGGAACCCTTCTTATAGACCCCAGCGAATCGAACATGATCCTCTGACAACAATTGATAGGGCGGTGGATTAGATGTACTTTACGCGCTTTCCCATCAATCTGACGCGTCGTGAAACACGTCGCATGCTCTTCTCGCCGTATCGCTTACATGCGGCTATAGAGGGAAGCTTTCCTTTAGGAGCTGATGCTTCTCAAGTGCAAGAGGAAGGCAGAATTCTCTGGCGTGTTGATAAGCGTTCGGATGGCGGTGCCTATCTCTACATCGTGAGTCCCATGCGGCCAAGTCTTGTAGGTTTGAACGAACAGATAGGTTTCCCTGATTTGGATCCCCTATGGCAGACGAGGGATTATGAGCCCTTTTTAGCTCGTCTTGCAGTTGGGCAGCGCTATGCTTTCCGCTTGGTGGCGAACCCTGTGGTAAGCCGTAGCATTCGTGGGGGCAAGTCTGATGCTATCAACGAAAAAGGCAATCCTGTGAGAATGTCACATCTGACTGTTGTGCAACAGAAGGCGTGGCTTGTAGGTGAAGCAGCATATAACGGCACAGGTGATGATGTACCAGAGCTGTTCCTAAGGCAAGAGACCACACGTGCTTCTCACAATGGTTTTGAGGTGATTCAAGACAAGGAAGGCATTCCTCGTCTGATTGTTAGCAATATGCGAACACTGAGTTTTCGTAAGGCATCGAAGGAGTCGCCAATTACCCTTGCGACGGTCCAGTATGATGGCATGCTTGAGGTAACAGACATAGACGCATTGCGCCATGCTCTGATCAATGGAATTGGCCATGGCAAGGGTTTTGGCTGTGGATTATTGACTCTTGCTGTAGTGGAAGGGGAATGATATATGCCAGACATCCCCGGCATTATCAAGCCAGATCTTCAGGCCCTGCCGACTATCAGAGAGCGCATGACTTTTCTTTATGTAGAGCGGTGTCTAGTCAATCGTCAGGATAGCGCGGTGACTATCACTGATAAGCGTGGAACTGCTTATGTACCTGCGTCTTCACTTGGCGTGCTTATGCTGGGACCAGGAACAAATGTCTCGCACCGTGCCATTGAGCTTCTGGGCGATTCAGGATCTAGCATGGTGTGGGTTGGGGAACATGGAGTGCGATATTACGCGCATGGTAGACCTCTTACTCGCTCTTCACGACTCATCGTTAGGCAAGCAGAGCTTGTGTCTAATACACGAAAACGTCTTTCGGTTGCAAGAGCTATGTACCAGATGCGCTTTCCTGGGGAAGATGTCTCGGGACTTACTATGCAGCAACTGCGTGGGCGAGAAGGTTCTCGTATCCGTTCTCTCTATCGAAAACTCTCTAAGAAGTATAAAGTCCCTTGGAAAGGGAGGGAATACAATCCTGCGGATTTTTCGGATGCGACTCCTATCAACCAGGCTCTCTCGGCTGCGAATGTATGCTTATATGGTATCGTCCACAGTATCATTGTGGCGTTAGGATGCTCTTCTGCATTGGGATTTGTACATGTAGGGCATGAGCGCTCATTTGTGTACGATGTTGCGGATCTTTACAAGGCAGAGTTGACCATTCCTATAGCGTTTGAGGTTGCTTCCAATCCACCCGAGGACATCGGATCTGTTACTCGTCAGAAGATACGCGATGCTTTTTACGATGGCAAAATTATGGAGCGGTGCGCACATGACATTCGATTTCTATTGCTGGGCGATGCTGTCCATGAGGAAGAGAACTCATTAGATTTCGAGACCATGTTTCTTTGGGATGAGTCTCATCCTGCCGTGGCATTTGGTGTCTCATATGGTAAGGAGTTTGAAACACAACCACAGGTCGAAGAAGTAGGAAATGGCGTTCTGGTTGGAATATAGCGATGGTCGTTATTACTCTTGAAAAGTGTCCACTTGCATTACGAGGCGACCTTACAAAATGGCTGCAGGAGATTAGCCTGGGTGTATATGTTGGACAAGTAAGCGCTCGTGTCCGTGATAAGCTTTGGCAGCGGGTATGCGAGGAGTCCAAGAATGGACGTGCAACTATGGTGTATTCGGCTCGTAACGAGCAGCACCTGAATTTTCGTGTGCATAATACGAGCTGGGAACCTATTGACTATGATGGATTGAAATTAATAATGCGTCCAAGTCCCGTACGAGCGAAAACGTTGGGGAGAAAGCGTATTGGATGGAGCAAGGTATCACAATGCTCCAAGGCTCGACGTAATTATGGAAAATCTAGCTTTGTAGAACCGGAAGAGTATGTCGTGTTTGATATTGAGACAACGGGGCTTGATATCGACAAGGACCAGATTATTGAAATTGCTGCTATACGCGTTATTGGAGGCACCGTAGGGGAGAGATTTCATACTTTGATCACCACGGAGAAGCCACTATCTAAGAAGATCATCGAATTGACTGGTATATCTGACGAGTTACTGATGTCAAGTGGTGTGCCATTAGAGGAGGCTACCGAGTCGTTTTTGAAGTTCGTTTCTTCAGACATTGTTGTAGCCCACAATGCAAGTTTTGATTCTGAGTTCATACAAGTTGCTTGTGAAGAATGCGATTTGGATGACTTTAATAATGAGGCTATTGATACCATTTATTTAGCGAAGAAGAAGATTCCTACGGCTGCAAATTACCGTTTGGAAACTCTGGTAAGCCTTTTGAACCTTGATAATAAGTGTCCACATAGAGCTGAATCTGACTGTGAGGCCACGTTGAGAGTTTTTCGTAAACTGATTGAAATGTGACTTATTATGATGGATGCGTTATATTTAACTGCGGATCTTTAGTCTGTTCCCCGCACACGCGGGGATGATCCCGAGCTGTGTCTGCCGAAGCCATTTGTAGATGCCTGTTCCCCGCACACGCGGGGATGATCCCTGGTTCTTCTTCGATGATGCAGGTCACATGGTCTGTTCCCCGCACACGCGGGGATGATCCCACCAAAGCCCAAGGCACCGGGGCAAAACGGTGCTGTTCCCCGCACACGCGGGGATGATCCCCATAACCACTGATGAAAACGGCTACATCACAGCTGTTCCCCGCACACGCGGGGATGATCCCCTGCGTCCCGGACACGCCGGTATCCCTCTGTTCTGTTCCCCGCACACGCGGGGATGATCCTATGCCTCGGTAAGATTCTTGGAAGCCGCATTGCTGTTCCCCGCACACGCGGGGATGATCCCTCACGGCTTGACCATCTGCAAAACGGTGAGATCTGTTCCCCGCACACGCGGGGATGATCCCCATATCATCAACGCTGCCTTTGCTTGCAGTGGCTGTTCCCCGCACACGCGGGGATGATCCCTACTGGACTTATAGGGACTAATATTCTTTCACCTGTTCCCCGCACACGCGGGGATGATCCCAACCGATACCACAGAGAAGCTGTCCTTGCTTGCTGTTCCCCGCACACGCGGGGATGATCCCTCGCCAAGCTTATGCGTCAAAACGGTATCGGTCTGTTCCCCGCACACGCGGGGATGATCCCGGCAAGACGTACTACCTCGACGCTACAGGCCGCTGTTCCCCGCACACGCGGGGATGATCCTGTACCAGGCATTTTGGCAATAACTTCAATTAGCTGTTCCCCGCACACGCGGGGATGAGCCTGTACCAGGCATTTTGGCAATAACTTCAATTAGCTGTTCCCCGCACACGCGGGGATGATCCCATATCTCCGAAGATGGTCGGACTCTCGATGTACTGTTCCCCGCACACGCGGGGATGATCCCATGGAACATATTGAAGAGACGTACAAAGACAGCTGTTCCCCGCACACGCGGGGATGATCCCCAGTCATCGACCGCATAGAGGTCTAGAAGCGTCTGTTCCCCGCACACGCGGGGATGATCCTCGTCTAGCCCACCGCCCGCGCGATATTGCGGGCTGTTCCCCGCACACGCGGGGATGATCCCGAGGGCGATAAGGTTAGTAGCGTCTTTCTTAGCTGTTCCCCGCACACGCGGGGATGATCCCACTCAACCTCAAGTTTAGGGTTAATGTTCAATCTGTTCCCCGCACACGCGGGGATGATCCCGGTTCGCGGGAAGTCCTTTTCTTCCCTTGCTGCTGTTCCCCGCACACGCGGGGATGATCCCCATTTTCCGCGCAAGAAAGGCACTGGTGTTTTCTGTTCCCCGCACACGCGGGGATGATCCCTTTTGGTGTGATAAGCTGGTCAGCAAAAGACGCTGTTCCCCGCACACGCGGGGATGATCCCGACACACCGCGTTGCAAGATTGTTACATTGAGCTGTTCCCCGCACACGCGGGGATGATCCCACCAAAGTATTTAACTTTTTCATGTCTAAGCCCTGTTCCCCGCACACGCGGGGATGATCCCCCGGTAAGGGGTCGCGTCCTCTGCTCTTAATTCTGTTCCCCGCACACGCGGGGATGATCCCGCCTACGAGCCACTTTTCAAAAGCCCCTCTAACTGTTCCCCGCACACGCGGGGATGATCCCTTGTACCATACGTTGCAGTTGACGGCACAAAAGCTGTTCCCCGCACACGCGGGGATGATCCATTTCGTATCCTCGTATTCTACTTCGTCACCATCTGTTCCCCGCACACGCGGGGATGATCCCGGGGCGATGTAAGATGAACGTGGACGTAGGCACTGTTCCCCGCACACGCGGGGATGATCCCCTATCAAACAACAATACAAAGTCGTCTTTACTCTGTTCCCCGCACACGCGGGGATGATCCCTCCACTCTGCGTATAATTAAAGATAGACATCACTGTTCCCCGCACACGCGGGGATGATCCCTGCGGTGATAGGGTGGTGAGTCAGGATGAGTGCTGTTCCCCGCACACGCGGGGATGATCCCAGAAACCGTCCATGCAACGTCTCGATGAAGACCTGTTCCCCGCACACGCGGGGATGATCCCTGCTTGTTCAAGCATAGAGCCGCAACTTATTGCTGTTCCCCGCACACGCGGGGATGATCCCAATACCGATATTATCGATATGACAGAC
>ERZ773037.1069-NODE-1069-length-14412-cov-2.408999_pt1 | contig 14412 bp, 13 predicted proteins | sample MGYA00511466_ERZ773037 | MGnify/ENA primary metagenome ERZ773037 (study PRJEB29015, sample SAMEA2738146) | human oral metagenome | biome: human oral; feature: human-associated habitat; material: saliva | place: China | collected 2202 ... | reverse complement strand
TGGCGGCTTACGGTAGTCGAGGCCGTCCTTCCAATCCTGCCCGAGGTCAGTGATGATCCTGCCGTATTCGGGTATGACATGCTTGCGCGGTATCAGTTTGACACCGTCGTAGGTCATGCGCCCGTTGATGTCGGTGGTGATGTTCCCCAGTTCAATGAGCGAATGGCCCCAGTAGTTGGCGTCGAGGCTGTATTTCATGAGTTGCTTGAACCATGCCGTGTTGAAATAGTTCACAGCCTCCTCGTCCTCCTCCCCATTCTCACCCGTGAGTTTGAAGGAACGTGCCATGACGAATCCCTCACGCTGCCGGATACAGCCGGAGAGATGCAGGTCAATATCCACATCCCTGTAAATATCGTAGAGCGGCTGCCGGTTGGGGCTGTCCACATTGATGGCTCGCTGCCATGCCTGCCGCCAGTCGCCCAGATCCTTCCGTATGAGCGCATCCGTGGTGCGCTGGAGCTCCACGACCGTTTTCTTGAAGCGGCCAATATCTTTCTTGGCGAGGTGCAGTGTGCCGTATGGTGTCTGCACAGTCGCCGGTCTTGCTGCCTGTTTTCTGTTCTTTCCCATGATAGTTACCAGTTAACTACGTTGATTGTTGGCTGCATTCGGCAGAGCCAAAATGAATTTTGTCTTTGCTCTCATTTGCTCACCAATTATGCCTTATTTTTTTCTGACTGCCATATACCAAAGGTATTCCGACAGGGTTTCCCTGCTCGTCCGTGGCCAGCGGCAGGTCGGGCACAATCTTTCCTGCCTGTACCCCTTCCAGCCACTTGACTGCCCTCTCGTAGCGTTCCTTGCGTATCTCCATACCCATTTTCTGAGGTGTGGAGGCAGCCATGTGGTAGAGGGCGATGTCGCAGGCATACATGACGGCGAGCCTGTTGCGCCGGCTTCCAGTGGCTGAGAATATGGCGACTGTGTCGTATTTTGGTCTGAGATAGCCGGCTATTTCCTCAATAGCCTCTGTCTCGGCATTTTCCCTGTTTTCCGTACTGACCTGTGACACGACTTTCAGTGCCTGGTCGCCGATGACCACCTTGTAATCTTCTTCTGTGATGAACATAAGCCACGTTTTACATTGTTATATACAAAGCCTTGGCTTCAATATCACCGATGGTTGTCCCTTTGAGGAATATTCCGTTTGATACGAACTTCTTGAGTTCCTGTTTGGAGAGCACCTCAAGTTTACCCTTGACCACGATGACCATATACTTGCGGTGCGTGATGTGGTGGAAATAATCTGCCTTTCTGACCGCACGCTTGAAGCGGACGGCAAAAATGATGTCTTTAATGAGTTTGAACATATCACCATAAGTTTTTAGAGGTCGGACGGTGCCCGAACCTCGGTTTGTAAATCTGCTGTCTTGTATTCTTTTGGAGAATATAGATGGCTCCCTCGTCGGCATCCGGTGCGTCGTCATTGCCCGACATACCCTTCTCAAAGGCGAGCGTCTGCGCTACTCCGGCCAACATGTCCGGATCTTCCTTCTGTGTCTGGTCGTAGAAGACGAAGCCCCGCTCCCATAATGGGCTGATGGCCTCGACGCGCTGGAACTTGTTCGGCTTCTTGCGTGTGTCGCCCGTGATGGGAAGCTGGTATCCCCGGATGTTGCCCTCGATGGTAAAGTCATCGAGGATGATGTCCTGCATGAAATTCGCCTCCATGACAAAGCGGATGGCTATGCCAACTTCCCGGCTCCATTCATAGAGGTCGTAGCACCAGCGCACCATCTCGGCGACGGAGGCCTTGCGGACAAACGCCCTGAGGTGCCAGAGGTTGGTCTTGTGCTTTCCCCACAGTTTGGCAGCCTTGGTGTCGTTTGTTTTCTTGCTTTTCCACGAGGGGTCGATGTAGAGGACGAATTCGGTAAAGTCCTTCCATGCGGGGCGCTTTGCCCAGCGTATCCATTCCTGCCGGAATACCGTGCCCTCGACGATGGGGTTGTGCATCATCTCCTTGTTCCATGCCCGATAGCCCACGAAGTCGGCATACTCGCGTGCCTCCTCCTTGGTCCATTTCTCTTTCCATACGGGATTGCCCTCGTTATCGACGGCCTTTATCTCGGACACATGCACACCCTTGGTGGCGCAGATGTTCGCCAGCACGGAAGTCTTTGAGATAAGGTTGCCGACCATAAGGAAACGACCGCGCCCCACGTCAAGCGCACCGAAGAGCGCCTCCTTGACCCAGTCGGTGAGCTCTCGGACACGGCGCTCGTTGCGGCAGAGCTCGTCGTCGTCGAGGTCATCGATGACGATATAGTCCGGACGCGCCTCACGCTTGCGCAGACCACGCGGCGACTGACCCCGACCACAGGCGAGGAAATAGACACCCTCCTTGGTTGTGAACTCACCCTCGGTCCAGTTACCCATAGACATCTGCTTGCCGAAATCTGCGATGATACGCTTGTTATATTGCAGTTCAGCCTGAATGTCTCCGAGCAGACGGTCGGCACTGTCCTCGGATTTACCCACCAGCACCATGAAATTGATGAGCCGCTTTGGCTGGAACATGAGCCAGAGCGGCATGAAGATGTCGAAATGAGTGGATTTGGCATGTCCGCGCGGCCACTTGAACACCGCCTTGAGATTGGGTGTGTCGTGTACCTTGCGCGCTGCCGCGTTGTGGAACGGCGCATTGTGGATGGTGCGGATAACCTCTCCCGTCACCTTGTCGCGGAGTTGCAGAAAGTGCGGAAAATAATACTCGCAGAAGGCGGCATAGTCCTTCTGCAGGCGGCGTATGCGCTGCTCCTTCTGCGTTGCGGTCTCTCGGACAAGGCTCCTGGTGTCGGTGATGGACTGTATCTGCCGGCAATGCTCCTTCCACTCCTCCTGTATCTGTTTGAGTTCTGTGATTGTTGCCATAGAATATGTGCTTTACAGTTCCGATGGGTGCTGCATGCGCTCCATGAGGAACTTGTTCTGGTATTTATTGATAGCCTTGATGAGCTCCGGCGTAATCTCCGGATCGTATGAAGCCTGGTCCTGAATCCAACGGTTGAATGCCATGAAAACCTCGATAGCGTCGATGACGTTTGCCTTCTTGTCGAGTTTCTCTATGGTAGCCGACAGTTTGGAGAGCTTGTCTGCCAGGGAACCGATGGCTTCCGGGTCTCCTGATGCGTTTACCTGCCCGATGAGATTGTCTATGGCGAGGAGCAGTTTGTTTACGAGTTCCGGGCGCGTGATGTTCTTGGCCGCACGCGCCTCCTTCCAACCTTCCGAAGCGCACCATTTGGAGACGGTGACGCGCGACACTCCCAACTGGTCAGCAATCTCCGTCTGCTCCATCCCGGAGAGGTAAAGCGACCTGCCAATGTTCTTTTTTTGTTCGATCTCTGCCTTTGTCATAAAATGAAATGAATTAAAAAACAGTGCAAAGATGCTGTTTTTCAGCCAATCCGGAAAAGAAGTGTGCATTGCTTGCATAGAAGTGTGCAACCGTTTCACACTTTTTTTGACGGGCGATGAAAACACCGCATCTTTGCATCAAAAAAGCGATGATATGAGCAAGACAAATCGAGTGAGAATCAGCAATGAGAGCCTGAACAGCTACGGTACACGCGTGCTGACGGCGGGAATGAACGTCGAGCAGTACAACCGCAACCCCGTGCTGCTGTACATGCACGAGCGCGGTCAGGTCATCGGCGTGGTGAAGGACCTGAAGGTGGAAGAAGGTGAGGTCACCGGTGAACTGGTGTTCGACGAGGCCACGGAACTGAGCAAGCGCTGCAAGAAGCAGTGGGAGTTCGGCTCCCTGAAGATGGTGAGTGTCGGCATAGACATTCTGGAGACCAGCGAGGAGCAGAAGTTCCTGGTACAGGGACAGACCGCCCCGACCATTACAAAGAGCAAGTTGTTCGAGGTGTCACTGGTGGACATCGGAGCGAATGATGACGCCATCGCGCTGCACAAGGACGGCGTGCGACTGACATTGGGCAAAGATGCGGCAGACGTGTTGCCGCCACTGCATAGTAATAACAAATCCAAAAAGCAAAAGACAATGGATCAAGAGAAATTAGCCCTCATGCTGGGCTTGCCGGCTGATGCCGACGAAGCGGCCATCCACGCCGCCATCGGCCAGTTGCTGGCGAAAGGAAAAGAGGTTGATAACCTGAAGAAGGAGAAGGATGCGCTGCTTGCCGCCCGCATCGAGGCGATGGTGGACGCTGCCGTGGACGAGAAGAAAATCCTGCTTGCCAAGAAGCAGCAATTTGTGGACCTTGGCAAGAAGATCGGTGCCGAAGAACTGAAGGCCACCCTTGACGCGATGGCTCCCGTAGTGAAGGCAAGCGAGCTCATACACGGTGGTGCGCCTGCCGGCAATACCGCGGAGTATGCTAAGCTGAGCGACGTCCCGGCCGACAAACTGGAGGAAATGCGCAAGAACGACCGTGCGCAGTACTGCAGACTGTACAAGGCCGAGTACGGCTTCGACTGTGAGATTTAACCAACCCTGTAATAACAACAAAACGAAAGAAGCAATGACAAGATTGATTGCAATGTTTGCGGCAGTCCTTTTTAACTGCCTCATGGGCGGCACCCTTGCCGCCGTTGCCGGCCTGTCGCCCATGACGGGTGCCGTCGGCATGAATGTGCTTGCTGCCGTAATTGGACAGGCTGCCCCTGCCGGAAGTCTCCGCGCGGGTGTCTATACCGAGATATGGACAGGCGAGCTGGTGAAAAACCTTCGCCGTGGACTGGAGGCTACCTTCCTCGACGGTATCCCCGACAGTTCGAGTATCGTGAATAACGATGTCATCCACCTTGTGGAGGTTGGCGTGGACCCTGACGTATTGATCAACAACACGACCTATCCTATTCCCCTCCAGGCACTGGATGACAAGGTCATCGCCATCAAGCTGGACAAGTTCCAGACGAAGGTAACTCCTATTACCGATGACGAACTCTACGCATTGAGTTACGACAAGATGGCCCGCGTAAAAGAGAGCCACGGTAATTCTATAAACGACTCGAAGTTTGCCAAGGCTGCCCATGCCCTTTGCGCACAGAAGAACACCGCCACCACGCCCGTGCTGAAGACCACCGGCGAGAAAGACCCCGTAACGGGTCGCCTGAAGATGACGGCAAATGACCTGTTGAATTTGAAGCGTGCGCTTGATAAATTGAAAGTGCCCGCCCAAGGCCGTCGTCTGGTGCTTTGCAGTGAGCATGCCAACGACCTGTTGGAGGTTTCCCAGGTATTCAAGGAGCAGTACAACATCAACCGCAACGACGGCACGGTGGGCAGACTGTATGGCTTTGACATCTATGAGTTCGGAAATAACCCGCTGTACACCACGGCCGGCGTGAAGAAGGATGTCGGCGCGACGGCGGAGGCAGGTGAGTTCCAGTGTTCCTTCGCCTTCTACACCCAGCGCGTGTTCAAGGCCACGGGCTCGACGAAGATGTACTACAGCGAGGCAGCCACCGACCCTGAGTATCAGAGAAACAAGATCAACTTCCGTCACTACTTCATCTGCATGCCGAAGAAGGCAGATGCCGGTGCCGTGATGATGAGCGGTTACAAGGATCCAAGCATTCCTGAAGGATAAGTATAACCAAAAAAGCAATACAAATGAAACTGAAAGTAACAAGCATATTTCGTGACCGTGACGACCATGTTACGGTGTATGAGCCGGAGACCATTCTGGAAGTGAAAGACAAGGAACGTGCCAAATCGCTCATTGAGCGCGGGCTGTGCAAGGAATTCAAGGGCAAGACAGAACCTGCCTATATCCTCGGAGAGGAACAGGAGGAGGTGAAGCAGACTCCGGAATCCGAAACAGATCCGGAGGCACCCACCAACACGGAAGGCGATGAGTAAGCCGATGAAGTATCTTGTAATCCACTGCACCGCCACGCCTGAAGGCCGTGAGGTAAGCTCCAAGGAGATACGCCACTGGCACACCGACCCGGTAAGCAAGGGTGGGCGTGGCTGGAAGCAGGTGGGCTACACGGACCTCTTCCACCTTAACGGCAGCGTGGAGCGGCTGGTGGACAACAACGAGGATGCTCAGGTGGACCCGTGGGAGGTTACTAACGGCGCAGCAGGCTACAACAGCGTGAGCCGGCACATCGTGTATGTGGGTGGCTGCGACAAAGCCATGAAGCCAAAGGACACGCGGACAGCAGCACAGCGTGATGCGCTGAAAAAGTATGTGCGCGACTTCCACGAGCGTTTCCCCCAGATACGAATCGTAGGACATCATGAACTGAACCCCGGCAAGGCCTGTCCCTCCTTTGACGTGCAGAAGTGGCTGAAGGAAATAGGAATCAGGCAGTAATGCCCTAATATGACAAAGGTATGGAACTCAGTGAAATTATCAATCTGGTGCTGGGTGGCGGCCTGGTGGCAACGATAGCAGCCATCATCACATTGAAATCGACCGTGAGGAAAGCGAAAGCGGAAGCAGAGAAAGCGACAGCCGAAGCCGAGACAGTCCGGATTGATAACACTGAGAAAGCCACCCGAGTACTTATTGAGAATATTGTAAACCCTTTAAAGGAAGAACTCAATGAAACAAGAAAAGACCTCAACGCGACCAAGCGCGAGATGGCACGCCTCCGCAAGGCCATCGACGATGCTAACAGCTGCCGTTATAGCGATGACTGTCCTGTGCTTCACCGCATGCGCATCGAGCAGAAAAAGCGTGAGCCGGGAGACAGCCACGAGCCAAGAGGCGAACCGCCTCGACGTGGACAGCACGGTGAGCGTCGTAGAAACCTGGCGAACGCCCGTGAAGGTCCCGATGTCAGCGGTGAGCCTGACGCTCAGCATGGACAGTCTGCGGCGGCTGCCGTCCGGGGCGGGCTACACAGCCCGGAAAGGACAGGCGAATGTGAAGGTAACGCGGAGGGCACCGACGGAGAAAGAGCCGGAGCAGCTGGTCATTGAAGCCGGCTGCGACAGCCTGGAACTGGTGTGTGCCGGATACTCCAAGACCATCAGCACCCTGAAACGCCAGCTGAAGGAGGCCAGCAAATCCAACAAAGAGCTTAGGGAAGAGACAAAGGAAAGTTCCGGAAACACTTTCCTCATGAGGCTCAAGTATTTTTGTGCCGGGCTTCTGTCCGGAATTATCGGAATAGTATTCACATTTATAAAACTGAAAAGAAAATGAGCAAGAAATTCATCTACGGCATTGCAGCCGTGAAATTTGGCGAAGCCCTCATCGGTTACATCGAAAAGAACAGCTGGGACTGGGGCGGCACAAAGCCGGAGAGCGTGGACGTGGAAGCCGAGCAGGTGCCCGACGCACCCGTGCTGACGCTAATGCAGAGCAACGGCAAGGTGAGCCCGACCTTCAACCTTATCCAGCTGGACTATGCGAACCTGAAGGCCGTGCTGGGCGGAACGCTGGTTGAGACCGGTACCGAGGGCAATAAGAAGGTGACCGGCTGGAAAGCACCGACCTCTCTCGTGGACCTCAGTGGCAAGTGGACCATCGACTTCGTGAGCGGTCAGACCATGACCATTCCCAACGGCACTATCCTGGCCAATCTCGGCGGCAAGCTGACCCTGACAGAAGTGTCGAAGGTAGAATGCCAGCTGAAGGTGAACAAGCCCGAGGACGGCGGTGCTCCCTATGAAATCAATGACACCCCGGGTGAAGGCTGATGGACGAGCAAGTAATCAGGAAAATCCAGAGAGAGGGAGCGGAAGCCTTGCTTGATGCGGGCGTTTCCCTCCCTCTCAAGGATTTAAGGATACCCTTCAGGAAGCAGCCCCTGCGGCTGCGCCTGACGATGAAGCGTCCCACGCTTTCAAGACAGATAAAGATAGCGCATGCCTATTTGTCGATGGACACGACGGCGGTCGAACTGGAGGCGATGGACCATAAGGAACAGATGCGGTTCCTTGCCCGGCATGGCAAGACCTTGAGCCGTATCATCGCCCTGACGATGGAACGCTGGTGGCTGCCGGTGTGGCTGTTGTCATGGCTCGTGAGGCACTTGATGAAGTGGGAGTACCAGAAGGCTGCCTTCAGTCAGTTCGTATTGCTGATGGGCACGCAGTCTTTTATACCTATTATCAGATCAGCAGAGATGACGAATCCGATGAAGCTGAGACTGAGCCAAGGAAAGAAGGGGAGTTAAAGAGCCGTTGGGAAGGCTCCCATAGCCCCTTCGGGTTTATCTGGCAGATAGCCAGTTCCACAGGATGGAGCGTGGACTATATCCTGAACGGCGTGAACTTCCAGACGCTTATCATGATGTTGAGCGATGCACCCCGATATGTGAGCGACAAAAAGAACGATAAGAACCAGACGGCCGAGGAAGAAGCCGGGGATATAGTTGGATTTTTCCAAAGCAATCTAAAACAATAAGTTGAATGAAACCGGTAGAGATAGAGTTTTTGATGCGGGACAACCTGACGGCGGGACTTGACAAGAGTAAGATGAGCGTCGAGCAGCTGCTTGGCGCAGCCCGCCGTGCCTCCCTGGTCATCAATACCAAGATAGATGAGCAGCGCAAGGTCATAGACGGTGTGAACTCTGACCTGGACAAGATGCAGCGCAAGCTGCAGACCATGAAGCCGGGAACCGGTCAGCAGGAACTGCTCGCAGAAATCAGCGTATGCAAGAAAGTCCTTGCCGAGGAAACAGGCGCACTGCAGCAACTGGAGAAGGAGCACCAGCAGGCCAAACAGGGTGTCGCCCAGCTGGAACAGGAATACCGCAAGATAACCATTTCTGAGGAACAGGCGGCTGCGGCTAACAAGAGCCTTACCGATAAGATAACGGAGCAGAAAGCCGTCGTGAAGCAGGTGGAGGCAGACGTGCGCGCCTTGCAGAAGGCTTACGAGAAAGCCGCTCCCGGCAATGCACAATCCGCGGCTCTGGCTGAACTGAACGCTGCCAAGAAAGCCCTTGAGGAAGATAAGGCCATCCTTGCCGAGCTGACCGCAGAGCAGGAAAAGAACAAGGAAAGCAACAAACGCCTGTCGCGCCAGCTGCGCGAACTACAGAACGACATGGCGCGCATGCGCCTGAACGGTGAACAGAACACCGAGGAGTACCGGCAGATGGCCGAAAAGGCTGCGCAGCTCTCGGACACACTGGGAGACCTGCGTGCCCAGACCAGTATCCTCGCCAATGACGATGCGAACCTTCAGGGCTTCATCTCCGGCGTAAACGGTCTGTCGGGCGCATTCACCACCGCCACGGGCGTGATGTCCCTTTTCGCTTCCGAGAATGAAAACCTGATGAAGGTGCAGGCACGGGTACAGAGCGTCATGGCCATCACGATGGGGCTGCAGCAGCTGTTCAATGCGTTGAACAAGGACAGCGCATTCCGGCTGGTAACCGTCACGAAGGTCAAGAACCTGCTGACGGCTGCCAACTACCGCCTTGCCACCTCACTGGGTATTTCCAATGCCGCGGCAACGGCACTCATGGCCACGCTGACACTCGGCCTGTCCGTTGTCATTACAGGACTCATCGTAGCGTGGAACAAGTACTCCGATGCACAGGAAGAAGCGGCAAGGAAGGCGCAGGAACGTGTAGAGATTGAATCACAGGGACGGGCAGAGATGATCAAGACCCGCTTTGAGATAGACACCACCCGGGAGAGCCTGAAGAACTTCACCGGCTCCAAGGAAGAGGAGAAGAAGAAGTGTGAGGAGATGAACCGCAAGTACGGCGAGGCTTTCGGCTATTATGACACCGTGGCCCAATGGTACGATGTACTTACCCAGAAAGCCGAGCAGTACATACAGATGCTTTTCCTCCAGGCCAAGGCGCAGGCACTCGTGAACAAGGCCGTGGAAGCCGATGAGAAGGTAAACAAGCACAAGGCGACCAAACCGGGCAATGCGGAAAGCGATATGGGCTGGTTTGCCCGTATGGGACATTACTGGATGCAGTCAGAGAGCAACGGCATGTACGATGGTCATGCGGCCGTAGAGCGGTACAACAAGGAAGCATACAACAAGCGAACCAAGGAACTGGAGGCAGAACGTGACAGCTATCTCAAACAGGCTGCCGATTTGGAAAAACAGGCTGCATCCATTGGCAAGAGTGCAAATATCGGTGGTCATGCTGCACCGGGCAAGCCTAAAAAAGAAAAGACGAAAAAGGACACCAAGAAAGAGGAAGAACGCATGGCTTCCGAACTGCTTGCCCTCCAGCAGAAGAACCGCCAGGCAGAGATAGATCTGCTCAAGGAAGGCTCTGAAAAGAAACGCCGACAAATCCAGGAAAACTACAAGAAGGAAATGGAGGAACTCGCCGCCCAGGAAAAGAAATGGCGCGATGCACAAAAGGGGCATCTCACCGGGGAACAGACCGAAGCACTTGCCTCAGCCCGTGCCCTTGCCTCCATGAAGAAAAAGGACGGCGAGAAAGAGATTGCCAGGGAAGAGGCGAAGAAGCAGCTGGAACAGCGCAGGGAGGAGATTCAGGCGATGAGCGAATATCTGAGGGAATACGGTTCGTTCCAGCAGAAGAAGCTGGCCATCGCCAAGGAGACAGCGCAGAAGATAGCCGAGGTGGACGCTTCCGAAGTGAGCGACAGTACGAAGAAGTGGAAGAAAGCCCAACTCCGCAAGGAACAGCAGCAACGCGAGGCCGGCATGTCGTTCGAGGAAATCAGCCGTGGAATCGACTGGAACGCGCTCTTCAGCGGCGTGGGCAACCTGACCAGGGAGATGATGACGCCGATGATGGAGCAGCTGCGTGCATACATCGAGACGGACGACTACAGGAACGCCGATGCGGAGACACAGCAGAAGGTGACGGACCTGATACAGGAGATGCGCCGGTATGTCGGTACCGACCAGAGCGTGACATGGCAGAAGCTGGACGAGGCCATCAAGCAGTTCACGGACAGCGTGTCCGCTTACGACCGCGCCGTGAAGGCTGAGGAAGCCGCCGTGAAGACAAGGGACGAAGGCAAGAAGAAACTCTCCTCAGGAGAAATTACGGAAGAGCAGTACAGGGAACTTGAGACCAAGGCGCAGGAACTGGGCGATGCCACAGCCAAGGCACATGAGAGTATGGAGGATTTCGGTGCGGCACTGAACCGGACCTCCGATGAGGTGGCGAATTTCACGAGCGGACTGACAACAGCATTAAGCAATGCTAAGGCCTGGCAGGGCGTGGAGGGCTTTGGCGGCATTCAGCAGTCCGTGGGGCAGATAGACCAGCTGAAAGGTACGCTGGATTCCATACTTCCGCAGATGGGGGAAGGCATGGCGAAGACGATAGGCACCACGCTGTCGGGAACGATGGGCAGTGCGCTGGGGAGTATCGGCGGAAGCCTGTCGGGCGTATTGTCAAGCGGGCTTGGCGGTATCATCGGTATCGTGGCCCAGATACCCAAACTGATACTCGACCTGGTACACGGCATCAAGAACTTCGTGACGGGCATCCTTGATGCCATTACGGAAATCATCTCCCTCAGATGGATTGATGACCTCGTGGTGGGCATACTGGACGCCATCGGCAACCTGATAGATGCCATTTTCGACCTGCCGGAGAATCTGTTCAAGGTATTGGAAAGCATTATAGTGAACGGTATAGGCGGTCTGCTTGACACTGTACTGGGGCGTATCGGCAATATCCTGTCCTTCGGAGCCTTGAGTTCCAAGGGGCCGAGCGACTGGTTCACCAATTCCAACGAGAAGGCTGTCGCGGAGGCCATCGACCGGCTGACCAAGCGGAACGAGCTGCTCGAGCAGGCCATCGAAGACCTGACTGATGAGATGAAGACTGCCCGGGGAGCCATCGCCATCCGCATATCTGATGATGCGGAGAAACTGCAACGCGAGACAATCGACAACTACAAGGGCATTGCCCAGGCACAGGCCGGTTACCATTCCGCGCACCACAGTTTCAACTACTACTGGCGCGGTTACAGTCAGGAACAGATAGACCGCCTGAGTGCCCAGATGGGCAGGAAGTGGAACGGGGACATCTGGAACCTCAGCCCGGAGGAGATGAAGATGCTGCGCTCCAATGTGGATATGTGGAAGATGTTGCAGGATACCGGTAAGGGCGGCTACGGCGGTCGGGTGGCAGAGAAGCTGGACAAGTATATCGAGCAGGCAGGCAAGCTGAAGGAGATTACGGATGCCCTCTATGAGAACCTGACCACCACGACCAAGGACAATGTCTTTGATGACTTCCTCAACTCTCTATACTCTCTTGCCGACGGTTCGGAAAAGGTTTTTGACGAGATTGCCGAGAATTGGCAGGAGATGGTTAACAAGATGGCAGTGAACAACCTCGTCGGTGCGAAGTTCCAGAAAAATCTGGAAACATGGTACGAGAATCTTGCCAAACTCAACAAGGCGAGGACAAGCGGTGAGATAACCGATGCCGAGTACCGGAAAAGGCTTGACGCACTGAAGCAGGAGTACGAGGATTATGTGAAGAGTGCCAGGAACGACATCGAGCAGCTGAGGAACGAGGGTATCATCAAGGAGACTGATAAGACCGGAGGCACGACACAGTCCGGCAGGAGCGGTGCCTTCATGACAATGAGCCAGGACCAGGGAACAAAGCTGGAGGGACTGTTCGTCAGCGGTCAGATGCACTGGGCAAGCATCGATGACCGCGTGGAGGACATAGCCGTCAGGATGAGTGACGCTCAGGGACACCTGAAGAAAATCGAGGACAATACGGGCAGCAGTGCCCAATCTCTGAAAGATATAAAGGAAGAAATGAAAAAAATAACTCGCGATGGCGTAAAAGTGAAATAGTATGGATAAGATATTAGGCGGACTTGTACTAATCAACGGCACGGACATCTGGAAGGAGTACGGCGTGTTCCTCACCGAGGAGAAGAAAGGCGGCAGGGAGAACCTGAACGCCATTCTGACACCGAGTAAGGCAAAGGAACATGTGGGCGTGGACATACGGGAGCATGACGGAAAGAAATACTCCCGGACACTGTTGCCCGCCAATGCCGAGCGTGACGTGACGCTTCATTTCGCCCAGTATGCCCGGACACGGGAGCAGTGGCTGGCCAGCTACATGGCCTTTATCCGCTTCCTGAAGACAGGTAAGGACGGCTGGCTGACGATAACCTTTACGGAACTGAACCTTACGCTCAGGGTCTTCTATTTGGACTGCAGTTCATACAGGTCGCTGACCTACCTGTGGAAGGAGGGCGTACAGGCCAGCCGCTACAAGGTCAAGTTCCGTGAACCTGAACCGATAATATAACATCATTCAAATACCATTCAAACGATATAAAAATGATTCTGACGCTATATGACAGCTACGGCAATGTAAAGGCGCGCATAGAACCCGATGGCAGCAGCACGCAGGAAAAGGAGATACAGGGGGATAACCTGCTGAATCTCTCCTTCACGCTGTACGAGTTCATTCCCGTCGATGTGAACGACTACATCGACTATGGCGGCGAGCGTTACCGGGCGGTGGAGAAGTATGTACCCGCAGAGAAGAGTACCGTCGAGTGGGAATACAGCCTCCGCCTGTACGGGATTGAGAGCCTTATCAAGCGTTTCCTCATCCTGAACAATACCGATGGCGGAAACGAGGCCGTGTTCACGCTGACTGCCCGTCCCATAGACCATGTGCGTCTGATCGTGAAGAACATCAATGACGGCATGGAAGGCACGACCAACTTCAAGGCCGGCACCGTGGAGGGCACAGACAACGTGACCATCGACTATACCGGCAAGTACTGCAATGACGGGCTGAAGGAGCTGGCGGAAGCCGTAGGTGTGGAATGGTGGATAGAGGGAGAGACTGTAAACCTGTGCCGCTGCGAGCATGGTGAGGAAATCACGCTCGGGTATGACAAGGGACTGACGGCCCTTGACCGCGACAAGGCCGACAATGCGAAGTTCTATACACGCCTGTTCCCCATAGGCAGCTCGCGCAACATTGATGCGGCGAAATACGGACACAGCCGGCTGATGCTGCCCGACGGCGTGAAGTATGTGGACGTGAACGTGGAGCGGTACGGTATCATCCACCACTATGAGCAGAAGGCCTTTGCGGACATCTATCCCCGGCGTGTCGGTGTCGTGGCCGGCGTGCGCTCGAAAGAGGTCAAGGACAAGGACGGCAAGCCCTTTACGATTTACTACTTCAAGGACAATGACCTGACTTTCGACCCCAACGATTATGAGATTGGGGGACTGGTGAAACATGTGTCCTTTCAGGAGGGTAGCGAGCTTGCCGGGTTGGGCACCGACAATGACCATTACTTCGAGGTGAACTATGACAGCAAGACGCAGGAGTTTGAAATCATCACGATATGGCCTTACAACGACGATACGCAGCTGCCCGGCGGCACGCTGGTGCCGAAACCTGGGGATAAGTATATCCTGTGGAACATCCGCATGCCGGACGAGTACTACGGGCTGGCGGAGAAAGAATTCCGGACTGCGGTTGACGAGTACAACAGGAAGCACGCCCAGGA
>ERZ773037.1068-NODE-1068-length-14413-cov-21.475136_pt1 | contig 14413 bp, 16 predicted proteins | sample MGYA00511466_ERZ773037 | MGnify/ENA primary metagenome ERZ773037 (study PRJEB29015, sample SAMEA2738146) | human oral metagenome | biome: human oral; feature: human-associated habitat; material: saliva | place: China | collected 2202 ... | reverse complement strand
AAAAAGTAGATTATTAAAAAGATATTATTTTAAAGAAAAGTATTATTAAAGAATAACAATTAGCGAAATTTTAATTTGAAAGAAAAAGTGGGAGATTTTAAAAATTCAATTACCACAGAGGAGGAAAAATGGCTAAAGAAGTAATCGGAAAGATTAAATTACAATTAGAAGCGGGGAAAGCAAATCCTGCACCACCAGTAGGACCAGCTTTAGGACAACATGGAGTTAATATTCCTGAGTTCTGTAAAGCGTTTAATGCACAAACACAAGATAAAATGGGATTCGTAATTCCAGTAGAAATAACAGTATATGCAGATAGAAGTTTTACATTTATCTTAAAAACACCACCTGCATCAGATTTATTGAAAAAAGCAGCTAAAGTTCAAAAAGGAGCAGGAAATTCTATAAAAGAAACTGCAGGAACAATAACAAAAGCTCAATTAAAAGAAATAGCTGAAACAAAATTACCTGATTTAAATGCTGGAAGCGTAGAAGCAGCTATGAATACAATAGCAGGAACTGCAAGAAGCATGGGAATCAAAATAACAGATTAATAAAAGTTAATTAATTAGAAGTCTAAATTTCAAGTAGAAAATGGAAATCGCAGAATAATTATCAGATTAAGTGGAAGGTTATAAAAAACCAATGACCACAGAGGAGGAAATAATAAATGGCAAAAAGAGGAAAAAGATACGATAACATTTCTCAAAAAGTAGATAAAATGAAAGTTTACACACCAGAAGAAGCATTGGATTTAGTTTTTGAAACTAAAAGTGCAAAATTTGTGGAAACAGTAGAATTAGCAATTAGATTGGGAGTAGATCCAAGACACGCTGATCAGCAAGTAAGAGGTACAGTTTCATTACCAAACGGAACAGGTAAAACAGTAAGAATCTTAGCTATTACAAGTGGAGAAAATATTGATAAGGCATTAGCAGCAGGAGCAGATTTTGCTGGAGATGACGAATATATTAACAAAATCCAAGGTGGATGGCTTGATTTTGACTTAGTAATTGCTACACCGGATATGATGCCTAAATTAGGAAGATTAGGAAGAATTTTAGGAACCAAAGGATTAATGCCTAACCCTAAATCAGGAACAGTTACAACAAATATTGAACAAACAGTTCAAGAATTTAAAAAAGGAAAAGTTGCCTTTAAAGTTGATAAATTAGGATCAATTCACTTACCAATTGGTAAAGTTGATTTCTCTAAAGAAGCAATTGTAGAAAACTTTAAAGTAGCATTAGATCAAATTGTTAAATTAAAACCAGCAGCATCTAAAGGACAATACTTAAGAACAGTTGCTATTTCATTAACAATGGGACCTGGAATCAAAATAGATCCTTTATTAGCAGGATCATATGTAGCTAAATAGTTATAAATAATACTAATTTAATTTTTGTAAAATGTTTATAACTATTAAATGAATACAAAATTAAGTAAAAGTTTTAGTTAATTAGCAGTTTTACTGTTGTAAAAAATAAAAACATAGGTATATTTCAATAAACCTGTGTTTTTATTATGATATTTTATAAATTTTGTTTTAAAAATGCAGAATTTTGAATCTTAGATTATTAACTTACTTAATCTAAACTTAAATTAGTTATCTAATCTAGATATAATTACTTTTTGAATAAAATGTGTGTTATTAATTAATTTGTCTACAATTTTAGTACAAATATAGAGTCCTGATAATTTTTCATTACCTCTATCTTGTGCTTCTTGTATATTAATATTTCCTGATATTTGTACGTTAAATTTAGTATAGAGTTTTGTTTCTTTTATATTGCCAGGTATTATTATTTCGAGTTGTGAATCTTTTATGAATCTATTAAATGTGTGCGCGAATAACGAATTGTTGTCTAGATATTCTTTCGTTATGTATTTTATACCTTGTGTGTCTTGCGCTTTTGCACCTTTATTAAGTTTTATTTCTTGTTCAATATCTTCTAGATTTTGCTCAAAAACATCCATACTCTTAGTTTCCGGGTTATAAACTATACATCTAGTCTTTGGTTCAATCTTCTTAATTGTCTCATTATTAAGTTGTCTATATTCTAATATTCTAAACCCGTAATACTGGTTGGTTGATTTATCGGTATAAGTATTCTCAGCTTGTTCTAATTTTGAAGGCACTAAATCTCTACAATTTTTTAAATTAATAGAATCCTTATTTTGATATAATACAAACCCCTCACGCTCTAAATCATCTGTTATGAAATCTAAAAAAGATTTAGTCTGGTTTACAGAATAAAGTGATCTTTCTTTACTATCTGTTATATTTACAGTTAATTTTTTAATATCTACTTTACCAAGCAGTTCTTTAAATACATCTGATAATTTAGTAGTACTGTAAGATTTTGATTCAAATATATTATCAAGTGTAAATGAAATAGTATCTCTTATATCGAATCTAATAAAATTAAAGTTTTGTTTTCTATCCGATGTTACTTTAGTAACTACAAAATCTCTTGTAAATTCATTATCGCATAAATCTTTAATAGTTAATGTAAATTCTAAATTAGGACCAGTTTTCAAGGTATTATTAAGATCAAATATATCCCGTATAGTAATATAACCTAATATATCAAACTTCTCATACAATATCTCTAAATCACTTACTAAATTTCTCTGTATCTCAAACTCTTCACCAGAATCTCTATCTCTTAATTTAACAAATAATTCTCGAAATACACTAGTATTATTTAAAGAGCTAAAGTTATCCATTTTAAATCTCTTTATCTCTTAATATCTTAAGAAAATTTTGTAACATACTTGGTTTTATTATTTTTATTACTCTATTATCATCATTTATATCAATTAACTTAGATTCAAGTTCTTTAAAAAGTCTTTTTCTAGTATCTTCTGCAATTACACCAGAATACCCTGTATCATCAGTCGCTCTTTTAAAATAATTGTTTAATACACTATGAGTAACATCATACACTAAATCAAAATCATATACCATAGAAAATATAGGGTCCTGAAAATTAATAAGCAATATGAGATCCCAATACCTCGGTGTATCGTAATAACGTTGTGATATTTCTTCTAGTAATGAATTTGCATTTACTCTTATATATTGTATATAAGTACTAGAATCTAATTCTTTTATATCATGAAAAATATTTCTATAATTTTTACTAGTATAATCTTTACATATAAAATCATCTTTTTCTATATTATCAAAATCTAGTACCGAATAAGTTAATTGTTCTCTATTATTTTTATATCTCATCTACTACCACTCCGCAAACTCATGAGCTTTAATCTCAGCAAATGTTAAAGTTAATGCAATAAATTTAGGTGAACCATCTAGTGTAGTCTCAATGTAGCCAGAGGCAGAATAGTTAGTATCAACTTGTTTTAATACACAAGGTAAAGGATTTATCATGCGTTGTAATTTTTCGTTACCAAATTGTATGTGAAAAAATCTAGGCTGTGTAAGAAATAGTGCTCGGGTTAGTTCTGGTGAACTCATTTTCTTTAGTAATATAATTAGAGAAAATATAGACTCGGCTTCTTCTTTATTATTAGGAATTAAATTAAAAGTAAAGTTTATTTCTCTTGGTCTAGAACCTGTATAGTTTTGATAAAATTCTGGGTTCATCATTACTTTTTGCGTGCCTGTTGCGTTTGCAAGTTTAGCACCTATTGATTCTTGTAAAGTCTTAATAGCAGATGAGTTCTCAGCAATCGAACCTACTATACCATTATCAATACTATACTCATGAGCAATAGAATCACTAACTTCATTTGGTAAAGGTAATACTATTTGATACTCGAAATCTGCACCTAAATCATTTTTAAGTTGATTATAAGTTTTTGATACCGCATCAGATTCCCATATTGCATATATAGTCTCTTTATAATTATCAGCCGTAGCAACATCTTGTATAAGTTGCGAAGTACCTTCAGATACTTTTGATTTTATTTCATCAAATGTTGATGCAAATGTTCTACTTTTATATATTGATAGTGTTACTTTTCTTAATTTAAATTCATCTTGTCGTATAGTATTTGGGTAGTAGAACAATGTAGGTGTTGTACTTTTTGGTTCTCGGGTGCCTGTATTCGTAATAGTTATAGTTGGGTATTCATCAACATTATCTGCCATCTGCGATCCTAATAATCAAAAATATTTGATAATCTGCCTGAATTATCATTAGGTTGTTGGTTTATTATATTTATGTTAGGCTGTATCGGGGTTGTTGCGTTGTACTCGACTATTCTTGTTTCTATTTTATTAAGTTGTTGTTCTTTTATTATAGTTTTTGTTTCTTTATTTGATTCTACAAATGAATTAGGTGTTTCTTTAGGTACAACAGTTCTATTAGATTCGATATTAGGATCTTTATTAACTACTAGTTCTATTTCTTTTTTAAGGTCATCTACTTTTGCTTCAGCCTCTGATTCAGTTGTATTTAAGTCTCTATAAATCAATGCACCATCTATTGCTAAACTTGCGGCTGTACCCGGACCTGGTATAGTAGATGCAATACCTGATAAGAATTCTAATGCAGCGCCTGTATAATCGCCTGCTAAAGCTCTAGAAACTGCCATACCAGAACCTACAGCCAAGCCCAACAAAGGAACTTTTTTAAGTACAGTTAAAAATGTTTTAGCACCTATAGGGCTTAAAAAACTTAACATTTTAGGTACTATCTTTTCTTCTATTATATTAATAGGTATTAATTGCTTAAGTTTATCCCAACCGTCAAAAGCAGCTTTAGAAAGAGAACCCCACAATTCTTTAAACTTAGTTGTAGTATATTTGTAACCCTCTTGTATAGCGTCTTTTGAATAATTATAAGCAATTGATACTTTATCCGTCGTGTAATTCCAAGCAACACCGGCACCTTCTACTACAGCATCTTTTGCTTTTATAGCATAATCTGCAACTGTATCTAAAAATCCTGCCTGTTGTACTTTTGTAGCAGTTGTTGCTATTTTAGATTTTGCAGTGTCTACTAAAGGTTTTGCGTTTTCTGCAGCAGTTTTCACAGCTGCTACTGTATTTTTTGCAGTTGTGGTGGCAATTTTTGTAGCCGTCTCTGCTAAAGATTTTGTCTTTCCTATAGCATTTTCTATTAGAGGTTTAGCAGCTTTTAACGCAGTGGTAGTAGCTTTTGCAGCTGTAGTGGTGACTTTTGCAGATAAATCATATACTAATTTAAACAATTTAGAAACATTATCTGCAGTATCTAATATTAATTTATATATATTAGATGCTTTAATACTAGACCAAACACTATTAAGTATTTTGCTGGGTGATAGGCTGAATAACCATTTGACTGTTTTATAAGCTAATTTACCTATATATTTAAGATATTTAATAGACTTAGATCCTAAATAGCCTGTAACAGCACTTATAACACCGGCTAAAAATCCTGCAGACCCTAAAAAACTATTAAACAAATTAGAGAAAAAACCATTAGAAGGTTCACTAACAGTTTGTACTACATTGTTAATTATTTGGGTTTGCTGTGCAGGTTCTAATTTGTTTGAATCTCTAATAGAAGTATCTTGCTCATCATATGCCTGCTCTGCATATTCTTTTACTACTCTGTATATATCTTCATTAACTGAATATATTTTACCTAATATAGCTGCAAGGTTATTACCACCTTGCTTATTAGAATTCATTGCAGTAGACAGTTGTTCTTGGCTAGTAACAATTCTTTCTATCAAAGCCTCAAAAATATTATTAGAACGAGCTTGTTCTTTAATATTAGCTTCCTGGTCATTTTGTTCTTTAGGTTTAGAACTAAATTTATCTTTTATATTACTAAAAAATTCTTTTGTACTTGCGTATCCCTCAGTTACTTTAGATTTTGCAGAACCGAACACCGAGCCTATAAAAGCTAAACCAAGTGCAGATTCCATAGGATTTGAAATAATATCATTAAATATACCACTGTTTTTATCAGAGTCTTTTGAATCTTTTGCATCTAATTCATCAAGCTTATCATCTGTTGTATTTTTATTGCTTGGTGTATAAGGTATTATTTCTTGGCTAGAGGTTGATTTTGCACCTAACCTCATGTATTCTTGTATATCAGTACCGTACGCATCTTGGAAAGATTCACCAGTTTTATGATATTTTATAACTGATCCGACACCGCCTAAATGTGCTGCAGCAAGGTTAGAAGAAAGTGATTGCTGGGTATCTACTTTATTTGGTATTTTACTTCTTAATGTCTTAGCATTTATTGCAAGTAAATTATCCATCGCTTGTTCTTGATATTCTACATTACTCATAAATGCTTGTTTACCGCCTGGTATAGTCCAGTTAGAATCATCTGCTAAGAATTTTTTTTGCCATCCTCTACCTTTTTTAGCAGCTTTATATTTTTCTTTATCGATAAAGCCAGTGTCTAATAAAGCAGGTGCACCAAATTGGTATTTACCTAAATAGCCTAAAGTGTTTTCAGAATATTGGTTATTACCTGATTCTCTATTTGCAAGCAATACTTTAAGGTTTGTATAAGTTTGATTATCTAATCCAAGATTGTTATTAGGTTCTAAATTACTCATATAACTATTTATTTAAAATTTACTGGTTTAAAATCTTCCAAAAACATCATCTTTTTTAGATATATTTTTAACAGTTTGTTCTTGTTCTTCTTTAATATTATTAAGTTCTTCAAAATAATTTTCTAGCGTTTTAAACTCGTTTTGTAACTCATTGTTTGATTCTTTAGAATTCTCAGATGGCTCCAAAATATTATCATTCAATTCATTTGTACCTTTAAAACTATATGATCTACATTTTAATTTATAACAATTTTTAACATTTGCCTGTGTAAATAAGTTATTGATACCAGGTACTTCTAATTGTATATCTGTTATCTCAAGTACTTTTAAAGAAGGCAGTACTAATAAAGATCCTAATATTTTACTTAAATCTTTAAATAAATTTTCAACTTGATTTCTAGAAACAAAGAAATTTATATTAGATTCTGGTATGATACCAAACTGTGATGATAATAATTCACCTTGCTCAAACTCTTCTGTATTCTCAGCTAACATATAAAGTTCGTGATAATCTGTTGTTTTTAAATGACTAAAATCACCAAAAGTGAAATCTTTATTCATCTTTTCTGCTATTACTAGCCTGACAGGTATACCATAAATTCTTATTAGTTCATCTGTAAGAGAATTTTGCAAGTTATATTCATTATTTTGTAAGTTTAAATTAAAGTTCATGCTAATTCTTTTTGTTATTATTTATGATTAATAATATACAATTTATATTAATTTAAGACTAGTGATAATTTGGATTATTTGAAAAATATGTATTAATTTAATCTAATTTTAAGCTTTAGTATCATAAAATAACCGAAAGAATGAAAGGAGAAACACACAAACATGTCATACGATAGATCAACATTCGACGAAGCATTTACCTCTATGATGAATGGTAAGATGTCTTTATACTGCTTTTACGCAAGTATGGTTTCACATTGCAAATTACATTTTGATATGCAAGGTTGCAATACTGCAGGTGTTTTCTTTAAAGATAATATGTATAATTTAGCTATTAATACTACTTGGTTTAGTACACTAAGCTTAGAGCAAAGATGCGGTATTTTAAAACATGAAATGTTACATATATTGGGCGGTCATTTGTTATTTAGAGCTTCCCAAAGCCCAAATGCTAATATAGCCGAAGATTGTGCAATTAACCAGTTAATAGATAATAAACATTTGCCTAAAGATCATATATCACTACAAACAGTAGAATTTATGACTGGCGAAACACTTGATCCTATGAGAGAATATGAATATTATTTAGATTATTTAGATAAGTGTTCTGATCAATCAGAAGCTCCGAGTAATTTTGATGATCATGAGATATGGAATATAGGTTCGGGTAGTGAAGAAATACAAAAATCAATAACTAAAGATATGATAGAAAAGGCATCAAAAGTTGCAGCCGGTAAAGGTAACTTACCACAAGAAATAGAACAATTTTTAGATTTATATAACGAACAAGCAAAAGTATCTTGGAAACGAGAATTATTAAACAGAACCGGTAAAAAGAAAATAGGATACAGACCTTCTATATTAAGAGTATCAAGAAGATTTCCTAATAGAGATGATTTAAGAGGTCGCAAAACTCTTAGAAATTATAATTTAGCAGTTGTTTTAGATGTCTCTGGGTCAATGGATGATGACGATATTAGAGCTGGGTTAGTAGAAATACACAGCATATGCAAAATAACTAATACTAAATTAGATATTATACAAGCTGATACAAAAATAGAAGGTGTTGATAAGTTTAGCAAATCAACAAAAAATTTTAAAAGAGCAGGCTTAGGTGGTACTTATTTAAAACCTGGTATTGAAAAAGCAAAAGAATTAGAAGCAGATCTTATATTAGTTATAACTGATGGTTATTGTGAAGATCCTAATGAATGGAATATTCCTAAATCTAAAATAATTTTTATATTAACAACAGATATTAAATTTGAAGGCTACAAGTGCTTCAATATAAAAGACAAATAATCAAGATATTTAAGTTAATATTAAGTACTTTGTAATCTTAATTTAAGACTAATATATTATAATACTTCTATTAAAAAAGGTGCTTTAAGAGCTAACAAACAAACAGTTAAATGAAAGGGGTTTAAAATGAAGTTTTCAGATATTTTTCAAACAATTTTTTGGTTAGGTTTACTAATGTATATAGCATCTATTACAGTACCAGACCAAGTAGCGCACAGAAAAGCTATGATTGAAGCATTTAATATAGGTAAACAACAAAAAGCGCAGTCTTTTGAAGATATGCTAGCAAACGAGTTTGCAAAAGGATTTACTATGACTTATGGTATAGATGGTATGTTTTGTGAAGACTTTGATATCTTTGGATTAAAAGTAGGTAATAGATGTACTGTTGAAACATCTAAATTAGCAGTAGATACTTATGGTGCGTTTGGTATGATATTTACACATAAAGAACCAACTAAATTTATAAATCAATAAAAATACATTAAAAGGAGAGAAAGATGACTATCAACGAAATTTCAAAACTATTAGGTGTTTGCCACAAGGTAAACGATGCATTACTTATTATAGGTGAAGCAGGTGTAGGCAAATCACAAGTTGTTAAACAATATGCTAAAGATAATGATTTTCATTTAGAAGATCTTAGACTTGGTAACCAAGAGATAGGCGATTTGATAGGTATGCCTGAAGTTAAAGATGGTGTTACTAATTGGACGGAACCTGTGTGGTTACACAGAATGAATACAGCTGGTAAACCTTGCGTTTTATTTTTAGATGAATTAAATAGAGCGCAAACTGATGTTAAGGCTTCTGCTTTACAGATTGTGTTAGATCATTCTATACACCAACATAAATTACCTGAAAATACTTTAATAGTTGCAGCTATTAACCCAGATGATTCTGAACAAGGACAGGAATATCAAGTTGATGAATTAGACCCAGCACTACTTGATAGATTTTTACAGGTTAAAGTTAATATAGATACAAATTCTTGGTTACAATGGGCAAGAACTAATAAAATCAACCCTGTAATAATAGGTTTTATATCTGAGAATCCAAAGTTTCTATATAATATACCTAAAAATAAATCTAGAATAGCAACACCAAGATCTTGGGCAAGTTTATCAAAATATGTAGATATTTTTAACGAAGTAGAGTCAGGACAACGTTTAGATATTATAACTGGTAAAATAGGGCCTGAGTTAGCTGTTAGGTTTAATCTTTATTATCAAGAATCATCTAATAGAGTTTCAGTTGATGATATTATTGATTTAACAGAGAAACACTACAAAGATAAAAATGTACAAGAAGTTTCAACTCATATAGCTGCATTTATTGAGTCTAAGAAGCTTGAAGAATTAGCTGTTAGAGAACTTTTGAATCAAACGTTTGATAAATTAAAGAAATATTTAGACAACAGAAAGTCTAATAGTTTAGAAGATCATATTGATGATAAATCTCTAACTAAATTAGCACCTCTATTCAGTCTATTATATAGCATGAATCTAGAGTCTTTAGCAGCATTTGTCTATAATCTTAAAGAAAATGACAAAGATAATTTCTCTAGGATTGCAGCTGTAGATTATGATTATCATAATGCTAAACCTTTATATAGCAAATTATTGAGCAAGAAATGATACAAGATAAAGAAAAACCATTTAAAAAATATTTAGTAGTTCGAGGTCATCTGTTTGATCTCGAACAAGAATTTTATGTTTTTACTGATGATTACGAAGAAGCATTAAATATTTTTCATAAACAATTTAGTAAAAAATTGCTCGATAATCCAAAAATAAAATCAATATTCGAAAGGCTAAGAGACAAATGAACTACGATATATCAATAAATTTTGAAAGCTGCTGTGTAAGTTTAAATTTAGACATAGATTATGAATTAGAGAATGAATATTCTTATTCGGATTTATTAGACATCTATAACAAAGTAGATGATTTGAACTTTAAGAAAATTTATTATATAATAGTAGGATCTTTAGACAAATTTATGTTTGTTGAATTTTATAAAGTAAGAGAGGAGAAAAATGTTAATTAATAAAAATGAAACTATTTGGTATGAAAAATATAGACCACAACAAATAAAAGACCTCATAATACCAGATGATATTAGAGCTAAACTGCAACAGCAAGTTGATTCTAGGCAAATAACTAATATGCTATTCTGTTCGGAAACACCAGGTACAGGTAAAACTTCTACAGTTAATGCTATAGTAAGAGAATCAGGTATAGAATCTCTTTTTATAAATGCTTCATTAGAGAACGGTATAGATACTTTAAGGGGTAAAATTAAACAGTTTGCATCTGCGTGTTCGTTTAATGGAGATCGTCGCTTGGTTATACTTGACGAATCCGATAACTTCTCAGAAAACTTTCAGGCAGCTTTTAGAGGTATAATAGAAGAATTCAGTTCAAATTGTTCATTTATTATGACATGTAACTATGTTAATAAAATTATACCTGCTATTGTTAATAGATTTGAAGTCTATAATTTTGATAATTTTTATACAAACAGAGAATCTTTAATAAAACAAATTTTTCAAAGACTTAAATTTATATTAGAACAAGAACAAATAAATTTTGATCCTAAAGACTTGATACCTATAATCAATACTTATTACCCTTCAGTTAGAGGTATGTTCGGTTTTACACAAAAATCTATTATTAATAATAATTTAGTAGTAGATCAAACACAACTACAAAACCTATCAGGCTTCAGTGAACTAATAGAAAATATTAAACAAAAAAAGTTTGAAGGCATGTTAAATGAAGTTTACAAAGTAAATAACCCAGATTCATTCTATACATATATGTATAAGAATCTACAAGATTTTAATCAAAAAGCAAGACCACAAATACTTATATGTATTGCTAAATATCAATTTCAATCTGCATCTGTAAGAGATAAAAATCTTAATTTAGCAGCTTGTTGTGTCGAGTTAGCAAGTTTTATAAATTAAATTATAAGGAGTTTTAATGACATATTTTTCGCGTAGAACATTAGATAAAAGAACTACTAAATCTACTAAATTTACTAAATTGGGCAAAGAAATAACTGAGTTTCAGGATACCGATCATAAACTATATAAAAAAGAAACATTAGTTGCATGTAACCACAGGCTTTTTATAAATGAATTTGCAGAAGGCAATCTTGATTCTATATTAAATGAGTTGTATGATGCAGAAGAATATGATACACTTGAGATAAGAATTTCGAGCCCAGGTGGTAATGTTCTAGATTTACAAAGATTTCAAAATGTAATAGAAAATATTTTTCCAGAAACAACTTATACAGTACTTGATAATCACGGCTTTTCTTGCGGTGCTTTGATATTCTGTATGGGTTACGAAAGAATAGCACACGAATTTAGCCAAATTATGTTTCACGACTGGTCTGGTTGGTATTATGGCAAGGCTGCAGATATAGATAAGAGGTATGAGTTTGATCGCAAAATATTTAAAGACTGGACGATTAAACTACTTAAAGATTTCTTAACTAAGAACGAAATAGAAGATATGTTTGAAGGTAAGGAGTTCTGGTTTGATACAATTGAGATGTGTAAACGAAATATTTGTACACATGTTATGTATAAAGGTTCTAAACTAACAGCTGCAGAGTTTCTAGAGCTTAAAGAACCAAAAGAACCAAAATCTACTAAAAACACAGAATCTACGAAATCTACTAAAGCTAAAAAACCAAAAATACAAATTAAAAAATAAATTTTAAAAGCTCTAAATTAAATTAGAGCTTCTACTTCCATTAATAAATATTTTCAATACTATAACCATAAAGAGTAATAAATGAAAATAACACTTAGATCGATCGATCAAACAAAAGTACCTGAAGTACCTGCTTTGACCAGTGATAGAAATCTTAAAGCCGAGACCAAAAATGACGTACTTAGCTATATAGAAATGGATTCTAACTTTGCTAATATACTTAGTTATCTAAAAGATATAAATGATGCAATAGGTAGTATTAGCAACTTATCAGACCTAAACCAAGTAAAAAGCCAATTAAATGCTATTAATACAAAAGTAACAGATCTTCTAAACGGCATAGATCGCACAAAAGATATTAATAAACCTATTTCTAAATTACAACAAAAAGCACTAGATTTAAAATTAGATAAAGATAATATTAAAACAATTAACGGTAAGTCTTTATTAGGTACAGGTGATTTAGATGTAAGAATATCTGACCAAGAACTTAAATCTAAGCTATCAACACTTGGTAACTTCGAACCAGGCTGTTATGGCATATTTACAACACAGTCTGCTACCACGACCGGACAGATATTATCGGGAACTTCTTTAATGAATCCAGATGGTACTAACCCTTCAGGCACCTGGAGGCAATGTGGTACTATAAGTAGTGATAAAGCAATATTTTTTAGAATCATATAATAAAGTAAGCGAGTTAAAATGTATAATAATAAAGATATAAGAAATGCAAGATTTGCAGATAGTACGAGTGATTTAGTTGAGTTTGAACTTAAACATAAGGATTTAGGATGGATTCCTTGCTCTCTAAGTCTCAAATCGCAAGAACAAGGTGAGCTAGAAAATATTAAACAACTTTTACAAGGTGTTACTATCAAACCATTTGAATATTCTACTTTAAGTAGAGTATTAATAAAAAATAAATTAGAAAACTTATCTGTTAAAATTTCTACAGGTAAAATATTTGATGCTAATTTAGAGGCTAGACAAAATCTATCAGATGCTATTATTGCAGCAGATTTTCTTAAAATAAAAGAGACTAAATGGCGTATGTTTGATAACTCAGAAGTTGTTGTTACTTTAGATGAATTAAAAGAAGCACATGCGTTAGCAATATTAGAATACGCGAAAATCAAAGCAATTTTGTAGATTTTGTATAAAATTTTGGTAAAAATTAAGTAATTTTTAAGTAAATATGTATTATAATTTATTCATTGAAAGAGATTAAAACGATTTAAAATAAGTTTTAACTTTTTCGATTATATATCCTTAATAAGTTAAAGAACCTAATTAAAAATTGGGTCCGAGTTATTTAATTTAATATTGTTAAAATCTTAAAAGATAACTGATGAAATTGTCGTTTGGGTGTTCGATTCGCTCAAAGAGATGGGTTAGATTTTTAAAGATATTTTGAGTTGCAAATCAAATATCCGCAAATTTCTAATTATCGTCGGAGAAACGTATGTAGGGACTACGTCGTAACAATTTATGTTATGCGACAATGAGTAGGGTCGGTGAGTTGAGTATAAAATTGTAAGCATTCCTAGGATCTCTTCGGTCTCAACTAATAGGTGAAGACAAACGTTTCAGTTATCTTTTAAGGTTTTAAAATTCTAAACACATTTAAACTTAGTTTAAGTATAGTTTTGATATAATAACTTTGTAAGAGGAGCTTACAACTAATGATTTTAAGAAGTTATTAGTTGCGAGTTCGCTAATTGCTCACAAAATCCAATTATCTTTTTTCTTATATTGTCCTCCTAGGTTTTAAAGCTTAGGAGGCCTTTAAAGTTTTAATTAGTAGTTTATTTGAATTACTAATTAAGATTTTAAATTACAGTAATATGAGTGCGCGCTGTAAGATTAGCTGATTTTAAAATCTTAAGTGTTTATTAAGTTTCTAAAGATTAGATTTTAGACTCTGGTTCTTTTAGAGGTTTTCTTTACCACCTGGTTTTATACTGGGACTCATGGCTGTTAGACAGCAAAAGCAAAACCTTTAGAGTTCTATTAGTTTAAGTGGATAAAATACTCACTGTTTTGGTGATAGTTTTTAGGTTCAAGTCCTAGAATAGAACTATTTTAATATGGGTCTGTGGGTGATAAGATAAACCGGAAGACTGTAAATCTTCTGCCTTGTGCTTAGTTGGAGCGTTACCAACCGG
>ERZ773037.1067-NODE-1067-length-14415-cov-4.438928_pt1 | contig 14415 bp, 13 predicted proteins | sample MGYA00511466_ERZ773037 | MGnify/ENA primary metagenome ERZ773037 (study PRJEB29015, sample SAMEA2738146) | human oral metagenome | biome: human oral; feature: human-associated habitat; material: saliva | place: China | collected 2202 ... | reverse complement strand
TGCTGTACTGAGCAGGCGAATAGTCTTCCGGAGGTGATACCGCAATCTGATTCAGAATCTTTGGTTGCTCCGCAATGCGGTCGATGCGGAAGGTCCGTACAGCCTGGCGCTCCTCGCAAAATCCGCGCAGATAATAGTAGTCACCATCCCATTCCAGCGTATAGGGACTTACTGTGTATGGCGAACCGCCATTGGTCACATAACGCTCCTTATTCACATCATAGTCCGTGTAGATGAACCGGATTTTCCTGCGGGTATCAATCGCTTCATGGATGGCATCCACAATGTAATACCCATGCTCGTTCTCCGACTTGGCGCGTCCGGATACATAGATATGCCTGCGAAGCTTCGCAGCATTTGCCACACTGGTCAGTGTGAGAAGCTTTGTAATCAGTTCATCACTCTTACGCTGCGTTATGAACCTGGAGGAAGAAATTGCATCTACAAGAAGCCTAAGCTCAGCCAGGTCATAGGTGTGACCATCATAGTAGTACTTGTTCTGCGTAGACTCATAGTGCTCAATGTGAAGGCCGCAGTCGTGGAGAATGGCGAGGTCATCGCTAATCGTGTTCCGGGAAACCTTGATGGCATATTGCTCTTTCAGAATCTTCATCAACTCAGAAGTAGAGAGCGGATGCTCTGCATCGGTGTGTTTAAGGAGGTGTTGGTACAAATATAGGATTCTAAGCTTTGTTCCGCTTTGCATAAGGTTCCTCAAACGTGTCTATAGCACCAGGTCAAATACATCCATTAAAAGCACTGATAGGACCATACTATCTACAGTCTGTAATGTCATGCAATTCAAATAACGTATAATATCTCCTACTGTTATCATTGTTACATTTCAAATTCAGTCGCATTTTCCCGTAGCACTTCAATTTGATTGGCAAAAAACGAATACGTATTCGAATCTTCTATCCCAACATTGAATTCTACTCGTTCTCTTGTTGGGACTGCATAAGAATATAGTTCAACTTGAATAATCGACTTTTCTTTGTTGAGATTCTTTGCCATAATGCTAAAAGGTGGCACCAAATCTGATAAGAGAATTTTCACTCCTCTAGGAAATTTACGTTTGAGCTCAGCAAAACGCTGTATCGACTCCGAAATCTTACGACTGTATACATCACAATCAGAAGTTTCGTAAACTATATTTCTGCAAAGCTGTCTTGCGGCCTCTGTGTTCGGTTCCACCAAAATCACCTCAATTGAGCATCCTTCATTAAGCTTATTTTCGAACAGGCCATAATATTCGTCTGATAACCGCGCCAAAGATCCACCAGTTATAATTAAATCAGCACAATCATTAAGCCTTTCCTCAAGCGGGCTAAGATTGCGTCTAGCAAAAAACAATTTATCTAAGGAATTTTCTCCTCCTTTTATATTGAGTTTTATCTCATTGATCCCTCTTTCAATTTTACGAAGTTTGAATGTCTTCTCAGTAGTAATTGATGCAGCAATTAGTCCAAGTAGTGATATAGTCCAAAGTAGTAGTGCTTCTGTGGAATATTCTTTGTACTGACTTGAAATGATTATATATGACGTTGCTACGATTGTGAAAATTAAGGTTATATACTCAGACAACAATGCTAGAAAAGAAAATAGCAGCCTTCTAAACCTTTCCACATCTATTCCTCCACATATCAAACGCAACAATACTCTTTGCATCTTTAATTATATTATTACCAAAAAGCCAATTTGCTTTATCGAATGTAAAATGAGTAACCTCTATTTCTTCTCTCGCTGTAAGTAGCTTATTCCCAGTTTTATCAGCCCTCCCGCAAAACGCATAGAATTTTTCATCACTGAACTGTGGTGCAGAATAAAAATACCCCATATATTCCAACCTTGTGAATTCATATCCGGTTTCTTCTTTTAATTCGCGCTTTGCAGCATCTGCCGGAGTTTCATTAATTTCAATTTTACCAGCCGGAAATTGAAGGATGTTCTTATTTAAAGCAATTCTAAATTCGCTTATCATAATAAATCCGTCACTCACAACCGGAAGCATGATAACACAGTTCTTGCGCCTCGCAATCTGATAACCAACCTCCGGATTTCCGTCTATGTGAACTTCTTCAACAACAAAATTGTCAAATGCAACTGTATTGTCAAGCACCAAATCATGCTTTTTTACAGACATAAGCTACCCACCTCTTCCCTCTATCATGTTCATCTGTATACATTGTATCTAGTACTAAAAACCCACTAGCAATCACAAAATCATTAAAACATGATTCAGTCCAGCGTCTTCGGAATCGTCTGCATTGCCCATGATAGTCTTTTTTCTCATAAAATCCTTCTTGATTTTTATCATTGCAAGTTGTATTGACAAACACTCTGCCTGTCGGTTTTAACCAATGGGACACTTTTCTCATTAAAAGCATCGCGTCCTCTTGTGGAAATAAATGAATCAATGCTCCCAGATAAATTATATCGAATTGGCTTTCAACGAAATCTATCTTCAGAATATCTCCAATAATTATCGGACTTTTCGGAGATGATTTATGTGCAAGTGATGCCATTTTTGCTGACAACTCTACCCCCATTGTATAAAACCCAAGGTCGGAAAAGCACTGTAAAATCTTACCAGCACCTGGCCCTATCTCTAGGACTAGTGCATCATCCGGCAAAGTTACTGTATTTAAAATGAACTTACAAAGATTACTTTCGGATTCTTCTGAGGAGCTTTTATTATCCGCACGATCTCCATATTCTTCAGCAAGATCATCATAACACGCTTGATTAACCCTAATATACTCTTTCATAATTCCTCGTCGCATTTAGTAGTATGTGTTTAAACTGTCCTACTGTCAGATAACAATAATTCTGAGGAGGATGACACATAGACAAAATATCCAGTGTGATATAGCTCTTAAATTCTGTGGCTCTTTTAATATTTATTATCGCCGCATCTTCCCTAGCTCCAAGATAATTGTTCAGCTCTAATTCCGAAATCGAGATATCTTTCAGCAAACATTCACGTATGACGGTAACCGGCCTCTTTACTATACTGTTAACCGACACCAATCCTACTATGCCTGAGATTGGACGGCTTAGATATATGACGACATTAGAATTGGAATTCTTCCATGCAACTTTCCTTAACTCTAAAGACTTACCTCCACTCATAATTAATTTCCAATATTCTGGTTTAAGAGACATTAAAACATATTGTTTCTTTTGAGCAGGGAAAAGCAGCCTCTCATATACAATTTCGTCAGAGGAAGAAACATTAACAGGACAAAAACCATTCTGTTCAAGAAAAGATGCCATTGTCTTGTTCTTCTTATTTACAGTCGCGTACATTATATGCTCACTATTACGCTTTGCTTCTTTCTCACATGATAGCAGTAATCTTCTGCCCACGCCTTTCCCTCTATACTCCTCGGCGACAAATATTTGACATAATTTTAACAGCTTGTTGTTATGCTTAAGCACAATGATTCCAATAGTATGATTATTGCTTTTTGCAACTACAACCGTCCGTTTTTCTTTTATACATTTCTCAACCCATTCAGAATAACCTGTGTAGAGCAAGAACATTTCTTCTCGCATCAGCAAATTAATTTCAATTTTATCTGCAGTATCGACACCGAAAGAAATTTCCATATTTTTCATATTATGCGCCTCATTTTATAGTGGTCAATTCTTTCATTGGACCACTATAAATCACTACTTAAACTATTTGCACACAAATGGGGAATTGCCTAAGCTAAATCTGATCTGACCTATTGTCTCCATATCGTAGTAAGACAAAATCTTTAGGCACGAAAACTTTAGCATCTTCCGGAAGGTTAGTCTCAAGCCTAAACGTAACCCCACGCTTTGTTGCTGCCATTTTCTGTCTTATGGAGGTATAAAGATCCTCTATAGTGGTCCTCGATTCCCGAGACTCCGTTATAAGTGCGCCTATTTCACTCTTAAAGTCAAACAAATTAATTCTATCAGAATCATACATAATGTCGATACCATCACTTGTCATTTTCTCCAAACAGAATCTTCCTTTATTCTCATGCAATTTTATATCTATTTCAATTGGATCGTTGTCTGGTATATACATTACTCTCTGAGTATATGCACTAAGTTTGTCGTTAATCAATAGTCTTTCTTCTTCATATCTATCGCTCTGAAGCTCAAGAAGTATACGTTCATAGTATAAAGGCGCAATTTTAAAAGTGTCACGTAGCTTACCTTTGTTGTTAAAATAAATCTCGAATACCATCCCCGCAAGAAGATCTTTTGCTGGTCGATCAGGAATTTTTTGAAGATTAGTCTCGATTTGATTTGCCCAATTCTTTGCAGCAAAAGCCACTCCACAAGGCCCTCCACACAATGTCTGATACAAGTTCCTTCCTAACACGAAAACATCATCTCTTTCTTCACGAGTTAGAGCGTTGTAATTCCTCTCAAGTACACTTACAGCCAAATTCTGAGTATGCCAATCAGATGTTTTTAATTCATTAATCAGATCTCGACACAGTCCTGGCTTTGCTGGAGTATAGTTATAATCAGCCATTGCAATAGCACTATACGGGATGTCGCTTGGCGAAATAAAGGAACTCTTAAAATAATAGTCACCCAACAAAGAAGTGTGCTCCCACGTGACTTGTTGCCCCTTAGTTCTTTGATATACTTCATTTCTTACTCGTTTAAACATTTCTTCTATTGAAATTTTAGGAGTCTTAATATGATTAAGCAATGCGCCTGTATAAAACCCGTGATTACTATCCTCCCGTGCCGTTTGTCCCGGTGAAGTTGAAAATGCAATTATCGTTCCCTTAGGTGCAGAAATAGGAGCAAGTCCTTCGGAACATCCTCTTATTCCTCCAGAAATATAGCCCCTGCATGCATCAATAATAAATATTACAACTTTCAATTTGCTTTTTTCAAAGATATCGATAATGTTATCCAAAAGAAATCCTGTGTTTTTTGCTGTTTCTTCATCTATATTCCCTGTATCCTTACAAGCAATATAATTCTTGCCATCTACTTGAAATCCATGTCCCGCAAAGAAAAAGAGGCCTACTTCATAATCTGTCAGTTCCTTTGCAAACTTAGGCAAATACATTCCCATTTCATTGGCTGTCAAATCATTCTTCATCCGAACCATAAAACCTAGTTCTTCGAGGGCCTTTCCCAATGAGTTAACATCTTTTATTGGACTATTGAGGTTCATGCTTTGAATTTCGTAATGTTCATTCCCTATCAACAAAGCGATTTGTTTCATATGATTTCTACTCTCCCAAATACTGATTACAAGAGCTTTCCCGTGACCGATAATCCTTTTACTTATATCCCCTTTGCATTAATAGGTAATCTTGTCTTCAACCTGAAGGGATTAATCTTTGTAGTGGTCAGCTCTTTTCAAACGGAGTCAGATATCCATTACACGAGTGTGAGGGGACCTGATTATACCAACCGTAAGCAAACTCTGAAACAGCATAATCCAGTTCTGCTGCAGTTTCAAATCGATACAGATAAATTAACTCTGTCTTTAACGTATTGTAATATCGTTCCGTCGGTGCACTGTCATACGGACAGTCCGCACGGCTCATGCTTTGAGAAATCCCGAGCTTCCGGCAATGTTGTAAAAACTCTGCGGAAGTAAACTGGCTTCCTTGATCCGAGTGCAAAATCAAGTTTTGTGGGTCAAGGAAACGATATGCCACTAATCGATTTCTTTCACGAAGATTGCCGCTGTTTTTTTAAGAAGCTGTTCTCCTTTTCTAATTCGGCTTTTTCACGCCGAAGACGACGAAGATCCTCCATAATCTCCAACTGAGACTTCTCCTCATCATTGTTTTGGCATTCTTCGCGATACGAGCGCACCCAGTTAGAAACAGTGGCTCTGAATATGCCATACTCAGCCACATGGCTGGCAATCCTGCGTCCATCCTGAATGTGCGCACGAACAACTTTTCGTCTGATATTCGAGTCATGTATCTTTTTTCTCTGCTGACATTATAATCTATCAGGCAGAGGTGTGACAAATTGACTTTACCACTACACTCGCCCCTATCAACTCACCTCATCACCTTGTTCAAAAGACTCTGGTAACTATCGACCACATCGTAAACAACACTATCGCTACTGATAGCTTTGAAATGCTCACGGGCACAGTGAATCTTTGATTCTTCGATCAGTCGCAGCTGCATAGAGGACATAGACCCCTTGGTTTCTGCTACGAAGTAGATGTGCTTCACCTTACCCGCATAGAAAGCAATCGCCCAGTCAGGGTTATAGTGTCCTACCGGGGTGGAAATATAGAAGCCATCCGGCAGCTTCACATACACAGCTACATCGGTATTGGTATCCAATTCTGTAGCAAAGTCGCGTTCATTGGTGGAATCAAAGACGATGTGGTCATACAGGTGCTTCTTTGCCTTCATAGCATTGACACCGAGCTTGCCCTTAATGGTCGGATCGGTAAACACCTCTGTACCATAGTGTTCGTCCAAAACATCGTAGGTAATATGTTGGATAATCGCTGTGGCTTTTTCATCATTGATAAGGGCTGCTGCCTTGATAATGAACTCCTCTGGGTTATTCTTGAACTGGTCAAATACAGACTTCTGGACTCCTCGCAGAATCGCAATAACATCCTTCCGGGTCAGCTTCGTCTCTTCCACCAGCTTGCCAACCAGATCATATTTTACGCTGCTGTTAGCAGAAATCCAGGTTTGTGTGTTATAGGAATCAGAGTTCTCCTTCACGAATGCCAATCCAAATTCCAACGCTTCTTTCGATTTGATTTCTTCCATGGCACCTGTCTCAACCTTGAAGAATATCTTAGATACTCTCAGCTTGGAATCAAGGGAAACGATGGCCTTTTGAATCAGTTCGTTCGTATCAAAGTCTACGATATATACAGACTTTGCGTTGATTTTAGACCAGAGGGCCTTAAATTCAGGCATGGCGAGCTTTTCCTCATCAACCTTAAGCTCAACATTGTTGCTGCGGGCATTTTCAGGCTGCATTGCTTTTGGATCATAGATGGAGTCAATGATATTCACGACAGAAGCCGCAGAATCAGCCACCTCTTCTGCAACCTGCAAAGTGCCATTGGCCTTATCTTCGTAATATTTCTCGGTAAGTGCGCCCCTCTTATCAATGTAGCGGTTGATAGTCAAGTCGTACATGATAGCATCCGCAGTATCTTTATCGACAACCTGCTCACGACCATTGGAGTCTATGATAACCTTGCCCACAAACAAATCTACAGTAACTGCACGAGGACGATCTGCAACTGCATCAGCGATTTCACTCTGCAAACCTTTTGCGAAAGAATCATAGCTTTCGCTGGCAATGACGGTCAGGATATTGACATTATGAACATCGTTACCAAGAACATTGCTATCCTGGCGCTCACCATTCTGGTTGACGCAGAGGCGCAGACCACGACCTACTTCTTGGCGCTTACGCACTTCACTACTGCTTTGCTTCAAGGTGCAAATCTGGAATACATTCGGGTTATCCCAACCTTCGCGCAAGGCGGAGTGAGAGAAAATGAAACGAACCGGAGAGCGCTTCGGGTCTCTATCCAGAAGAAGCTCCTTGTATTTCATAATCAGGTCATAGGCATCCACATCGTCCGAAGTGGTTTCCTTGCGTCCGACCTTACTGTTGACCATCTTACCCTTTTTATCAATGGAGAAGTAACCGGCGTGGGTTGATTCCGCAGAGATAGCGTCCAGGTAACGGAAGTACGCATCTTCTCCTATACCAATTTGCAGATTTTCCACGATGTCCCGGTATTCTTCCTCGAACATATCTGCAAAGATACCGTTGAATGGCTCACCAGCTGAATCATACTTCCTATAATGTTCAACTTCATCAATAAAGAGCAGAGAAAGAACTTTGATTCCCTTGTAGTACAACTGCCGCTCTCTTTCAATGTGAGACAAAATCGTTTCACGAATCTGGATGCGGCGCAGCTGCTCCTCGCTGACTTTACCGATTACATCGCCGGCATAGATTTTGATACCGTTCAGGAACTCGACAGAATCATCACGACCGTCAATCGCCTTGACTACAAAGTTGTTGCGGTATTCCTCCATGCCATTGGACTGATCGTAGAGATTGAATCCAATTCCAACAGTCTTTGTGACTTTCCGAACCCCAGTAGCACCCTTAAAGTCAAACTGAATGGTTGCAGTCGGATCAGCCTTAGACAGATTGATGCTCTGCAAATAGACATAGCTTTCCGTCGCTGTACTGCCGGATTCCGTAATACCTTTGACAGCAATCTTCTTAACCAGGCGCTTATTGTAGGCTTCCATCGCATCCAGGCGATAGACCATGTTATAGATACTGTCAGACTTATGGGTGGCAGAATAGCGCAAGGTCAGCAGGGGGTGAAACTCGCGCAGGCGCTCCTTCGTCTGCTTGCCTTCGACAGACTGCGGCTCATCTATAATAAGAACCGGATTGGTCCTTGCAATAATGTCGATAGGACGACGGGAGCGGAACTCATCCAGCTTCATGTAGATACGACGCGCATCTTTTCCCTTGGCATTGAATGCCTGGGAATTGATAATCATTACATTGATGGAGCTATCGGATGCAAACCGGTCGATCTCCGTCAACTGGGCAGAGTTGTAGATAAAGAAGCGAATCTTCTTTCCGTACTCTTCTGCAAAATGTTCCTGAGTAACCTCAAAGGATTTATAAACGCCCTCACGAATCGCAAGACTCGGCACGACGACAATGAACTTGCTCCAGCCATAGTGCTTATTTAGCTCGAACATGGTCTTGATATAAGTATAGGTTTTACCAACACCGGTTTCCATCTCGATGGTCAGATTGTAACCTTCACCCTCCAACTTCGGGGAAGGTGCAATCTGGTAGCTTCTTTGTATTTTCTGAATCTGTTCCAGGATAATGCGATTGGACAATTCCGGCACAAGTGGCTGGTTACGCCAGCCGGTGAAATCTTCCCCTTCAGTCAAGGTGGTCTGATAATGACCAGAGCCTCTGTCCATCATGTAAGTCGGAGTCAGATAAGGCTGCCCAGCAAAGACATCTACAACTGCCTTTGCCGCATCTTCCTGGAACTTCTGGTGCTTAAATTGAAGTTTCATGCATCCTCTCCTCCGGTTTCTTCTATCCACTGTTTCAGTTTCTTTTGCAGTTCCTTCTTATCCGGCAGATAGAGATTATATTCAGAAGCATACACATTGCTGTTCTCCGGAAGTGTAATCTCTACAAGAGCATCATTCTTTTCCTTGCACAGCAGAATGCCAATCGTCGGATTTTCATCCGGCAACTTCTGATAACGGTCATAGTAGTTGACATACATCTGCATCTGACCTAAATCCTGATGAGTGAGCTTATCTATTTTCAGGTCAATCAGGACATAGCATCGGAGCAGACGGTTATAGAAAACCAAATCCACATAGTAGTTGTCCTCGTTTAGCGTGAACCGCTTCTGACGAGCTTCAAATAGATAGCCCTTGCCAAGCTCCAGCAAAAACTTCTGCAACTTATCAATCAAGGCGGTTTCCAAATCAGTCTCAGAGTAAGCCGCTTTTTCTTCTAATCCCAAGAACTCCAGGACGGTCGGTTGCTTTACAATATCGGCAGGTTTAGTGATAACCAGCCCCTCCGATGCAAGGCGCATCACTTCGTCCTTCTCTCGACTCAGTGCCAAACGTTCATACAAGCTAGAATTAAACTGGCGCTGTAAAACGCGGATACTCCACCCCGAAGCGGCAGCTTCAATCTCATAGAATCTGCGTTCATCATTGTTTTTGATTCGCATTAACTGCAAGTAATGCGACCATGACAGAACGAACGGAGAGCTTTCCTCAAATTCCCGAAACACTGCTTCGGATTTCTCGACAGCAAATTTCCGAAACACTGTTTCGGAAATTCGTTCCTGATAATTCAAATAAAACTTTCTTGCATTTTCAAGTGTATCCGCAGAAAATCCTCGCCCAAACTGTTCTGTCAGCGCCGCAGACAGATTTTTGATGACTTCTTTGCCATACTGCGCACGATTTTCACCTTGCTGCTGCTCTTCCACGATCCAGCGACCAAGGGAATAGTAAGTCATAAGCTGTACCAGATTAACCTGCTTCGCAGCGACTTTGCGGGCAAATTGAATTAGGTCAATGGCATTCTGGTAGAGTACGGTCGTCTCAAGAGAGAGGTTTTCTGGTTGCTTCATAATTAAAAAACCCTTATCCTTTTCCATAATCATCCCTCCAATCAAATGACTTTCACTCTGGTATCCGGTGCAAGCAGCTTGAAAATCTCAGTCACATTGATCTTGGCCGGGCTATTGGCAAAGCTGCTGTCACGGAATACGGCACGAAGCGGCTGACGCTTTGCAATGGATTTTACAACCTCGTTCGGGATATTCTCGTCAAAGCAGGCAATCAAGTCGCCGTCATTATAGATGTGGACAGTGCAACCGCCGATTTCCTCGGATGTATAAGGCATAGACAGAGGCAGACCCCATTCAAGCAGACAGCCAAACAGCAGGTCGAGGTCGGTGCGATCCTCCTTGATATTGGATCCCAGACCGGTAAGCATCCCCTGATTGTAGTCATCGGGTGCATAGTAGACGTCTTTCATGTTGGAGCCATCAATCTCAAGCACACGAAATCCTACATCCAGATTATTAGTGGTAAGTAGGCCATCCCCTTTAACTTTAGCACCAGCACGACGGATACGCTCTTTACCAACTTCACTTATTGTTTTATATCCTTGCTTATATGCTAGGGTTGTCTCTCCACATTCTTCGGGATACTGAATTTGAATGTAGGTACGATGACCACCATCTTCAGCATTCATCTGCATAATTGCATCAGCAGTTGTTGCACTTCCGGAAAAAAAGTCCATAATCAACATCTCAGGATCATTCATTAGGGTGATGCAACGTTTTAATAGCTTCGTTGACTTCGGCGTATCAAAGGGTGCTTGACCAAATAGTTGCTTTAACTCAGATACACCTTCTCTAGTTGTTCCTACATCTTTACCAAACCAAATTGTTTCAGGTGCTCTACCCTCAAGGTTAGATAAATAAATTTTTCTAATTATACGTGTTTCATTCTTGTTAAAGACAATCTCTCCTGTTTTTATTTTTTCATCAACAGCTTCTTTACTCCATCGCCAACCATTTTCACACGGCTTAATAATCTTTCCACTTGGCGATACAATATCGTAAATCAGGTTGGGACGATACAAAGCATTTCGTACATCTCCACTACGCCAAGGCCCCTTCGGATCATTATCAGGGTTGGAATAGGCTTTATTATCTTCATCTGTCCGCTCCAAACTACCAAGTTTGAAAGAAAGGGCATCCTTACAGTAAATCAGCACATAGCTATGCTGTATAGAAAAATTCCCGAGATAGCCTTTAGGTTGAATGCTATGCTGCCAAACAACTGTTGCAACGAAGTTAGCACCACCAAATACTTCATCACAAATCTTCTTGAGATTTGCTTGTTCCTTATCATCTATACTAATAAAAATCGCACCATCATTAGTCAGAAAATCACGCGCAAGAAGTAGCCTTTGGTAAATCATTGAACACCACTTGGAATGATACCTTGGATTGCTGTTGAAATTTTCTTGAAACACCTTGTTTCCATCTTTATCGTACATTCCAGCTGCATCATCGTATTCGTCCTGAGTCATTCCATAATCATCAGGATAAATAAATCGATCACTGCCTGTATTATATGGTGGATCAATATAAATCATCTTCACCTTGCCAAGATAACTCTCTTGTAAGAGCTTCAAAACCTCCAGGTTATCCCCCTCAATATAGAGGTTCTCTGTGGTATCCCAATCTACACTCTCCTCCGGGCAAGGACGCAGTGTTTTGCGAATGGGCTTGTTGGCCTCTACAATAGCAGCCTTCTTTCCAACCCATGTAAACTCGTAGGCTTCATCGCCTTCAAACACATCATCAGACAACATCTGGCGAAGCAGGTCAAAATTGATTGCCTTCTTAGGCTTTCCATTTTCGTCGACCGTCTCGGTTACACAATTAGGGAACATTGCCCCAATCTGCTCCACATTCTGAGCGGTTTTATCCAGAGATTCCATTCTCATCTTATCCATTAGAATTCTCCTCCTCATCATCCTGTTTGGTCTCACCGCTATGAGGCGATACCCCAAAATTCATTTCAGACAGTCTCTGCTTTAATTCTTTTACAGCAGGAGGAATGTCAATTTTATATGTCGTAAGCTGTTTTTCAATCTCTCTCACTGCTCTTGTTGCTGAAGTAATCATATCTCTCTGTAGCTTAGTATTTTCCCTAATACTGGCAATCGTTTCTATTCCCGCTGCTTTCAAAGTGTATTCTTCCAATGAAAATCGACCAGTTTCAGACAGGGCATTTAAAACTTCTTGGCTAATAATAGGCTGGCTTGAGACAATACCGCGTAATGCTTCAGATATAGCAAATAAATTGCTTGTATCCACCTGTGATTGCGTTGCAGCCAATGCCGAACTCAGAGTACTATTGAAATCCACTGGCGTAATCTCTTCGTTTTCTTTCTTAGCACCAATGAGCTTTCTGATAGCTGAATCAAGCTCTGAATTCACTTTTTTGAAAAGATTTCGTGCTGTCTTAAAAGTATTGTAATCTATATTGTGAGCGTGCATCACATCATTACGATATGTACGCAACTCACCAAATCGTTTGCACAGCGTCTTAACAAGGTTATTTCCAAGCAAAGTTGCCCATAAGGTGTTTTCCTCAAGCTCCCCAATAGCAGCTAAAAGTTCCGTTCGCGTAAACCGCCATGTTTTTTGATTGACGAGCTCTTTTACTCCCTTTACGAAGTTCTCATCAGAGAAGAGTGTGGTAAATATCTCACCCAAATCTTTTACTTCAAGATCAGAAATCACCTTATGCGATTCGTTATCTCCCTGAAGCGAACTTGCAAGATATAGGAGCTTTCTGAGTTTTCGCTCAAACTCATTCGCTATAGGGAATAAAGACTTATTGAAGTATCCCGAACATTCATTAGACAAAACTGTCGGGTTGTATTTCTCACAAATTTGAATGTTGAGAGAATCAAGTAACTTCGCAGCTTCCTCGCTTTCGCTATCAATACTCAAAGTGAGTGTCCAGCATTCACTGTCCTCAATCTCCTCGACCTCTTTAAATACTTTTTCTGGAATAACTAAGTTCTCCAGATCAGCTTTGTATTTGTCATTTGTAAAAAGGTACTCTTGGATCACTTCATCGCCTCCAATTCTTTCCGAAGTTTCTTTAGCTGGGTATTCATTTCCATCTGCTTATTCAGCTACTTATTCAGCTGCTTATCCTTGCGTATCTTTGCCTGCAAGCTATCAATCTGCTTCTGGAGCTGAGCCTTCTGCTCACTCCGTTGAACAGACTCTTGCAGAGCCTCTTGAACACATTCTGTCTGTTGCAATACATCGCCTGCAAGCTGACGGACAAAATTCTCATATACCTCATTCAAGTTCAAGCCCTAGGCTTTAACTGGCAGTTCGTCCTCGACCAACCAATCGGAATGATAGTAACTATTAACCTTAAAGGAATTGTTTCCCGTAACAGCTTCCTTGTATCCAATCCAAGCCTGATACTTGCCGCCGTATTCCAAAAGGAACAGGATATGATACGGAATTTCACGGTCTATTTTCCGCAGGACAGCCTAATTCACTGTCTGTGTATTCAGGCGAATTTCAAAGACCTCAATCTCGGTTACTGTTTGTCCCGCTGCGAGATTCATCGTTGATGTAGCTATTTTGTTGCGCAAGTAGATAATCCGAATATCATCAACAAAGCTCTTTTTCAAGGCAGGTGTAATCGTAAGGTTCTCATAGAACTTCTGCTTTGGCAGGCGCTTATTAAACTCTGTTGACTTCGGAAGTCCTAACAAAAGAATCCCTCCTTACTTCACTACCAAGAAGCAGATTAATTCAAAATCACTTAGTCCTGAAATGTCGGACATCAACGCCGAAGTTCCGCCGGCAGAGAAGTCGAACATCATCCAGAAGCTACTTCGGTTTCAGGTAATCGCAAATCACATCGTCGTCCTGACTATTTTATTCTGGAATATTTTGATCTTTTATATATCTTCCAGACCTGATTCTTGCATCTTTAGGCTTTTCTGCATCTTCCGGAATAGCCCAGTATGAACCAATCTTCACTGCTCCAGGAATACGACCTTCTTTGCAAAGATCATTGATCCACCTGACAGAGAGACTCCATTTTTCAGATGTCTGTTTAATCGATAAATAACCCATAAAGTTCTCCATTTTGTCTGATAAAACAATATAACGCATCAAAATAAACATACTCCAAACTTAGCGGTAAATCAATCCAATCATCTACTCCTATTGCTCAAAATTTTTGTCACCTCGCTAATTTGCAAGCAGTGTATGAGCGTCCATCCGGACCTCATACGCCACTTGTTGGGATACTC
>ERZ773037.1063-NODE-1063-length-14446-cov-53.137655_pt1 | contig 14446 bp, 12 predicted proteins | sample MGYA00511466_ERZ773037 | MGnify/ENA primary metagenome ERZ773037 (study PRJEB29015, sample SAMEA2738146) | human oral metagenome | biome: human oral; feature: human-associated habitat; material: saliva | place: China | collected 2202 ... | reverse complement strand
CCGCACCGGCCGCGGCGGTCGACTGCAGGTTCGCGAAGAGCGCGCCCGCCGAGGTTGCGGAGCCGGCGACGGCCGTGCCGATCCAGCCCAGGATGGGGGAGAGGAAGGCGAAGGCCGCGCCCGTCGTCGCCAGCGCGGCACCGATCGAGGTGGTCTGGCCCGAGAAGTTCATGACGAAGGCGAGGGCCATGACGGAGGCGATTGTCAGGATCGCCATGCGCAGCGAGTAGATGGTGCGCGGCAGGACCGCGAACATCTCACCCACGGAGGTCTGGAAACGGCCGTTCGAGGAGTTCGTCCCGTACACGATGGCGACGATGATGCCGGTGACGAAGATCCAGGTGCCGGGGTTGGATAGGATCTGCAGCGAGTAGATTGCGGCGGTCGAGGGCGATCCGTCGCCGGTCAGCAGGTTGCCGTAGATGCCAGGCCACGGGACCTTGACGTCCGTCGATGAGAAGAAGGCGGCGACGGGCTTGGCCAGCTTCGTGATCGCGATGATGACGACGACGAGGACGTAGGGCAGGAGTGCCAGTCCGATGCGCGAGCCGGTGGGCTTGTCGGCCTCGTCGGCCTCCGTCGCGCACTCCGCGGGGGTCGTCGGACCCCACGCCAGCAGGAACACGTAGCAGGCGGCGAAGCCGAGCAGGGAGGCGACGACCGCAGTCAGCTCGTAGGAAACCGAGGGGGTGAAGAAGTGGCCCGCACCGGCAGCGAGACCGGCGACGAGGGCAAGGGGCCAGAGCTGGCGGACGCCGCGCGCGCCGTCGAGGATGAACAGCAGCAGGAACGGGATGAACAGACAGAAGATCCAGGTCAGGTGCCCCATATCGCCGGCGACGACGACGGGGTCCGCGCCGCCGAGCTTGCCCGCGGTCGTCGTGGGGATGGCCATAGCTCCGAAGCCGACGTTGATGGCGTTGCCGACGACGGCCACGACGGCTGCCTTGATCTTGGGGACGCCGAGGGTCACGAGCATGGCGCAGGTGATGGCCACGGGAGCGCCGAAGCCAGCCAGGCCCTCGAGAAGGCCGCAGAAGCACCAGGCGACGATGAGGGCCTGGGCGCGCTGGTCGCCTCGTCCGATCGTGTTAAAAACGGCCTTCAGGTCGGCACTGCGGCCCGACTTTTCGGTGAGGTTGTAGAGCCACACGGCCGCGATGATGATGTAGATGATCGGCATGAAGCCCATCGCCGCGCCTTGCGTGCCGGCCAGGAGTGCCATGCCGACGGGCATCTTGAAGGCGAGGACAGCGATACCCAGGGACAGCACCAGGGAGATGATCGAGCACCAGTGGGTGGCGACCTTAAAGACGCCCATGAGGACGAAGAACACGACGAGCGGGAGGAGCCCGACGACGGCTGTCAGGAAGACGTTACCCGCGACGGCAGTCGTCGACGGGGTAAAAGATTGGGCTAACAAAAGAGAAGTCATGGCTGCTCCGCGCGTCGGTGTGTGGGACATTGGACCTAATCATCATGACATATGAACGCAGAGGCGTACACAGTTTTGAGCGTTTTTCTTTGTCAATCCCGGATGGGGGAGCGCGCCGCATCTCACGTCCAGTATGCGCAGCGCCTGCTCGTGGGCGGTTCCTCGTCGATAAACTACGAAGCGTGAAGACTACATCCGCTGTTCCTGTCCCCTCCGGCTCGCGTATGCCGATCCGTAAGTATCGGCCGTTCCTCGATACGAATCCGATCGATCTGCCGGATCGCCAGTGGCCCTCCAAGCGCATCACGAAGGCGCCGCGCTGGATGTCCACCGACCTGCGCGATGGCAACCAGGCCCTCATCGAGCCGATGGACCCGGCTCGTAAGCGCCGCATGTTCGACCTGCTCATCAAGCTGGGGTACAAGGAGATCGAGATCGGTTTCCCCGCGGCCTCGCAGACCGACTACGACTTTGTGCGTTCCCTGATCGAGGACGACGCGGTGCCCGAGGACGTGACGATCTCGGTGCTCACCCAGTCTCGCCCGGAGCTGATCGAGCGCACGGTCGAGGCCATGGTGGGCTTCCCGCGCGCAACGGTGCACCTCTACAACGCGACGGCCCCCGTGTTCCGCGAGGTTGTCTTCCACGCTGACAAAGCACAGACGATCGAGTTGGCGCAGTTCGGTGCGCGCGAGGTGATCGCGCAGGCTGAGAAGCGCCTGGATGATGACACGATCTTCGGTTTCGAGTATTCGCCCGAGATTTTCGTGGATACCGAGCTGGACTTCGCCCTCGAGGTCTGCGAGTCCGTCATGGACGTGTGGGAGCCGGGCGAGGGACGCGAAATTGTCCTGAACCTGCCCTCCACGGTGGAGCGCGCGACCCCGAACGTGTTCGCCGATCAGATCGAGTGGATGAGCCGCAACCTGAGCCGCCGCGAGTACGTGGCGCTGTCCGTGCACCCGCACAATGACCGCGGGACGGGCGTGGCGACGGCCGAGCTGGCGCTGCTGGCCGGCGCGGATCGTATCGAGGGCTGCCTGCTGGGTCAGGGTGAGCGCACCGGCAACGTCGACCTGGTGACGCTGGGCCTGAACCTGTTCAGCCAGGGCATCGATCCGGGCATCGACTTCTCCGACGTGGACGCTATCCGTCGCACGGTGGAGCACTGCACGCAGATGGAGACCTTCCCGCGCGCCCCCTACGTCGGCGACCTCGTCTACACGAGCTTCTCCGGTTCGCACCAGGACGCGATCAAGAAGGGCTTCACCGCCCGCAAGGCCAAGGTCGACGCGGCCGGCGGCGACGAGGAAGCGGTCGTGTGGGAGCTGCCCTACCTGCCGATCGACCCGCACGACGTGGGCCGCTCGTACGAGGCCGTGGTGCGCGTGAACTCTCAGTCCGGCAAGGGTGGCGTCGCCTACCTCATGTCGACGGCGCACGCCCTCGAGCTGCCGCGCCGCCTGCAGGTGGAGTTCTCTCGCATCGTCCAGCGCCACACCGACACGTACGGCGGCGAGATCAACGCGGATCTGCTGTGGCAGATCTTCGCCGACGAGTACCTGCCGACGAACGCCGCGCCGGGCCTGGAGTCGTGGGGTCGCTTCGATCTGCGTTCCTCGCAGGTGGGCACCATGGATGATGAGCATGTCGAGCTCAATGCGACGCTCACCGACAACGGCGAGGTCGTGAAGGTCCACGCACAGGGCAAGGGCCCGATCGACGCGTTCGTGTCCGCCCTGCATGAGTTCGACCTGGATGTGCGCATCCTCGACTACTCCGAGCACGCGATGAGCCAGGGCCGCGATGCGCGCGCGGCCGCCTACGTGGAGGCGGCCGTGGACGGCCAGATCGTGTGGGGCGTCGGCATCGACTCCTCGATCACTCGCGCGTCCTACAAGGCCGTCATCTCGGCGGTGAACCGCGCCCTGCGCTAAGAGCGCGCGATAACGATAGGGACCCCGGCCTCGTTCAACGTGACGAGGTCGGGGTCCTTCGTATGCGTCAGTGCCCTCAGGAGGTGGGCCCTCAGGAAACGGGGGAGTGCGCGAAGAGCTCAAGGCTGCGGCGCACCTGCCCGGCGAGGATGCGGGAGATGCGCTCCGTGAGGAGGGCGGGATCAGCGCTCATGTCGGAGGTGAGCCACTGGGAGACGTGTCCGAGCACGCTGAGCGTGAAGTGCTCAGTAATGAACTCGCGATCGTCCGCTCGGACAGTCAGACCGTCGCTGTAGTGGTCGACGATGGGCTCCATGACGGCGCGCAGCTGCTTGTAGAGGAAGACCTGCAGGTCCTCCATGGACAGGGTTGAGACAACGGAGCGTGTCTCTTCGAGGTGCGCTTGCATCCATGTGAGCATGGCGAGCAGTCCCTCGGACCAGTCCTCGTGGGTGGAGTGGGCCTCGATCTGGTTGGCAACCTCGCGCTTGAAAACCCAGACAGTCAGGTCGCGGATGTCGGCGAAGTGATAGTAGAAGGCCTGGCGGGTCACGCCGGCGGTGCGCGTGAGACCGGAGACGGTCACCTTTGACAGGGGGACGGTCTGGAGTGCGTCGCGCAGGGCGTGCGCGAGCATCGTTTTCGCATCGGTGTGGGGCATCGGAGATCCTCGTCGACATGAAAAGAGGGGTTACGAGCAAACTGTACAGGCTGTATCGCGGATCCGCGAAATTTCAGTGCAATGTGCGACTGACCAATTGTATAGCTCAGATTAGCTTGTATGCATCCGGAAACGTCGTTGTTTGGAAGCGGAGTGTATGGTTCAGCCCCGGCCTCGTCGAAATGAACTGTCTGGACGAGGTCGGGGCTGAGGGGGTCTGTGCGTCTGTCCCTGTGCGGTTGGTGGGAATAACCGCGTTACTTGGCCAGGCGAGCCAGGGCGGGGGTGGTCTGGTCGGTCATGAGCACTCGCATGCGAGCGATCGCGAGCGAGGGGTTGACCTCGAGACCGGAGAGCATCCACTGTGCCATGTGGGCGGTGGTTGCCAGGGCGAAGTGCTGGGCGACGACGTCGCGCGCTGTGGCCGAGGCAGAGCCGGGCAGGCGGGACTCGATGAGCTCCTGGATATGAGAGGCCAGGAATGCCCACAGGTCGTTCGCTTCGATGGTCTTCATGGCTGAGACGGTTTCGTCGCGATGGTTATGCATCCAGGTCATGGTGGCCTCGACGGCATCGAGCCATTCTCCCGAACTGGCGGTCAGGCGCGATGTGACTTCCTCGCGGAAAACCCAGGCGTTCAGGTCGCTCAGGGAGTTGAAGTGGTAGTAGAACGCTTGACGGGTGACCCCGGCGGAACGTGTCAGCGCGCTGACAGAGATCTTTGACAGGGGGGTCTGCATCAGGGCCTGACGCAGTGCAGTGCCAAGCTTTTCGCGGGCATCGATCGGGGGTGCCATCTTTTTCCTTCCTTCGACGGTTATGAGTAAACCATAACCAGTTACGAAGAAACTATCTACTTGAAAACTACTTGCCGGCTGTGTAACCGACCACGCTGTCAGTTTCTCATATATTGTTGTCATTGCCTGTCGGAGGGCTTGTCGGTAGATGTGACAGTCCACTTCACAATTAGTTCCGCGCCCTGCGATGTGCATCGGCATCGCCCGACCGCGACTGTGTAGGCGTGACACAATGTCCGTGTGATGAAGTCCTATCGAGACGAGGCGATCGTCCTGCGCACCCACAAGCTGGGCGAAGCGGATCGCATCATCACGCTTCTCACCGCTGAGAATGGTCAAGTGCGCGCCGTTGCGAAGGGCGTGCGCAAGACGACCTCCAAGTTCGGTGCGCGCGTCGAACCCTTCTCCGTCATCGACGCCCAACTCCATCGTGGTCGCACCCTCGATACTCTGACCCAGGTCGCTTCCATCGCCCAATACGGTGACGCGATCGCCGCCGACTACGACCTCTACCTCGCGGCCACCGTCATCGTTGAGACCGCCGAACGTCTCACGACCGACGCGCACGATGGCACGCATTCTCAGTACCTGCTCCTCCTGGGTGCACTCAACGCCCTGGCACGAGGCCGCCACGACCCGACCCTCATTCGCACTTCGTACACGCTGCGCGCCCTCGCCCTGGCCGGATGGGCCCCCTCTTGTTTCGACTGCGCGGTGTGCGGCACCCAGGGACCCCACTCCTCGTTCTCTATCCCCGACGGCGGTACCATCTGCGACACCTGTCGTCCGCCCGGGGCCTCCTCGCCCGCACCCGACACGGTGGCCCTCCTCGGTCAGCTGCTCAGCGGTGACTGGGAGCGCGCCGACCGCTGCGAGGCATACGCGCGCACCGAGGCCTCGGGCCTCATCTCCTCGTACACTCAATGGCATCTGGAACGCCGCCTGCGCTCGCTGAGCGTCATCGATAGGAGTCACCCATGACAGACCCACGCCCCACTCCTATGGACCGCGCTCCGCAAGACCCCACCGCGCCGCTGCTCGGACCGGGTCAGTGGCACCGCGACGCACCCGTCTTTCGTAAGGGTGAAGCCCCCGCGCACGTCGCCCTCATCATGGACGGAAACGGTCGCTGGGCAAACAGTCGAGGCCTGGCGCGCACTGAGGGGCATCGCGCCGGGGAGTATGCGCTCATGGACACGATTGCCGGTGCCATTGACGCGGGCGTGCGCTACCTGAGCGTCTATACGTTCTCGACCGAAAACTGGAAGCGCTCGCCCGCCGAGGTCTCTTTCATCATGAACTACGCCTCCGACGTGCTCGCCCGTCGCACCGACCAGCTCGCGCAGTGGGGCGTGCACGTGCGCTGGAGCGGGCGTCGGCCCAAGCTGTGGAAGAGCGTCATCAACGCGCTGGAAAAAGCCGACCGTGCGACCTCGCACTGCAAGACACTTGACCTCATCATGTGCGTCAACTACGGCGGGCGCGCTGAGCTCGCGGATGCCGCCAGGTCCATCGCCGAGGACGTCGCGGCCGGGCGCCTGAGCCCGCGCGGCGTCACCGAAAAGACGCTGTCGCGCCACCTCTACCTGCCCGACGTTCCCGACGTCGACCTCATGATCCGCACATCGGGCGAACAGCGCCTCTCCAACTATCTGCTGTGGCAGATGGCATACGCCGAAATGATGTTCGTCGACACGCCCTGGCCGGCCTTCGACCGCGAAGAGCTGTGGGGCTGCCTGGAGGAGTTCGCGGGCCGCGACCGTCGCTTCGGCGGCGCGATCGACCGTGTCGCTGGCTCCTAGGACTCCTAGGCGTTGTCTGCTGCACCTGGATCAAGTGCGGCACTGACCGCACGACGCTTACGGCGCCCCCACGCGATCTTCGCGGCGATGAGCGCGATGATGAGGGCGAGGCCCGCCCAACCCCAGGGGGAGCCAGCGAGCGCGCGGATCGCCGCCGCAAAGACCGCGAGCGTGCCGAGGCCATACAGGAGAGCCCAGAGGACGCACCCCGGGATCATCGCGAACGTGTAGGTGCTCCAGCGCATACGCACGAGGCCCGCGCCCGCGTTGACGGCGGTCTGGATGCCGACCGTCAGGAAGCACAGGGGAATGACGATGATTCCCCACTTGTCCAGGATGGCCGCGCCCTTACGAGGGATAGGGCCGTCGAACCAGCGTGCGACGGCGCCGACGAAACCCTGGCGCCCGTTCGCTCTAACCGCGCCCGAGGTGGCACCTCGCGCCAGCCAATAGGTGAGCTGCGCGCGGAAGAAAACGACCACGAAGAGGAACACGAAGAGCCAGACGCCCTCGCGTGCGAAGGTGGGGACCATGGAGTCGATACCGGCGGCAAACATGACGCTCCCAGAGTGAGGCTCAGCAAACGAAGCCTATCCTAACCTGCGAGGTGGGGTGTAGAAAAGGCCTGGGAGTGTATCCGCCTCCCAGGCCTTTTCGTATGCGTATCGCCCCGTTAGCTCTTCGCACGACAGGAGCTGCACACGCCAAACAGTTCCAGCGAATGCTCGAGGTCGCTGAAGCCGTGCGCAGTTGCCACGGCGTCTACCCACGCCTCGATCTGCGACTGCTCGATCTCCTCGGTGAAACCGCACTTGCGGCACACCAGGTGGTGATGGTGGTGGTGCGTCGTGCAGGAGCGGTAGAGGGCCTCACCGTCGGAGGAACGCAGCGTGTCGACTCGTCCGTCCTCTGCGAGGCTTTGGAGCGAGCGGTAGACGGTCGCCAGCCCCACGCGCTGTCCCTGCAGGTGCAGGTCTTCGAAGATCTGCTGGGCACTGCGGAAGTCGTTGACGCGCGTCAGCTCGTCGAGGACTGCTTGACGCTGCTTCGTCATGCGCTGCATGGTGTTGCCTCCATCGTCATGCGTTCAAGTGAGCGATCTGGTCGTGCTCAGGGTGCTGGTTGTGGCTGCGTGCCGCGCGAATCCTGCGCACCCTGCGGATACGATCCACAATAGCCCTGATCCCGAAACCAATAGCGTACAGAGCGATTGCTCCCACAACGATCGTTGCGCCGGGGGAGAGGTCGACGAAGTAGGTCAGGGACAGGCCTGACGTGCAAATGACGACGCCCAGTGCCATCGCGATGCCCATCGTCGAGCGGAATGAACGCGCTCCCAGCTGTGCGATGGCGACGGGGACGACCATGAGGGCGCTGACGAGCAGGGATCCGACGACTCGCATCGCGACGGCGACGGTCAGCGCCGAGAGAACCGCGATGAGGAGGGAGAGCGTGCGCACGGGTAGGCCCGTCGAGCGTGCGAAGTCCTCGTCGTTGGTGACCGAGAAGAGCGCGGGTGCCAATCCCACGCCGAGGGCCACGATCGCGATCCCGAGGATCGTGATGAGCGTGATGTCGCTCCAACGCACGGTCGAGATCGACCCGAAAAGGTAGGAATTGAGCTGCGCGGAGGTGCCGCCCGCCAGGCCGATCAGCAGGACGCCGCCGGCGATGCCGCCGTAGAACAGCATGGCCAGGGCCGTGTCCCCGGACGTGCGGCCACTCTGGCGCACCAGCTCAATCGTGACCGCGCCGAGCAGTGAGATGATCACCGCTCCGGGGACCGCCCACGAGTCGGCCGGGCTCACGTTTGCGAACGTGCCGACCAGCCAGCCGAGCGCGACGCCGGTCAGCGAGATGTGTCCGATGCCGTCTCCGAGCATCGCGAGCCTGCGGTGCACGAGATACGTGCCGATGATCGGGGCGGTGAGGCCCACGATGAGGGCAGCGAGCAGTGAACGCTGCATCATCGGTGAGGACAGGAGAGTCGTCAGTGCGTCAATCATGCGTCGCTCCCGTCTAGATTCCGCTCACGAGGCCGTGGTCGGTCGGTGCGGCCCCGGGGTCGATGGTGGGGTGGCAGTGGTCGCCGCCACCGTGGTGCTGTTCGTGGTCGTCCTCGATGTGGGGCGGGCCGTCGTAGGAGACGTGCCCCGCGCTGATGTGCAGCTCTCGGTCCAGGAGGGGGCCGAGCTCGCCCAGCTCGTGCAGGACAATGAGGATCGTGGTCCCCTCCGCCTTGGCCTCGGCGACGATCTGTGCCAGGCGTGCGCGCGAGGCCGCGTCGATTCCGGCCATCGGCTCATCCATGATGAGCAGCTCGGGGCGGCGTACAAGGGCGCGCGCAATGAGGACGCGCTGCGCCTGTCCACCCGAGAGGATGTTGAGGGGGGAGTGGGCGCGGTGAGCCATGCCGACGCGCTCGAGGGCTGTCATCGCCTTTGCGGTGTCGCCCGGCAGGGCCCATAGTCGACGAGGCCCGAGCAAGCCCGAACGAACAACCTCGATTGCGCTGGCACTGATCGCGCCGCCCGAGGAGATGCGCTGGGGCACGTAGCCGATCTTGTTCCACGGGATACGGCGACGGGTGGTGACCGAGTGCCCGAAGAGCTGTGCGTCGCCGCTCGTGATGGGAGCGGTGCCGAGCAGGGCCTTGAGGGTCGTAGATTTGCCGGAGCCGTTCGACCCTGTGAGCGCCACGGTCTGGCCAGCGGGAATGGCGAGCGAGATTCCGTGCAGGATCAGGTCTGTATCCCAGGCCACGTGTAGATTATCGAGACGCACGACGGCGGTCGCCTCCGCGTGGGAGGCTCCCGCCGTCGTGGGGGTGTCAGTAGTTGTCACTGGCAGTCAAGGGCTTTCGTCAGGGCGTCAATGTTGGAGTTCATCGTTGCGGCGTAGTCCTTAGACGCGTCGGTCTGGGACTCGATCGGATCCAGGACAGCCGTCGTGATGCCGAGGTCGTCGGCCAGGGTCTGGGCGACCTTGGGGTCGATGAGGGCCTCGGTGAAGATCGTCGTCACGCCCTGATCCTTGGCGATCTGGGCAATCTCGGCCAGGCGTGCGGGGGAGGGGGAGGACTCGGGGTCGAGGCCGGAGATGCCGACCTGGGTCAGGCCCGTGCGATCCGCGAGGTAACCGAAAGCGGTATGTGCGGTCACGAACGTCTTGACCTTGCAGGTCGAGGTCTTGGAGACGAGGGTATCGCCCAGCGTGGTCAGTTCCTCGGAGAGGGCCTTCGCGTTGGCCTTGTAGGTGTCCGCGTGGGCGGAGTCGGCCTCGGCGAGCTTGTCGCCCACCAGCGTCGCGGCCTTCGCCATGCGCACGGGATCCAGCCAGAAGTGCGGGTCCGCGGTCATGTCGTGGTGGTGCTCGTGGCCCTCGGCCTCGTGATCGTGGCCTTCCGCCTCGCCGGACTGGGCCTCGTCGGTGCCCTCTTCCTCTTCTTCGGCGGGGTGGTTGGCGTCAGCGCCGGCTTCAATGAGCTCTGCAGCGGGGGAGACGTCAATGACGGTCTTGGGGGCCTGCTGCTCGATCGCCTCGTCGACTGCGCCCTGGAAGCCCGCGAGGTAGACAACCGCGTCTGCGGAGGACAGGGAGTCGACCATCTTGGGGGAGAGCTCGAGGTCGTGGGGCTCGGCGCCGTCGGGAGTCAGGGAGGTCACGGTGACGTGCTCGCCGCCGATCTTCTCGGCCAGGTACTTCAGCGGGTAGAAGGAGGCCATGACGGTCAGGGGCTCGTCCTTGGAGGAGCTACCAGAGGACGAGGCCGTGGAGGAGCAGGCGGACAGAGCGAGCGCTGTGGCGGCCGCGCATGCGGCAGCAAGGATTCTCTTCGACATGAGAATCATTCTCTTTGTAATTGAGAATCTTTGTCAAGTCATTCTCGGAGATCGGACCCCGTTGCGAGTGCTAGTGCGCGTGCCCGGTCGATCCTCGCACGATCAAATCAGGTGAGAAAACGTAGTCAGCGTGCGTGGGTACGTAGTCGGGTGCGCGAAGGGCTTCGAAGAGGCTGCGCACCGCCGATGAGACGATCGATGGGACGGGCTGATGAATCGTCGTGAGCGCTGGATCCAGGTGGCCCATCAGGAAGGTATCGTCGAAGCCGATCACCGAGATGTCGCCCGGGACTGACAGGCCGAGCGAGGTGATCGTGCGGATCGCGCCGAGGGCCTGCAGGTCAGAACCGGTGATGATCGCAGTGGCGCCGCGCTCGAGGAGTGCGTGCGTGTGGGCGGCCGCGGCCTCGTACGTGTAGAAGGTTTCTTCGATGATGGGGGAGTGGTCGCCGATGAGCTCGCCCATGACCTGGGTAAAGGCCTCGGCCTTGCGCAGGGCCGGGACAATGTGCGTGCGTCCCGTCAGGAGCGCGATGCGCGTGTGCCCCAGCTCGTACAGATGTGTGACTGCCGCGCGGATGCCGAGCGCGTCTCCTGTGGAAAAGTCGGGTGCCGGGACCTCCGGGCGGGCGCCATTGATGGTTACGAAGGGGATCTCGCGTGCGGCAGCGTCGTGGTACGGCGCGAGGTCTGAGAGTAGATCTGCGTGTCGGCCTGAGACGAAAATGAGTCCGTTCACACGGTGTTCGATGAGCGAGGAGAGGTGATCGAACTCGGACGTCGCTCCAGGTGTCTGCGAACGGATGAGGGCGATGCCGCCCGCGCGCGAAATCTCCTCCTGGAGGTGGTGTGCGAAGGATGCGAAGATTGGATTCGTGAGCTCGGGCACGATGACGCCGATCGTGGGCGTACTTGGTGTGCGCTCGGCGGCTGGGCGGTCGTATCCCAGCTCGTCAATCGCGGTCAGGACCCTGCGGCGAGTGTCGTCGGAGACCTGTCCGACGCCGTTGAAAACCCGTGAAACAGTTGCAGTTGAGACGCCCGCGTGCATGGCGATGTCGGCCATGCTCGTGCGATTTTTCGTCATCGAATCAACGCTCCTTTGGGTCTTCGCGCGCGGTTGTTTCCCTACAAATGTAACAGCTTGCACACAATTGCGAAAATTGTTGCAGAAACAAAATCGAGGGTATTACAGTGAACCTTGTAGCGGGTCGCTGATGGAGGCGACCACCTGACCAACACAGGAGTAATAATGCGACGTGGCATCGCAGCACTCGGCGTCTTCGCGGCGGTTACCGCCCTGGCCGCCTGCAACAACGGCACGACCTCTTCCTCTTCCTCTTCCTCCTCGGACGGCGCCAAGACCGACGCCGTGGCGACCCTGACGATCTGGGCGGATGACACCCGCTTCACGCAGGTCGAGACCATCGCCGAGGACTTCACCGCCAAGACCGGCGTGAAGGTGGATGTCGTCCAGAAGTCTGAGTCGGACATGGACACCGAGTTCACCACCCAGGTCCCCACTGGCAACGGCCCCGACCTGATCGTCATGGCCCACGACAAGCTGGGCGCGCTCGTCTCTAACGGCGTCGTCGCCCCCGTCGACCTGGGTGAAGCCAAGTCCCAGTTCGCTGACGTCGCGGTCAAGGGCGTGACCTACAACGGCCAGACCTACGGCGTTCCCTACGCCATCGAGTCCGTCGCCCTGGTGCGTAACAACGCGCTCACCAAGGACGAGCCCAAGACGTACGACGACATGATCGCCTCCGGTAAGACCACCGGCGTTGAGTACCCCTTCATTATTCAGATGGGCGACAAGGGTGATCCCTACCACTTCTACGGCTTCCAGACCTCCTTCGGTGCCCCTGTTTTCAACACGAACGCTGACGGCGAGTACACCTCCGAGCTGGCCATGGGCGGCTCCGGCGGCACCGACTTCGCGAACTGGCTGAAGGCCCAGGGCGACGCGGGTGTGCTCTCCCCGTCCATCACCGCTGATATCGCCAAGCAGGCCTTCCTCGATGGCAAGGCCGCCTACACGGTGACCGGCCCCTGGAACGTCGCGGCCTTCCGTGAGGCCGGCATGGACGTCTCCGTCCTGTCCATCCCCTCGGCCGGCTCGCAGGCCGCCCAGCCCTTCGTCGGCGTCCAGATGTTCTACCAGAGCGCTAAGTCCGCCAACCCGGTTGCTGCCAAGCAGTTCTTCAACTACCTGGCTACCCCCGAGGCTCAGACCCAGATGCAGAAGCTCGGCGGTCGCGCCTCCGCGATGCCCTCCGTTGCTGAGGCTTCGGATGATCAGGACATCAAGGACTTCTCGAAGGTTGCCGAGTCCGGCGCTCTCGCTCCCGCGATCCCCGCAATGGGTTCCGTGTGGAACTTCTGGGGCCAGACCGAGGCCAACATCGTGAGCGGTGCCGAGGCTCCCGCCGACGGTTGGGCTACGATGATCACCAACATCAACAACGCGATCGCCTCCAAGTGATCGTGAGCGCCGGGCGCTAGTCGCCCGCGCGCAACGCGCTCGCCTCCGGTGAGCATCGCCTCACACCCGACCGCCTCCCACGCGGCGGGCGGGTGTGAGGCCCTCTGATAGCAGCGCCGCAATGCGGCGCGCGGCACCACCGGTGCCACCTTCTGCCGCCAGTCGGGGGCAGAACCAAGTCGCAATGACGCGCGAACGCGCACGTGTGGAGGACACGATGTCTGAGCCAGTGAAGGCTGCGGAAAAGAAAAAAGAGGGGCCCAAGACCTCTCATGCAAATGATGTGACCAAGCGTGGTTTCTTCGTCAAGCTCATCTTGATGATGCTCATTGACGCCCTGGGACTCTACGGAATCTTCACCGCCTACATGGTGAAGTCCTGGATTGTTCTCGGTGTTCTGGCCGCGCTGCTCGTTGTCGTGAACTGGATCTACTTCTCCAAGCGGATGATCCCCGCGAAGTACCTGGTTCCCGGCATGGTGTTCCTGCTCATCTACCAGGTGTTCGTGATGGGATACACGGGTTACGTGTCCTTCACGAACTACGGTCAGGGCCACAACTCGACCAAGGATGACGCGATCTCTGCGATCCTGAAGGCCTCCGAGCAGCGTGCGCCCGGAGCGGTCAACGTGACCGCCGCGGTCGTCGAGGATGGCTCCAGCCTCGGCCTCGTCATTGCAGACCCGACGACCGGTACGCTCAAGGAAGGCAACCCCGACACCCCGTTGCGCGACGTTCAGGGCAATGTCTCCGCTGGCGTGATCTCCGACGTCCAGGGCTACAAAGTCCTGAAGGTTGCCGATATCCTCAAGCGACAGACCGAGGTCGCCGGACTGACCGTTCCCGTCTCCTCCGACCCGAACGACGGGTACTACAAGACCGACGACGGTGCGACCGCCTACCTGGCCAAGTCGACCTACGCCTACGACGCCCAGGCCGATACCCTGACCGACACTGCCACCGGAACCGTGTACACGGCTGATAACAAGACCGGTGTCTTCGTGGATTCCGCCGGCAACGAGCTCACCCCTGGCTGGCGCGTCTTCGTCGGCTTCAGCAACTACAAGAACATGGTGACCAGCAATGACCTGGGCGGCCCCTTCCTCAAGGCGCTCATCTGGTCTTTCGTGTTCGCTGCGGCCTCGGTGCTCTCGACCTTCGCGCTCGGCCTCATCCTGGCGCTTGTCTTCTCCGACAAGCGCATCAAGGGCCGCAAGATCTACCAGTCCCTCATGATCCTGCCCTACGCCTTCCCGGCCTTCCTGGCGACCCTGGTGTGGAAGGGCATGCTCAATACGGACTTCGGCTTTATCAACCAGGTCTTCCTTGGCGGTGCCCACGTCCCGTGGCTCGATAATGGCCTGCTCGCCAAGCTTTCGATCCTCGGCGTGAACCTGTGGCTGGGCTTCCCCTACATGTTCCTCGTCTGCCTCGGTGCCCTGCAGTCCCTGCCGGGCGACATTGAAGAGGCTGCGAAGATCGATGGTG